>OGGJ01001075.1_pt1 | contig 24696 bp, 20 predicted proteins | sample 1571071 | NCBI WGS metagenome assembly OGGJ01 (sample SAMEA2581954, study PRJEB24529) | metagenome | biome: Human gut stool | place: China | collected 2011
CGAGGTCGTGGATGACCACACGCTGCGCGTGCGCGTGTGGGAGCGCGGCAGCGGACTGACGCAGGCATGCGGCACGGGGGCGTGCGCCACAGCCGTAGCCGCCGCGCTGACGGGACGCGCCGGGCGCAGCGCAAGGGTGGCGATGGACGGCGGAACGCTACGCGTAGACTGGGACGAGGCTACGGAGCACGTGTTCCTCACCGGCGGCGCCGACTTCGTGTTTGAGGGGGAAATCAGCTGACACCCAACACCCAAATACCAAACACCCAACACCAAATACCCACCCCAACCCTCCCCAAGGGAGGGAGCTTGGCATGCTTAGGCTCATTAGGCTCATGAACTCCATTAAGCCCGATAAGCTTAATAAGCCAGATAAGCCCAATAAGATTTAAGGTATTGCCTTTAACTCCTAACGAGCGCAGCGAGTGATAACTTCTTTAACTTCTTTAACTTCTTTAACTTCTTTAACTTCTAAAAAACATGGCCCTTATAAACGAACATTACCTGAAACTGACGAAGAACTACCTCTTCGCCGACATAGCCAAGAAGGTGAACGCCTTTAAGGCCACGCACCCCAAGGCCGACGTAATAAGTCTCGGCATAGGCGACGTGACGCAGCCGCTCTGCCCTGCGGTAATAGAAGCCATGCACAAGGCCGTTGACGAGATGGCCCACGCCGAAACATTCCACGGCTACGGGCCGGAGCAGGGCTACATGTTCCTGCGCGAGGCCATCGTGAAAAACGACTTCCTGCCGCGCGGCGTACACATAGACCCCTCGGAGGTGTTCATCAACGACGGCGCGAAGAGTGACACGGGCAGCATAGGCGAACTGCTTAGATGGGACAACAACTTCGGTGTGACCGACCCCATCTACCCAGTGTACATCGACTCGAACGTGATGTGCGGACGCGCCGGCACGCTCAAGGACGGACGCTGGAGCAACGTGACCTACCTGCCGTGCAATGAGGCCAACGGCTTCAAGCCGCAGCTGCCCGACCACCGCGTCGACATAATCTACCTGTGCTACCCCAACAACCCCACGGGCACCGCCATCACAAGGGACGAGCTGCGGCAGTGGGTGAACTACGCGCTAAGGAACGACACCGTAATATTCTACGACGCGGCATACGAGGCTTACATACAAGACCCTGACATACCCCACTCCATCTACGAAATAAAGGGCGCGAAGAAGGTGGCCGTGGAGTTTCACAGCTATTCCAAGACGGCGGGCTTTACGGGCGTAAGGTGCGGCTACACGGTAGTGCCCAAGGAGCTGACCGCAGCCAGCATGGACGGCAGCGAGCGGTACAACCTGAACGAGATGTGGCTGCGCAGGCAGAGCACCAAGTTCAACGGCACAAGCTACATCAGCCAGCGAGCAGCCGAGGCAATATACACGCCCGAGGGAAAGGCGCAGGTGAAGGCCGTCATCGGCTATTACATGGAGAACGCCAGGCTGATGCGCGAGGCGCTGAAGGCTATGGGACTGGCCGTGTACGGCGGCGAGAACGCCCCCTACCTGTGGGTCAAGACGCCGGGCGGCGAAGGCAGCTGGCGGTTCTTCGAGCAGATGCTCTACGGCGCACAGGTGGTATGCACGCCGGGCGTAGGCTTCGGCCCGAGCGGCGAAGGCTTTGTGCGCCTCACCGCCTTCGGCGACAGGGAGCAGTGCATAGAAGCCCTGAAGAGAATGAGGGAATGGATGAAAAGATAAAACCAGTTCTACCAAATCTCAACATTTTTCCCTCAAACCAAAAATAAAATAAAAATTAAACGTATCTTTGCAGCGGTGTACGGTTTTAAGGTTGTACGGTCTTAAGGTTATAAGGTTCTACGGTTATAAGGTCTTAAGGTTATAAGGTCTTACGGCCGCGCCACATAACCAGACAACCATAAAGCCCAAAAACCGTATAACCCCATAACCGCAAAACCGTATAACCCCACATAAAACAATGGCAAACTTAAGATTTCAGGTTGTAGAGGAAGCATTCAAGAAGAAGCCTCTCGAAATGATTGCCCCGGTAGAACGTCCGTCGGAGTATTTCGGCAAGTACGTGTTCAACCGCGCCAAGATGTACAAATACCTGCCGGCCGACGTCTACGACAAGCTAATCGACGTGATGGACAACGGCACGCGACTCGACCGCTCAATAGCCGACGCCGTGGCAGCAGGCATGAAGCAGTGGGCAGAGGAGAACGGAGTGACGCACTACACGCACTGGTTCCAGCCGCTCACCGAAGGCACGGCCGAGAAACACGACGCCTTCATAGAGCACGACGGAAAGGGAGGAATGATTGAGGAGTTTTCGGGCAAGCTGCTCGTACAGCAGGAGCCCGACGCAAGCTCGTTCCCCAACGGAGGAATACGCAACACCTTCGAGGCGCGAGGATACTCCGCATGGGACCCCACGTCGCCAGTGTTCATCATGGACGACACGCTCTGCATACCGACAATATTCATTTCATATACCGGCGAGGCGTTAGACTACAAGGCTCCGTTGCTGCGCGCACTGCACGCAGTGAACGTGGCAGCAACCGAAGTTTGCCACTACTTCGACCCGAAAGTGAAGAAGGTGACGTGCAACCTGGGCTGGGAACAGGAGTATTTCCTCGTAGACGAGGGACTTTACTCGGCGCGTCCCGACCTCATGCTGACGGGCCGCACCCTCATGGGTCACGACTCGGCCAAGAACCAGCAGATGGACGACCACTACTTCGGAACAATACCCGACCGCGTGCAGGCGTTCATGAAAGACCTCGAAATACAGGCTCTCGAACTGTCAATCCCCTGCAAGACGCGCCACAACGAGGTGGCGCCAAACCAGTTTGAAATAGCTCCAATCTTCGAGGAGACCAACATAGCCAACGACCACAACATGCTGCTGATGTCTCTTATGAAGAAAGTGGCAAGGAAGCACGGCTTCCGCGTGCTGCTGCACGAAAAGCCCTTCGCAGGCATCAACGGCTCGGGCAAGCACAACAATTGGAGCTTGTCTACCGACACCGGCGTGCTGCTCCACGCTCCCGGCAAGACGCAGGAGGACAACCTGCGCTTCGTAACCTTCGTGGTGGAGACGCTTATGGGCGTTTACAAGCACAACGGACTGCTCAAGGCAAGCATCATGAGCGCCACAAACGCTCACCGACTGGGCGCGAACGAGGCTCCGCCGGCCATCATTTCGTCGTTCCTCGGAAAGCAGCTTAGCGAACTATTGGACCACATAGAGAAGAGCGACAAGGACAACCTGTTCAACGTGGCTGGCAAACAGGGCATGAAGCTCGACATTCCCGAAATTCCCGAGCTGCTCATCGACAACACCGACCGCAACCGCACGTCGCCGTTCGCATTCACGGGCAACCGCTTCGAGTTCCGCGCGGTAGGCTCGGAGGCCAACTGCGCCAGCGCGATGATTGCCCTGAACACCGCCGTGGCCGAGGCTCTGACCGACTTCAAGAGCCGCGTCGACGCGCTAATCGAAAAAGGACAGGACACCACCGACGCCATCATCGACGTGCTGCGCGACGACATCAAGACATGCAAGCCAATACGCTTCGACGGCAACGGATATTCGGACGAGTGGAAAGAGGAAGCCGCACGTCGCGGTCTCGACTGCGAGACGAGCTGTCCGCTCATCTTCGACAACTACCTGAAGGAGGACTCCGTGCGAATGTTCGAGTCGATGAACGTGATGAACCGCAAGGAGCTTGAGGCGCGCAACGAGGTGAAATGGGACACGTACACCAAGCGCATACAAATCGAGGCGCGCGTAATGGGCGACATCACGATGAACCACATCGTGCCCGTAGCCACCCACTACCAGAGCCGGTTGGCCAAGAACGTGATGGACATGCGCCAGATTTTCCCAGTGGAAAAGGCCGAAAAGCTGTGCGCACGAAACATGAAGCTAATCGAGGAAATAGCCGAACGAACGCAGCTAATTGAGACGGGCGTGGAAGAACTTATCAACGCACGCAAGGTGGCTAACAAGATTGAGAGCGAACGCGAGAAGGCGATAGCCTACCACGACACGGTAGCGCCCAAGATGGAGGAAATCCGTTATCAAATAGACAAGCTGGAACTCATAGTCGCCGACGAGCTGTGGACGCTGCCAAAGTACCGCGAACTGCTGTTCATTAGATAATATTACAGGGAGGACTGGGAGAACCGAGAGCACTGAGAGAGCTGGGATATTCCCAATCCTCCCAGTTCTCTCAGCTCTCCCAGTCCTCCCATTAATCCCCAATAATGAAAGAGACAATCAACGACTTTGAAATCATGGCGCCCGTGGGCAGCCGCGAGAGCCTGCAAGCGGCCATACAGGCCGGAGCGGGCTCGGTGTATTTCGGCATCGGGCGGCTCAACATGAGGGCGCACTCGGCCAACACGTTCACCGTGGACGACCTACGCGAAATAGCCGCCACGTGCGCCACGCACGGCATAAAAACGTACCTGACGGTGAACACCGTCATCTACGACGGCGACATGGCCGACATGCGCACCATAGTCGATGCGGCCAAGGAGGCGAGCATCTCGGCGGTAATAGCCAGCGACATGGCCGTAATAATGTACTGCCGCAACGTGGGAATGGAGGTGCACCTGTCGACGCAGCTAAACATATCCAACATCGAGGCGTTGAAGTTCTACGCGCAGTTCGCTGACGTGGCGGTGCTGGCGCGCGAGCTTAACCTCGACCAGGTGGCCGCCATCCACCGACAAATAGAGGAGCAACACGTCTGCGGCCCATCGGGCGAGAGAGTGAAAATCGAGATGTTCTGCCACGGCGCGCTGTGCATGGCGGTGAGCGGCAAGTGCTACTTGAGCCTCGACAACGCCGGCCGCTCGGCCAACCGAGGCGAGTGCATGCAGCTGTGCAGGCGGTCGTACCTCGTCACCGACACCGAGACGGGCACGCAGCTTGAAATAGACAACAAGTACATAATGAGCCCGAAGGACCTGAAGACCGTGCGCTTCATCGACCGCATGATGCGCTCCGGCGTGCGCGTCTTCAAAATCGAAGGGCGCGCCCGAGGGCCTGAATACGTGTACACCGTAGTCAAGTGTTACAAGGAAGCCATAGCTTCGGTACTCGAAGGCACGTTCACCGAGGAGAAGAAAGACCGCTGGGACGAGCGGCTGGCGACGGTGTTCAACCGCGGCTTCTGGGACGGATACTACCAGGGACAACGGCTGGGCGAGTGGAACAAGAACTACGGCTCGAACGCCACCGAGCGCAAAGTGTACGTGGGCAAGGGCGTAAAGTATTTCTCGAAGCTGGGCGTGGCCGAGTTCACCTGTGAGGCGGCGGAGTTCTCCGTGGGCGACAAGATGCTCATAACAGGGCCTACCACGGGCGTGATGTACGTCACGGTGGAGGAAATCCACGACGACACGCACTCCGTCCAGACGGCGCAGAAGGGCACTCGCGTGGCCTTCAAGGTGCCCGACAAGGTAAGACCGAGCGACAAGCTGTTCAAAATTCAGAAAGTAGTAAAGGAGTAAGGAGTGGAGGAGTAAGTACAAATGCTTTTACAAAAACTTTCTATTACTCTGAAACATGTCTACTTACTCCTCCTCTCCTTACTTCTTCTCTCCTAAAAAACAAATAGACTATGACAATCAACGAAGCACAAGATGAGGTAATCGAGGAGTTTTCCGACTTTACAGACTGGATGGACAAATACCAGTTACTCATTGACCTTGGCAACGAGCTGCAGCCGCTCGACGCCAAATACAAGACCGAGGACAACCTCATAGACGGTTGCCAGAGCCGCGTGTGGCTGCAAGCCGACATGCACGACGGCCTGCTTTACTTCACGGCGGAGAGCGACGCGCTCATTGTGAAGGGCATAATATCGCTGCTAATACGCGTGCTTAGCGGACATACTCCGCAGGAAATAGCCGAAGCCGACCTGTACTTCATCGAGCGCATCGGCCTGCGCGAGCACCTCTCACCCACCCGTGCCAACGGACTGCTGGCCATGCTGAAGCAGATGAAGCTGTACGCAGAGGCTTATAAAATTAAAAATGAATAATGAATAATGAATAATGAATAATTAAAAATGAAAAATGAAAAGTGAAAAATCCACATGCTTTGCAAGGATGTGAATTAATCCAATAACAAATAAAAAGACATGTGGATTTTTCACTTTTAACTTTTAACTTTTCCTTTAACAAGTGCGCAAACTAAAGGTAACAGAGATGGGCCGCATGAGCGTAGACGAGTTCAAGGCGGCGGAGAAAACGCCTCTCACGGTAGTGCTCGACGACGTGAGGAGCATGTACAACGTGGGTTCGGTGCTGCGCTCGTGCGACGCCTTCCGCGTGAAGGAAGTGCTGCTGTGCGGCATCACGGCCGCCCCACCCCACCCCGAAATACACAAGACGGCGCTCGGAGCGGAGGACAGCGTGGCCTGGCGCCACTGCACGTCGGCGCTGGAGGCCGTCCGCGGACTGCAGGCCAGGGGCGTAAAGGTGATGGCCGTGGAGCAATGCGAGGGCAGCACGATGCTGGACGACTTCCGTCCTGACCCCGGCACGGAGTACGCCGTGGTGCTGGGCAACGAGGTGAAGGGCGTCAGCCAGGCCATAGTCGACGCCTGCGACGGCTGCCTGGAGATACCGCAGTACGGCACAAAGCATTCGCTCAACGTGTCAGTGACAGCCGGAATTGTAATTTACCAACTCGCTTTTTTAATTCATAATTCATAATTCATAATTCATAATTCACAATGCACACAATTGGGGTGACGGTGTGTTAGACTCATATTTATAAAAAAACAATTATGAATTATGAATTAATTAGGGTTTTCCCCATCAATTTTAGGCTTTTTCCTTTCAAATATTAACACAAAAGCATTTACTTTGCAGGCAAAAACATAAGAAGACATGAAAAGACTCATCATCACCGCACTGGCCGTTGCCGCACTGCTGATGCCGGCCAAGGCGCAAGACTACCAATACAGCAGGTACTACAACCCCGAAACAGGACGGCTCGACTACGGACGGCACGACAGCGGACTGGGCACTGGCAACATGTATTACGGACTGAGGATAGGACCGTCGTTCTCGTTTGTCAACTCTGACGACTCGAACCTTGACGGCGGCGACTGGCAGACCGGACTTACCGTTGGCGCGCTGGTAGGACTGCCGCTGTCGCAGAACGTGCCGCTCTACCTCGAGGCCGGACTGCAATACACCGAGAAGGGAGGACGGAAACGGCTCGACAACGGCAAGAAAATGACATACGACCTCAACTATATTGAAATACCCATCGCACTGAAATACGTCTATCCGCTCGACGAACACTTCACGCTGCAACCGTTCTTCGGCGGATACCTGGCATACGGAATAAGCGGAAAAATAAAGAACTACGGCGAAAGGAAATCGGAAAAATCGTTTTCCGACGACACATTCAAGCGATTCGACGGCGGACTGCGCCTCGGCTGCGGCATAGGCTACGACCTGTTCTACATGGACTTGTCATACGACATCGGCCTTGCCAACATCTGCCACGACACCTTCGACACGTCGCACAACGGATGCCTGTCGCTCAACTTCGGAGTAAACTTTTAATTCTTAATTAACGTCAGTTCGGCATAAAACTATTACCGCTATAATCATTATCCAAGCGGTCAGTTGCATTTTGTCATTCCGCGCTCCGACGCGGAATCCAGTGTAAACGGCCTTGTTTTTGCCTTGTTTGTGTACTGGATTCCGCGTCGGAGCGCGGAATGACAAAATGCAAACGCCGCTTGAAGCAATATTACAATCACGATATCATTATGCCGAACTGACGTTAATTAAGAATTAACTGACTCTTCATTCCGGCTGATTACAAATCACACCGGAACACTGAAACCACAGAAACACGAAATCACCCAAGCGTGGTGCAACATCAGAAAGGCGGTCTTTCATGCGTTGAAAGACCGCCTTTCGCATTACAATCGACGGCCTTTTGCGATGCCGAAAAGCATCTTACGCAACTTGTTCACAAACATGTGGATAACCCTGTGGAAAACCATGCCAATATCAACAGCCGACAGCCGACGGCACGGACATACGTGGATATCCACAGCTTTATTACTGGAAAATACACAAGTTTTACACACTTACGTGGCAAAAAAAGATATAAACTTATTAATTTTGCAACCGTATGAGCTACTGTTGACAACCGACGTTAAAGCCTGACAGTCAGGCATAAAAAATAAAACAACCATGTTGACAGACAGCACACAAACGTTGACAACCAAAAAAGCAAGGAAACACGGCGGAAGTTTTGCACAAATCCACGGCATATCATAACCGTTCATCTTGTTTTTTCAAAAAAGAAAGAAAAAATAAAATAATGATATCGGGTGTGGATAAATAAAAGCCCCGACCCGACCCTTCCCTTGGAGAGGGAGCTTGGAATGATTTTGCCGCTTGGGCGCATCGGGCTTATTTGTCCAATCAGCCCCATACGGGCCTATAAAAAATAAAAATGCAATGAATAAAGAAGAATTAAAGAGAGAAATACGCCAGCTTTGCCGCGACAAGCAGGCTGTCATTCTGGCGCACTACTACACGCGGCCCGAAATACAGGACACGGCCGACTTCATCGGCGACTCGCTCGCACTGGCCCGCAAGGCCGCCGAGACCGACGCACGCATCATCGTGATGTGCGGCGTACACTTCATGGCCGAGACGTGCAAGCTGCTCTGCCCCGACCGCACGGTGCTCTGCCCCGACCCCGAGGCAGGCTGCTCGCTGGCCGACTCGTGCACGGCCGAAGAGCTGCGCCGCTTCAAGGCCGAGCACCCCGGGCACACCGTAATAAGCTACGTCAACACCACAGCCGCCGTCAAGGCGCTGACCGACATCGTCGTGACCAGCGGCAACGCCGAGCGCATAGTGCGCCAGCTGCCCCAGGACGAGAAAATAATCTTCGGCCCCGACCGCAACCTCGGCTCCTACATCAATGCCGTCACGGGCCGCCAAATGCTGCTCTGGCAAGGCGGATGCCACGTACATGCACGCTTCACGCCCGAAGCCATAACGGCGCTGAAGGCCGAGCACCCCGAAGCCACGGTCATGGCCCACCTCGAATGTTCGCCCTCCGTGCTCGCCATGGCCGACGTCAAAGGCTCTACCGCCACCATGCTCGCCTACGCCAAGGAGCACCCCTCGCAGACATACATCGTGGCAACCGAGGCCGGCATACTGCACGAGATGCAGCGTCAGTGCCCCGGTACGGCGTTCCTGCCCGTGCCCCCCGAAGGCGCCGGCACGCCCTGCAACGAGTGTGAATACATGCGGCTGAACACGCTGGAGAAGCTCTACCGCTGCCTGCGCGACGAAGCCCCGGCCATCGAAGTGCCCGAAGATATAGCGCGCGAGGCCGTCAAGCCAATCAAGAGAATGCTGGAACTTTCTTAATGCATAATGCATAATGCACAATGCATAATAGCCTGGCGGACTGCTACCGCGGCGTATGCCTTATTATGAATTGCGCATTATGAATTATGAATTAAGAATTGTGCATTATGAATTGAAAAGATGAGGATACTGCTTGTAGGCGATTACAGCTTCGTACATTACTATCTGAGGCAGGCTTTTGCCGAGCTTGGGCATGATGTTGTGTTTGTTTCTGACGGCGAGGGAGCGCGCAACGTGCCGCGCGACATTGACGTCGCGCGCGACATGCGTTACGGAAAGCTCGGCGGACTGAAGGTGCTGTGGACGCTCGTGCGCAACGCGCGGAGGCTGCGCGGCTACGACATTGTGTTTATATACAGCTATAACATCGTGCCGTTGAGGGCGAAGTGGAACATGAGGCTGCTGCGTTACCTCAAGAAGTACAACCGATACATCATCGCCGGATGCAACGGCGACGACCCACAAGTGATGGAGATGCTCGTGAAGGGCGTGCCGCGTTACTCCGAGGTGTATTGGAACGGCCAACTGCACAACATGGACGAGAATCGCGTACGCTTCGGCTACCATGCCGCCCCAGAGAGCATTGCTTGCTGGAAGGAGGTTTCCGCCAAGGCCGATGTCATAACTCCCTGCCTTTACGAGTACTGGCTGGCCTATAGCAAGGGACCTTACGCCGACAAGTCGCACTATATGCCGCTGCCCATGCGCATTCCCGACGGTGTGAAGGTTAAGGGAACGGGCGATAAAATCAAGGTGCTTGTAGGCGTGCACAGCAACCGTGAATACCTTAAAGGGGCGCGGCTTATAGGCAAGATGGTGGAGGAAGTCGGCAGGAGGCATCCCGGACGGCTTGACATAAGGTATGTGGAGAACGTGCCGTATGACGAGTATTGCGCCATGCTGGCCGAGGCCGACGTGCAGGTGGACCAGCTTTACAGCTTCACCCCGTCGATGAACTCGCTGGCGGCGATGGCCAACGGCACGGTGGTAATAGGCGGCGGCGAGGAGGAATATTATGATTTTATCGGCGAAAAGGAACTGCGCCCCATCATAAACGTAAGCCCTGAAAAGACGTTCGAGGAGAACGTCAAGGCCATCGAGGCCGCCCTTATTCCTGAAGGCAACGTCGCCCGGCTGTCACGTCAGAGCGTAGAGTTTGTAAGGAAGCATCATGAATACCGCAAAATTGCGGCGCAGTACATAGAAATGTACAAGGAGCATGTTCAGCGTTGAAAACTGTTTATAAGGCTGTTCCATTTATTCATCACTTCAGTACATGCAAACCTGCTTGCCGTCTTGGCTGCTTCAGTGCCGTATTTTCTCCTAAGCCCTTCGTCTGAAAGCATCCTTTCCAGCGCTTTTGTGAACGCCTCTTCGTCGTCTTGCGGCACTATTATGCCCGTGACGCCATCCTTTACTATGCTCCGTGCGCCGTACTTGAAGTCGAAGGTGACGGCAGGCAGTCCGGCGGCCTGCGCCTCGAGCAAGGTCATGGAGAAGCCCTCATAGCGCGAAGATATTAGGTTAAGGCTGTATTCTGGGTATGTCTGCATGATGTTTTCCGTACGTCCGCAAAGCCTTATAGTTCCGTTTATTCCGGCGTCGTCGAGCTGTCGTTGCAATGTCTCGCGCAACGAGCCTTCGCCGTAGATGTCGAGCTGCCAGTCTGGAAAGCTCGTTGCGGCTCTTTTCCAGCAGCGTATCAGCCTGTCAAAGCCTTTGACGTGCTCCAGCCTTCCTACGGCAATGGCGCGCCTTACGGCGTAGTTTATCGCATGTTTTTCAAAAGGCTCGACAAAATTTGGTATTACCTCTACCCTTTTTGCGTGCCTGTATTCTTTTGCGTCGCCGTCCGTGAGGCACACTATGGCGTCGGCCTTCAGTTCCATTGGGATGAAAAAACTGTGATAAGGGGTAAACCGTCTTGCCGAATGCGACTCATATATACGCTTTGCTTTGCCTCTGTATAGCGGCAAGAGCAATGCACCGATACCGAGCGTAAAGAAGATTATGTCAGGCTTGAAGGCGGCCATTGCTTTGTTGAAGCGCATTGCTGTCTGCATGAGCACTCTTGTGCGCGACAGCGTCTTGCGCGTTATGCCGCCTTTTTTCACGGCGAACGGTACGTCGAGACTTTCAAATTTTACTCCATGCAGCGGATATGCAGGTGGCCTGTCGTCGTGGAATATCGAGATTATGGCTACATCATGGCCGTAAAATTCTGCCAGTAGGTCAGCCTTTTGCGCTATAATGCGCTCTGCGCCGCCCTTCATTGAGAAGTCTTCTATAAGATAAGCTATCTTCATGGCTTTATGATTTTGAACAGCCGGCACGCCGTTTTAAGTCCCAATACATTCAACAATACGGCCTTCAGAAGCCCTTTCGCGCCGTAGCTGCGGCGCAGCGACACACGTTGTGGACGCAACAGGATGCGTTCCGTGGCGCGGTATGTGTGCAGCTGGATGGTGAACATGTCCATGTACAGCTTGTGCCAACGGCTGTCGCGCGTGTCCAAGCCGAGGCGGACGACAGTTTCCACCTGCGCTTCAAGCAGCGGCAGCAGCCCGTCGCCGTGCGACTGTGCCATTATTCCGCCGCCGTTCCAGTGGTACAGGTACATGCCTTGCCCCGTGGTGGCTATGAAAGGCCGCTTGGCTACGATGCGCCCCATCGTCAGAACGTCCTCGAACTTGCGTCCTACGGGAAACCTTATGCCGTCGAACACCCACCGCTTGTACACCTTGTTACAAGCCCAGCAGTGCGCCAGGCCGTGCTCCGAGAGCCAGTCGGCGGCGTCGGCATACTCCTCGTCGCCGGGGTTGAACAGGTGTTCGTCCGCCCTTCCCGGCCTCTCCGTCACGGGATATTCCAGTATGTCGTAGTCCTTGTGCGCCGCCACGACGGCCATCACGGCGGCCAGCGTGCCCGGGGCAAGCTCGTCGTCGCTGTCGACGAACGTGACGTATTGCCCGTGCGAACGCTCCAACCCATAATTGCGCGCGTCTGAAAGGCCGCCGTTCGCCTTGTGAAAGACCGTCAACCGCGCGTCCGTTTGCGCCATTTTGTCGGCCAAAAGACCGCTTCCGTCGGTCGAGCCGTCGTCGACCAGCAGCAGCTCGAAGTCGCGGTAGCCTTGCCCGGTGATGCTCCGCACGCACCTCTCAAGCGTTTCCGCCACATTATACACCGGCACGATGATGCTAAGTTTCATGTATGCAAAAATAGCATATTTTAATTAAGAGTTAAGAATTAAGAATTAAGAAAATATGCTTTCAATGATGATTTTCTTAATTCTTAATTCTTAATTCTTAATTCTAAAAGTTATTTTTGCAGTCATGATAACCCGACTGTCCATACTAATCCCTGTGTACAACGACGTGGCCGCACCGCTCGTGGACGAGCTTTGGCGGCAAGCGGAGGCCGTGGAAGGTTTGAAGTATGAAATAATCATATATGATGACGGTTCTGACAACACCGAAGCCATAGCGATGAACAAGGCCGCCTGCACCCTGCCAGGTTGCCGTTATGTACGTGGAATGAGGCATGCCTGCCGCTCGGCCATGCGCAACGACATGGCGCGTCAGGGACGTTATGAGTGGAGGCTGATGGTAGACGCGCGGCTTAGTTTGGTGCATGATGACTTCATAAGGCGTTATCTTGACAGCGGCGTAATGCCTGGCGAGGTGGTATTGGGCGGCGTATGTGTCGACGGAGGCGCGGACACACCGCGGTTTTACCGTGAAAATCTGCGATTCAGATATGAAAAGCACGAGGAGAAAAAACATACTGTAGAGGAAAGGATGAAAAATCCTTATGCCGCATTCCGTACAACAAACTTTTTCCACCACTGTTCGGTGTTGGAGCGCGTGCCTTACGACGAGCGCATAACCACTTACGGATATGAGGACGTGTTGCTCGGGAAAGCCTTGCAGGAGGCCGGAATACGCGTGTTGCACATTGACAACCCTGTGGCCTATACGTCGTTCGAGGGTAATGCAAGGTATCTTGACAAGCTTGACGAAGCTCTTTTGACCCTGCGCAATTTTGCGGCGGAACTTCAAGGATATTCGCCTTTGCTAAGGCTTTGTTCCTTGCTGCGCAAAGCTGGATTACAGCCTGTTGTCCGTCTGGCGTACAGGCTTTCAGGCAAGCGTGTGCGGAAAATGCTTGAAGGACGCAGGCCTTCGTTGCTGCTCTTGAAGTTTTATAAGGTTGGAACTTTGGTCTGCATGGGCTGATGCCAGTGCAGGGTTATGGCCGTTATGAGAAACGGCAGAGCGGCGTCAAGGTATGTTATGTCGTATATTGGGTTGAAAATGTCAGTCCAGTTGCCGTATATGTACATGCTGTGGCCGTAAGCTATTACAGGTACAAGCACGAGCATTACAGCTGAAAGCAGCATCATCAGCCTGAAGTCGCTTTTCCATTTGAGAGCCATTATTATAGCTATTGCGGCCATTATCACGGAATCTATCGGCCTGCCCTGCCTTCCTTGCAGCGAGAAGGGGTTGTTTTCAGCGAAGAAAAGGCTGTCGGCATCCCATGCGGCGAGCGGCAGGAAGGTTAGGCAGAATGTGGCGACGGCGAGAATGACTGTAGCCATTTTCTTGTCTGCAGGCAGCTTAAGCCAGTATGGAAAGAAAAGTATGAACAGCGGAAACACCGTGCTTACGCGCGTTGACAGCCATAGTCCTGCGGCTACGGACAGGGCGTAAGGATGGGACGTGAAGTCAATTTTCCTGCTTTCAATGATGTTTATGAATGCGCATAACAGCAGGAAGTTGGATATGAAGTCGCTCCTTACAGCCGTTTCATACCATAGGTTCACGCTTAAAGCAAGCAGTATGGCAGACATTGTGCCAGCCCTGTATCCGCCGAGCATCTTCACGCTGTAGACGAATATAGCCGCCGTGACAATTTCTGAAAGTCCGACGTTGCCCAATGCCCAGAACGGTATGTGCAGCACCATCCATACTGGAAAAGGCGACGCGTTGCCGCCCAAATGGGTTTCGGCGAGGTATGGGAACTCGCCTTGGAACAGCGCACTAAGCGGATTGGCTATGGCCGACCAGCGGTCTACGCGGTTCTGCATCGGGTCGAAATGGTACTGCACGGCCAGCATAGTAATTACGAGTAAGGTGAGGATTGTCCAAAACAGCGTTTTTCCATATTTCAGCCTGCCAGATATGTTGCTTGACATTGTTGTATAAGCCAGTCCCAACGCCACGGCATACGCCAGGCAGATATATCCGAAGTGGTCTGTCACCCTCATTACATACTTCAGCGACAGTGTGTAACAAATGCCAATGAAGAGCACGGCGGCCAGCGTCGGCACGAGTTTCCCTTTTTCCTTAAGCATAATGTTGATTTTGTAGAAGACTGCGCTGATGGCTGTTGAGTACGCCGAATATGTGAAGATTGACAGCAATCCTGTAACGTATGGCATGAATGTGAAATGGACTATGTATGTCTCGTAGCTCACCTTGCCGAACCAGTTGATACCGGGGATTTTCTTTACCCACGGCAGCAGGAACGGAGTGGCGATAATCATCGTCGCGAATGGAAACTGTATGTTTAGCAGGATAAGGTTGAACGGTACTGTACCGATAAATTCCCGTATGGGGGGGTAAGTCTTTAACAAAGTGAAAGCTGAAGCGTATAATACCGAACATATTGTAATTTTCAGCACTTTGGCCTTGTTCCACTGCCTTATCTTGTCGTAATGTTTTGAAGCCAAGTAGCCTAACAGGAAGGTGAAAGCCTGCTGGCTCATGAACTGTTCCTTGAATATGTTTACGAAGGAATAAGCCAGGAGTATGGCTGTAGTATGCTTCGGAAAGAATTTTCTTGCTAACCAGTAGACTATGTACCAGCGGATTATGAAGTCCATAAACCACAGTTCCGAACCAGTGAACAGCAGGTTTTTTATAAGTTGTGTTGCATCAAAGCTTTCAACGAACGGTATTCTGAACAGGAATACTATCCAGCATGGTATGAAAACCCTTAATATACGTTTGCGCCAATAGCCCGCCAGGCCGTTTTTCTTGTAGCTTTCATTCAGTCCGAAGCCAGATATGAATATGAAAACTGTTACCGTAAAGGACAATATGTTGAAAATGCGAGGATAATATTCCGTATGCATGAGGAAATGGAACACCATTATCTTAAGTGCTGCCGCTCCCTGTATCCATTGCGTGTTCTCGCGTGACAGGAGGTGTTGGTCGTTATGTGGCATCTCTGTTGGTCGTCTGTCAGTTTACTATTGCTATTTTGCAGACAGTGCCTTTGTCGCCTGTGGCTGTCGAAGTGTGCACCATATACACGCCGCTGGCTACGCGGCGGCCTTCCGTGTCGCATCCGTCCCACTGGAACGTGCCGCCCGTGGAGCGTCCTTCAGCCACGAGCGTACCGTTCGAGGTGGTTATTTTCACCTCGGCGTTGTATGTCAGGCCGACGATGGTTATTGGCCCGGTGTAGTCGGGGCGCACGGGGTTGGGGTAAGCGTAGACGTTGTCCTTGGTCATCTCGGCTGACGGCTCGGTGGCGTCAGACAGGTAGGAGCACAGCCCCTTGTCGGTGGCGAAGTAGACGAGTCCCGTCCGTCCGTCAACGAGTATGTCGTTGATGATGTCGGAGGGCAGTGGCGAGTTCTCGGTGGTGAAATGCTGCAGCTGCGTGTTGTTGTCCGCGCTGACGAGGAACACGCCGTTGTCGTTGGTGCCGAACCACTTGCGGTTGCCGCCGTCCACGGCCATAGAGCGTATGCTGGCGTTGGCGAGCAGGTAGTCGCCGAGATTTGTGCCGTCGTTGCGCGGCACTACGTACTGCGTGAACACCTGCGAGCCGTTGCGTATGGCCTCGGGCGTGAGGTACAGAGGTCCTGCGGTGGTGCCTATCCATACGTTGCCGTCAAGGTCTTCAGCTGTGCAGTGTACTTTCGGGTTGCCGAGGCTTGCGCCGTTCTGGTTGGTGAAGGCCGGGCCGTAGACGGTGAGCTGGTCGGTGGCGCGGTCGTATGAGTAGAGGTTGGAGTTTGCCAAGCGTACATTGACAAACCACATCCTGCCGTTAGTCGGGCTTATGAAGAGCTTTTGCAGGTCGTAGTTTCCTGCGCCTGTCAGTTCGTCGTGAGGCCATAGTGTCCATTCGCCGGTGCTTCCTTCGTAGCTTTTCAAACTATTGTTGGTCAACGGGTTAAGCAGCCATAATGTACCGTTTTCGTCATATTTCATCGATGTCACTATGGTGTACTTATAGCGTGCTTCGTCAGTCCAAGGTGATTCCAGTCGGCTGTTGTCAACGGTGAAATTTCTTATGAATTTGCCGTCCTGGAACTCGTACATGCCGCTCTTCGCGCCAACCATCACGTGTCCTTCCTTCGTAGGGTCGAAATCCATGCACAAGGCAACTATATACGGTTGGTTTGCTGCTTCGCCTGTAGGTCGCTCGAACTCCGACCATTCCTCGCCGTCCCATACGTGTACCTCGCCCGGACGGCTTGTGTCGAGGTCTTGGTTCCATCCGCCGTTCACGGCGTATATTCTGCCGCCGTGCTGGTACAGTCGGTAGAAGTTGTTTGAGGCCGGGCCGTCGGGTGCCACGCCTTCGGTCAGGTATGTGCGGTTGCCTTCGGCGTCGACGGTGTAGCAGGTCAGCTTGCCGTCGTCGGTCTTTGTCCACCAGCGGCCTGTCGAGGGGTCGTTCACGTTGGTGCGGTCAGTGCCTTGTTCCACGTAGTTGCCGGTGCGCGTCCAGTTGGACGGGTCGAGCAGGTTAGAGCTTGTCACGGCCGAGTACAGTCCGTTTGAGCGCGACGCGGCGTATATGCGGCCGCCGTCTATGTAGCAGTAGTCCACGGCGAAGCCGAGGCGGTAGCTCTCGTCCATGTCGCCGCTGCCGGCGTCGAGCTTCACTATGCCGAAGCCCGTGGCGAGATAGGCGTACTGTCCGTAGATGTAAATGCTGTTTACGGTTTTGTCTTGGGTGGTGTCGTACAGGTATAGGTCGGGCACGTTGAGCGCCGTGCCGTCGTCGGCGAGCAGGTCGATGTTCGAGTTTCCGTAGGTTATTACGAGCCTCCTGGCCTGTGCGCACCATGCTATGTGGCCCACGCCGGTGTCTGACAGGGCTTGGGTCTTGTCGTATGTGGTTATCGAGGCGTCGTCGGTGTTGTACGAGTAGACGTTTTCCGAGGCCAGCACGAACACGTTTTTGCCGGCCGGCTCTATCTCGGTTATGTCGGCGTAGCTGGGGTACAGCGTCCATCGGCCTGCGCCCTGTGCGGCGGCGTTGTGTGCTGCCGCCGCGATGAAGAGCAGTGCCAGCAGCGCGGCGCGTATGTATGTGGTTCTCTTTCTCACGGTTGTGCGGTTGTGTTTTTTACCTTTTTACTTTTTTACCTTTTTACCTTTCCCGACTTTCTCACCTTCTCACCTTCTCACTCTCTCGCCTTCCCCTTGAGGTATTCCACGAGCTTGCCCACGGCCAAGGCGCGGTGCGATATTTTGTTCTTCACCTCGTGGCCCAGCTGTGCGAATGTTTCCGTGTAGCCGTCGGGCTGGAATATGGGGTCGTAGCCGAAGCCCTCGGAGCCGTGGCGTTCGGTGGTGATTTGGCCGTTTACCACGCCTTCGAAAGTGACTGGCTGTGAGGCGGTTTCCAATATGAGGCAGATTGCCGTGCGGAAGCGTGCCTTCCGGTCGGTGAAAGGCCGCATTTCGCCGAGCAGTTTGGCCATGTTGGCCTCGCTGTCGTGGCCTTGTCCTCCGGCGTAGCGTGCCGAGTAGACGCCGGGCGCGCCGTCGAGTGCCCGCACTTCGAGGCCGGTGTCGTCGGCGAAGCAGGCGGTGTGGTACTTGTCGAATATGTACTTGGCTTTTTGCAGGGCGTTGCCCTCGATGGTGGGTGCCGTCTCGGGTATGTCGTCGTGGCAGCCGATGTCGGCCAGCGAGAGGATGTCTATGCCGCTTCCTGCGAGCATCTCGCGTATTTCGGCGAGCTTGTGGGCGTTGTTTGTGGCGAAAACTATTTTTTTACAATTCATGATTCACAATTCATAATTCATAATTGGGTTGTGGGAGTGCTGGGAGGACTGGGAGTGATAGGAGAGCTGTGAGTACCAGAGTAATGGATTTTTCATTTTTCACTTTTCACTTTTCATTTTTCATTTTTCATTTTTCATTTTTCATTTTTCATTTTTAATTTCTTCGGTACTTTCACTTTTATTTGGTCGAAGCCCTCGCCGTACACTCCGATTACGGAGCTTTGGCTTACGAAGGCGTTGGGGTCGATTGACTTTATGAGGCGGAATATTGTCACGCTCTCACGCCTCTTGGCCAGCAGGCAGACTACCTTGGTGGGCTTGCCGCTGTACCATCCGTGGCCGTCGAGTATGGTTAGGCTGTGGTCGGTGGTCTTGGCTATGGCGTTGGCTATTTCCTGGTACTTCTTTGAGAAGATGAAGAACTGGACAGATTGCCGCTGGAGGTTCATCACGTAGTCGAGCATGGAGCACTCGATGAACATGGTGCAGAAACCGAACACTACCTTCTGGCAGCGTACTTCGACAGGGCCGAACGTGTCGATGAACAAGCAGCTGCCTATGATGCACACGTCGATTAGCAGGATTACGCGGCCGAGCGATATGTTGCGGTACTTGTTCACCGAGGCGGCTATGATGTCGGTGCCGCCCGTCGAGCCGTTGTTGAGGAAGACGATGGCCAGCGCCGTGCCCGTCATCATACAGCCGATGACGAGCGACATGAAGTCGTTGCCCTCGCCGAGCAGCTTGTAGAACGTGCCGTCGGGCTGCATCACCACGTCCTGCGCCACCTCAAGGAGGAACGTAAGCATGAACGTGGCGTAGATGGTCTTCGTCAGGAACCGCCAGCCGAGTATTTTCAGCGCGGCCACTATGAGCGCGGCGTTGATGATGAAAAACGTGTACTGCACGGGAAACTTCGTGGCGTAGAACACCACCGCGCCTATTCCGGCTATGCCTCCCGTCACGATTTCGTATGGCAGGAGGAACACTGTGAAGCCGAACGTGTAGAGCATCAGGCCGAGCGTAATGTTCAGGTAGTCCTTCAGCTCGTTTTTAATTGTTTGGTTTAGCATGGTATAATGGAAGCCCCCTCAAACTCCCCCGAGGGGGAGCTTTTAATTGTTTAGCCGGCAAATTAAGCTCCCCCTCGGGGGAGTTTGAGGGGGGCTTTGGGCTTTTGTTTTTACTTAATCACTATGTTCACAATCTTCTTGGGCACGATGATGACCTTGACGACGCTCTTGTCGCCGATGTACTTGGCCGAACGTTCGTCGGCCATGACGGCCTCCTGGATTGTCTTGTTGTCAGCGTCGGCGGCGAACTGCATCTGGAAGCGCGCCTTGCCGTTGAACGACACGGTCATCTGAACGGTCGACTCTACGAGATACTTCTCGTCGTACACCGGCCACTGTGCGTCGCATACCGTGCCGTCGTTGCCCAGGCTGTGCCACAGCTCTTCGGCGATGTGGGGCGCGAAGGGCGCTATGAGCTTCACAAGGCCGGTCAGCACGCCGCGGTTGCGGCACTTCATCTGCGCCATCTCGTTTACACATATCATGAATGCGGCCACCGACGTGTTGTAGCTGAACGCCTCGATGTCCTGCGTCACCTTCTTGATGAGCTTGTGCAGGCTCTTCAGCTCTTCAGGCGTAGGCTCGCCGTCAGTCAGCTCTTTCATGCCGTCCTTGTCGGTGTAGAGCGCCCAGAACTTCTTTAGGAAGCGGTGGCAACCGTCTATTCCGTTGGTGTCCCACGGCTTGCTCTGCTCCACCGGGCCGAGGAACATCTCGTACAGGCGCAGCGTGTCGGCGCCGTACTTCTCGACAATCATGTCGGGGTTGACTACGTTGTACATCGACTTCGACATCTTCTCGATGGCCCAGCCGCACACGTACTTGCCGTCTTCCAGTATGAACTCGGCGTTCTCATACTCCGGCCGCCATGCCTTGAAGGCGTCTATGTCGAGCACGTCGCCGTGCACTATGTTCACATCGACGTGGATTGGCGTGGTGTCGTACTTGTCTTTAAGGCCGAGGGAGACGAACAGCCCCCCCTCATTCCCCCCGAGGGGGGATGACTGGTTGCCTTCGTTGCCATCCTGGCTTCCCCCCTCGGGGGGCTGCTGGCTAGCTGGTTTGTTCACGCGGTACACGAAGTTGCTTCGTCCCTGTATCATACCTTGGTTGACGAGCTTCTTGAACGGCTCCTCCTCGCACGACACTCCGAGGTCGTGCAGAAACTTGTTCCAGAAGCGCGAGTAGATGAGATGGCCCGTGGCGTGCTCCGTTCCGCCTACGTACAGGTCGACGTTGCGCCAGTACTGGTCGGCCTCGGGGCTTACGAGGGCGTGGTCGTTCTTCGGGTCCATGTACCTTAAATAGTACGCCGACGAACCTGCGAAGCCCGGCATGGTGTTCAGTTCGAGGGGGAACACGGTCGTGTTGTCAACCAAAGACTTGTCAACAACGCACTTGTTAGCCGTGTCCCACGCCCACTTCTTGGCGTGTCCGAGCGGCGGTTCGCCCGTTTCCGTGGGCTGGTACTTGTCTATCTCGGGCAGTTCCAACGGCAGGCAGTCCTCCGGCAGCATGTAAGGCTGGCCGTCCTTGTAGTACACGGGGAACGGCTCGCCCCAGTACCTCTGGCGCGAGAAGATGGCGTCGCGCAGGCGGTAGTTCACCTTCACGCGGCCGAGGCGGTGCTCCTGCACATACTTTTTTGTAGCTGCGATGGCCTCCTTGACGGTCATGCCGTTGAGGATTAATGGAGAATTGAGAGGTGAGAATTGAGAATTATGATTACCCTCGTTGCCTTTATGCTGGTTATCATAATTATCCATTCTCAATTTTCCATTCTCAATTAATTCTTTCCTTGGCGAGTTGCAAACTGTTCCTTCCTTTGCGTCAAAGCTCTCCTCGCTTACGTCGCATCCTTCGATGAGCGGACGTATTTCGAGGCCGAAGTGCTTGGCGAAGGCGTAGTCGCGCGAGTCGTGCGCAGGCACTGCCATGATGGCTCCCGTGCCGTATCCGGCCAGCACGTAGTCTGAAATCCATATAGGTATGTCCTCGCCCGTGAACGGGTTTATGGCGTACGAGCCCGAGAACACGCCGCTAACAGAACGGTCACTGATGCGCTCGCGCTCCGTGCGCTTCTTCGTGCGCTCCAGGTAAGCGTCCACTTCGGCCTTATGCTCCGGCGTGGTGACCTTAGCCACCAGCTCGCTTTCGGGCGCGAGAACCATGAACGTAACGCCGAAGATGGTGTCGGCGCGGGTGGTGAAGATGGTGAATTTAAGTGAAGAGTTAAGAGTTAAGAGTGAAGAATCGTCTTGTCTTGTTGCATTTTGATTCTTCGTTCTTCGTTCTTCGTTCTTCACTTCAAATTCGATTTCCGTACCCTCGGAGCGTCCTATCCAGTTGCGCTGTGTCTCCTTGAGCGAGTCAGTCCAGTCAACGGTGTCGAGGCCGTCGAGCAGACGCTGGGCGTATGCGCTGACGCGCAGGCACCACTGCATCATCTTCTTCTGCACAACGGGGTAGCCGCCGCGCACCGAGAGGCCGTCTACCACCTCGTCGTTGGCCAGCACCGTGCCCAGTCCGGCGCACCAGTTTACCATCGTCTCGCCCAGGTAAGCCAGGCGCCAGTTCATCAGCGTCTGCCTCTTCTCGTGCTCCGTCATGGCGTTCCAGTCTTCGGCCGTGAGCGTCAGCTCCTCCGAGCAGGCCGCGTCGAGCCCGTCAGTGCCGTGCCCGGCGAGATGCTTTTCAAGCTCCTCGATGGGCCTGGCCTTCTGCTGCACGTTGTCGTAGTAGGAGTTGAACATCTTGATGAAGGCCCACTGCGTCCAGTGGTAATACCGTGGGTCGCATGTGCGCACCTCGCGTTCCCAGTCGAACGAGAAGCCTATTTTGTCCAGCTGCTCGCGGTAGTGGTTGATGTTGGCCTCGGTGGTTATGGCCGGGTGCTGCCCGGTCTGTATGGCGTACTGCTCGGCCGGCAGTCCGTAGGCGTCGTAGCCCATGGGGTTGAGCACGTTGAAGCCCTGCTGGCGCTTGTAGCGTGCGTATATGTCGGAGGCTATGTAGCCGAGCGGATGGCCCACGTGCAGGCCCGCCCCGGAGGGGTAAGGGAACATGTTGAGCACGTAGAACTTCTGCTTGTCCTTGTCCTCGGTTACGTGGTAGGTCTTCTCCTCGGCCCACCTCTTCTGCCATCGTTTCTCGATTTCGTTGAAGTTGTATTCCATTGCTTCTTATCTTGTTTTTTGTTGTATGCAATAATCCAAGATGCAAAGATAGTAAAAAAGGTGAGAAAGTGAGAAGGTGAGAGGGTGAAAAAGTAAAAAAGGTGAGAAGGTGAGAGGGTGAGAAGGTGAGAAGGTGAGAAGGTGAGAAAAGCAAAAAGGTGAGAAAGCAACCTTCTCACTTTCTCACCTTCTCACTTTCTCACCTTTTACAACATCGCCGCGTTCACTCCGAACACTCCGAGGATGGCGGTAGCCACGGCGGCGATGATTTTCAATATTATTGATACTGTATTCTTTCCTTTGTTGCTCATAGTTTTTAGTAGATTGTTTTTAAGTTGTTTGTTTTTTAGGGATGACTGTGAGTGCTGGGAGCTGTGGGAGGGCTGCGAGTTTCGGGAAGGCTGGTTAAGGCCGTCGGCATGGCGGAGGGTGGGCGGCGCCTGCCCTACCCTATCCGCGCGGTCTTGCGGTTTTGCGGTCTAACGGTTTTACCTTTCTCACTTTCTCACTTTCTCACCTTCTCACCTTCCCACCTTCTCACCTTCTCACCTTCTCACCTTCCCTTACGCTGTTTCCTCCGTGTCGTCGAGAGCCGTGCCTACGGCGTTCTTGGGCAGCTCCTGCACCTTGCAGCCGGTCAAGAGGGCGCGCACGCGGGTCTTGTCCTTCTCTATTTTCGTTTCGGGCTGGAAGAGCACGTGTACCGACTTGACGTTGTTGCCTGCGGTAAAGTCCTCTATTTTAAGCGCGGGCTTTGTCGACATGCCTATTTTGAACGTGCCGAGGCGGTTGAGCTTCACGCGGTGCGACATTTGCAGGTGCTTCTGCATGGTCTCCACCAGCTCGCTTAGCACCGCTACAATGTCCGCCCGTTTCACTGTGCAGTTTGCCTGCATCTCCTCTGCCAGGTCGTCGATGTCAACCGTGCCGGTGTGTACGGCGCGTGCGTACCATTGTCCCTGATGAGTCGAAGTTCTCCTGTTGTCCTGATAAAGTTTGTAAAATACTGCCATAATGTTTTAAGTTTTTAAGTTTGTTTGTTAATTGAAAATTGTTTGTTACTTTGTTTTGTTGTTTGCTTGATGCATCTTGCGTCGGCAAAGGTACGGCGGAAAACGCATACCTCCAAGCCCCTTCGCTGTACATCGCAGGAGTGGAGCGCATGACATTCTGCAACCGCCTGACTGCCAGCACGTTGCGTCCGTCACAGCTGAAGGCGGCCTTCAGCCTTGCCGTTTGCCGCCTTTCGCGCCGCAACGGACGGCAAAACGCGGCGCGGAAGACGGCCTTCGGCAACGCACTGGCTTTCAGGCCGTTGCGGCGGCGGTTTCATGGGGCGTGGCGTGCAGGCATGCCGCGCTTTCACGTTTTTTAGCAAAACGGCGGAAAAGTATATAGTGTTGTGAACTTATTGTGCACGGATTACTGCTAATTTTGCACCCGATTGTTTTTCAAGTAACACGTTTAACAAACCTAACAATTTAATGAAATGACATCAATTTTGGAAAAGAACACACGCACGGGACACGCAACAGAGTACGCACAGACGCTTACGCGCGAGCAGAGGCGCGAGGCCAGGGAGAAGCTGGCGCACGACTTCTCCGAACTGCTGGGACGCTCGCCGGCGGAGAACCTTTACTGGATGGAGACCGTGACCGACCTGATGGACCTCTCGCACGAGGTGTACATGACCGAGCTGCTGCTCGACTCGCAGGGCCGTCCCTTCGGCTTCATGCGCTTGGTGAAGCGAGCCTGCGCCGTGCTCCACGTTACGCTGCCTGCCAACCCCTACTCCATGGCCTTCAACGCGCGCAACCGCAAGGGCGTGCGCCAGACGTCGATGTTCAGCCGCTACTGCTGGCTGATGCACTTCAAGGGCAAGGACAATCCGCTCGACGGCATGATACAGCGCATGGGGGAAAATGAAAAATGAAAAATGAAGAATGAAAAATGAAGAATGAAAAATGAAGAATGAAAAATGAAGAAT
>OGGJ01001085.1_pt1 | contig 24613 bp, 20 predicted proteins | sample 1571071 | NCBI WGS metagenome assembly OGGJ01 (sample SAMEA2581954, study PRJEB24529) | metagenome | biome: Human gut stool | place: China | collected 2011
CTTTGAACGTGCTGCGTTGCATAATAACTTGAACTTGTTGGATGGGTTAAACGTTTAGTCAAGTTATTTGGCATGCGAGAATTCGGCACAACAAGCTGAAAAACAAGCGCTTTAATGCGAAATAAAGCATTTCGGGCAGGTAACGGATAAGTAATACAACTCACCGTTAAACCTGCCCGATTCTGCCTTTGAGTGTTTCGGAACCTACGGAAATCAATACATTAAATACCTGTAAACAAAACATTTACACTTTTATGCATTGTACTGCTCCTACAAAAAGCCGCACCCTTTCGGGAGCGGCTTTTTTCGATATGTACACGAAGGGCAACTGCCCGGCGACACGTCGTCGCCATAGCCCCCCCCTTCGTCTTCGGCTACTGCGCCTGCTGGAGCGACTCCAGATCGGCCTTCGAACCGACTACGAGGTCGTCGTAGTCGCGCAGGCCCGTACCGCCGGGGATCAGGTGACCGCAGATCACGTTCTCCTTGAGGTTCTCCAGCGGATCGACCTTGGCCTGGATGGCCGCCTCGTTCAGCACCTTGGTCGTCTCCTGGAACGAAGCCGCCGAGATGAAGCTCGAAGTCTGGAGTGCGGCGCGGGTGATACCCTGCAACACCTGGGTCGAAGTCGCGGGCACGATGTCGCGCACCTGCACCGGCTGCTGATCGCGGCGCTTGAGGCTCGAATTCTCGTCGCGCAGCTTACGCAGCGAAACGATCTGCCCGGGCTGCAACGATGTCGAATCGCCCGCGTCGGTGACGACCACCTTGTCGTACAACTCGTCGTTCACATCCATGAACTCCCATTTGTCGACAACCTGATCCTCGAAGAAACGGGTGTCTCCCGGGTCCTCGATCTTCACCTTGTTCATCATCTGGCGGACGATGACCTCGAAGTGCTTGTCGTTGATCTTCACACCCTGCATGCGGTACACCTCCTGCACCTCGTTGACGATGTACTCCTGCACCTTCGTCGGGCCGAGGATATTGAGGATGTCGCTCGGGGTGATCGCACCGTCCGACAGCGGGCTGCCGGCCTTCACGTAGTCGTTCTCCTGCACGATGATCTGACGCGACAGGGGAACCAGATAGCGTTTCACGTCGCCCTGCTTCGAGGTGATGATGATCTCGCGGTTACCGCGCTTGATCTTGCCGAACGCCACCTCGCCGTCGATCTCCGATACGATGGCGGGGTTCGACGGGTTGCGGGCCTCGAACAGCTCCGTAACACGCGGCAGACCGCCGGTGATGTCGCCGCCCGACTTGCCGACGGCGCGCGGAATCTTGATCAGGATGTCGCCGGCCTTGATGCGGGCGTTGTCCTTCACGACCACGTGGGCGCCCACGGGCAGGTTGTACTGCTTGACCTCCAGACCTTCGCGGTCGACGATCTTGATGACGGGGTTCTTGGTCTTGTCCTTCGACTCGATCACGACCTTCTCCGAAAGGCCCGTCTGCTCGTCGCGCTCGTCGCGGTAGGTGATACCCTCGATAACGCTCTCGTAGGAGGCCTTACCCTCGTACTCCGAAATGATAACGGCGTTGTAGGGGTCCCACTCGCAGATCAGGTCGCCCTTCTTGACCTCGGAGCCGTCCGCCATGAAGAGCGTCGCGCCGTAGGGCAGGTTGTGCGTATAGAGGACGATGTCGGTCTTGGGGTCGACGATGCGGAACTCCGACTGACGCGAAATCACGATGTCGATCGCCTCGCCGGCTGCATTCTTGCCCTTGACGGTGCGCAGCTCGTCGATCTCCAGACGGCCTTCGTATTTCGAAACGACGTTGGTCTCGACAGCCGTGCCGCCGGCCACACCGCCGACGTGGAACGTACGCAGGGTCAGCTGCGTACCCGGCTCGCCGATGGACTGCGCGGCGATGACGCCGACGACCTCGCCCTTCTGAACCATGCGGGCCGTGGCCAGGTTGCGGCCGTAGCACTTCGCGCAGACGCCGCGGCGCGACTCGCAGGTCAGCACCGAACGGATCTCCACCGACTCCAGCGGCGATTTCTCGATGGCTTCGGCGATCGGCTCGGTGATCTCCTCGCCGGCCTTGCAGATCACCTCGCCGGTCAGCGGGTGAATCACGTCGTTCAGGGCCACACGGCCCAGAATACGGTCGTAGAGGGTCTGCACCACGTCGTCGTTGCGCTTGATGGCCGTAGCCGTCAGGCCGCGCAGCGTGCCGCAGTCCTCCTCGTTGATGATCACGTCCTGCGCCACATCCACCAGACGGCGCGTCAGGTAACCTGCGTCGGCCGTCTTCAGGGCGGTGTCGGCAAGACCCTTACGGGCGCCGTGGGTCGAAATGAAGTACTCCAGCACCGAAAGTCCCTCCTTGAAGTTCGAGAGAATCGGGTTCTCGATGACCTGCTGGCCACCCTCGACGCCCGACTTCTGCGGCTTGGCCATCAGACCGCGCATACCGCTCAACTGACGGATCTGCTCCTTCGAACCACGGGCGCCGGAGTCGAGCATCATGTATACCGGGTTGAAACCGTCATTGTCCTTGATCAGCGTCTCGATCACGGCCTTCGTCAGCTTGGTATTGATATTCGTCCAGACGTCGATGATCTGGTTGTAACGCTCGTTGTTGGTGATAAGACCCATGTTGTAGTCCTCCATGATGGAGTCCGAACGTTCGTAGCCCTCCTGCACGAGCTTCTCCTTCTCTTCGGGGATGATCACGGCATCGAGGTTGAACGACAGACCGCCGCGGAAGGCCATCCGGTAACCCATATTCTTGATGTCGTCGAGGAACGCGGCCACCTTGTCGGCACCGGCCTTCTTCATCACCACGGCGATGATGTCGCGCAGCGAACGCTTCGTCAGAATCTCGTTGATATAGCCTACCTCCTTGGGAACCACCTGGTTGAAGAGGATGCGGCCGATGGTCGTCTCCTTCAGCACGCGCACCTCGTTACCCTGCTCGTCCAGGTCGTCGACCATACACTTCACGATGGCGTGCAGGTCGGCCCGGCCCTCGTTGTAGGCGATGATCGCCTCCTCGGCGCCGTAGAATACGCGGCCTTCGCCCTTCACGCCCTTGCGGGGCTTGGTGATGTAGTAGAGACCGAGGACCATGTCCTGCGAAGGGACCGTGATCGGCGCGCCGTTCGCGGGATTGAGGACGTTGTGCGAACCCAGCATCAGCAGCTGGGCCTCCAGGATGGCGGCGTTGCCCAGCGGCAGGTGTACGGCCATCTGGTCGCCGTCGAAGTCGGCGTTGAACGCCGTACATGCCAGCGGGTGCAGCTGCATGGCCTTGCCCTCGATCAGTTTGGGCTGGAACGCCTGGATACCGAGGCGGTGCAGCGTCGGGGCGCGGTTCATCAGCACGGGGTGTCCCTTGATGACATTCTCCAGAATGCCCCAGATCACGGGGTCCTTGCGGTCGATGATCTTCTTGGCCGACTTCACCGTCTTGACGATGCCGCGCTCGATGAGCTTGCGGATCACGAACGGCTTGTAAAGTTCGGCGGCCATGTCCTTCGGAATGCCCATCTCGTGCATCTTCAGCTCGGGACCGACGACGATGACCGAACGGGCCGAGTAGTCGACACGCTTACCCAGCAGGTTCTGGCGGAAGCGGCCCTGCTTGCCCTTGAGCGAATCCGACAGCGACTTGAGCGGACGGTTCGACTCGTTCTTCACGGCGTTGCTCTTGCGCGAGTTGTCGAACAGCGAGTCGACGGCCTCCTGCAACATGCGCTTCTCGTTGCGCAGAATCACCTCCGGGGCCTTGATCTCGATCAGACGTTTGAGGCGGTTGTTGCGGATGATGACGCGGCGGTAGAGGTCGTTCAGGTCCGACGTGGCGAAACGTCCGCCGTCCAGCGGCACCAGCGGGCGCAGCTCGGGCGGGATCACCGGAATCACGTTCAGCACCATCCACTCGGGCTTGTTCTTGCCCTCCGAGGCGCGGAACGACTCGATGACGTTCAGACACTTCAGCGCCTCCGACTTACGCTGCTGCGAGGTCTCGGTCGAGGCCTTGTGGCGCAGGGCGTAGGACATCGAGTCGAGGTCCACCTGCTTCAGCAGCGTGTAGACGGCCTCGGCGCCCATCATGGCGACGAACTTGTTGGGGTCCGAATCGTCGAGCGACTGGTTGCCCTTCGGCAGCGCGGCCACCACGTCGAGGTACTCCTTCTCCGAAAGCGTGGCCAGACGCTCGATGCCCTGCTCCGAGGCGGCGCCGGCGTTGATCACGACGTAACGTTCGTAGTAGATGATCGCCTCGAGTTTCTTCGACGGAATGCCCAGCAGGTAGCCGATCTTCGAAGGCAGCGAGCGGAAATACCAGATGTGCACCACCGGAACCACCAGCGAGATGTGTCCCATGCGCTCGCGGCGCACCTTCTTCTCGGTCACCTCCACGCCGCAGCGGTCGCAGACGATGCCTTTGTAGCGGATGCGCTTGTACTTACCGCAGTGGCACTCGTAATCCTTCACCGGGCCGAAAATCCGTTCGCAGAACAGACCGTCGCGCTCGGGCTTGTAGGTACGGTAGTTAATGGTCTCGGGCTTCAGCACCTCGCCGCTCGACTGGGCCAGAATCTCCTCGGGGGAGGCCAGGCCGATCGAAATCCGGCTGTAACCATTATTCGGTTTATTGTCTTTGGTAATTGACATATTTGTTCTCGTTTTTCTTTTCCTCTAAAATACACCTTACTCGAGTTTCACCGACAGAGCCAGACCGCGAAGCTCGTGCAGCAGCACGTTCATCGCCTCGGGAATACCCGGTTTGGGCAGATTCTCGCCCTTGACGATGGCCTCGTACGCCTTGGCGCGGCCCATCACGTCGTCGGACTTGATCGTCAGAATCTCCTGCAGGATGTTGGCGGCGCCGAAGCCTTCGAGCGCCCAGACCTCCATCTCACCGAAACGCTGACCGCCGAACTGCGCCTTACCGCCGAGCGGCTGCTGCGTGATGAGCGAGTAGGGACCGATCGAACGCGCGTGCATCTTGTCGTCGATCATGTGGCCCAGCTTGAGCATGTAGATCACGCCCACCGTAGCCGGCTGGTCGAACATCTCGCCCGTGCCGCCGTCGTAGAGGTACGTACGGCCGCTGTGCGGGATACCCGCCTGCGCGGTGTATTCGTTGATCTGGTCGAGCGAAGCGCCGTCGAAAATCGGCGTGGCGAACTTCAAGCCCAGCTCGCGGCCGGCCCATCCGAGCACGGTCTCGTAAATCTGGCCGAGGTTCATTCGCGAAGGCACGCCCAGCGGGTTCAGGCAGATGTCGACGATCGTTCCGTCCTCGAGGAACGGCATGTCCTCGTCGCGCACGATACGGGCCACGATACCCTTGTTACCGTGGCGTCCGGCCATCTTGTCGCCCACCTTCAGCTTACGCTTCTTGGCGATGTAGACCTTGGCCATCTGGATGACGCCCGTCTGCGGAAGCTCGTCGCCGTTGGTGATGTTGTACTTCTCGCGCTTGATGGCGGCGTCGGCCTTCTTCCACTCGATGGTGTAATTGTTGATGGTGGCCTCGATGAGCGCATCGGTGTGGGCGTCGCCCGTCCAGTTGCACGACCCGAGGTTCAGATACCCCATCACCACGCCGGTCTTCTCGTCCGTCGACTTGCGGGCGATCTCCTCCAGCATCTTCTGCGAGAATTTCGTCCCCGCGGGATAGAGTTCCACCCCGAAGTAGTCCGTAACGCCCGTGGAGGTCTTGCCCTGAAGCAGCGTCCACAGTTTGCCGACCAGACGCTTCGTAAGTTCCGCGATTTCGGCTGCGAACTTCTCGTCGAGCTTGTCCAGCTGGGCCTTCTCGGCGCTCTTGCTCTTTTTGCCCTCCTTGTTGGCGCGGCTGTAAAGACGGGTGTCGATCACCACGCCGTGCAGCGACGGCTGGGCCTTCAAAGAGGCGTCCTTCACGTCGCCGGCCTTGTCGCCGAAGATCGCGCGGAGCAGCTTCTCCTCGGGCGACGGATCGCTCTCGCCCTTCGGGGTGATCTTGCCGATCAGGATGTCGCCCGGGTGGATGTTGGCGCCGACACGGACGATACCGTTGGCGTCGAGGTCCTTCGTGGCGTCCTCCGAGACGTTGGGAATGTCCGACGTAAGCTCCTCGACACCGCGCTTGGTGTCGCGGACCTCCATGATATATTCGTCGACGTGCACCGAGGTGAAGATGTCCTCACGCTGGATACGCTCCGAGATCACGATGGCGTCCTCGAAGTTGTAACCCTTCCAGGGCATGAACGCCACCTTGAGGTTGCGGCCCAGGGCCAGCTCGCCGTGCTGCGTCGAGTAGCCTTCGGTCAGAATCTGCCCCTTCGTCACCTTGTCGCCCGTCAGCACGATGGGCTTCAGCGTCACCGAGGTATTCTGGTTGGTGCGACGGTAGCGCGGCAGCGTGTAGGTCGTCACCTCCGGAGCGAACGACGCGAGGATCTCGTCCTCCGTACGCTCGTATTTGATCTGAATCTTCGTCGCATCGGCGAAAACCACCTCGCCGTCGCCCTCGGCAACGATCTGGATGCGGCTGTCGGAGATCATGTCCTTCTCGATACCCGTGCCGACGATCGGGGCTTCCGAAGTCACCAGGGGCACGGCCTGGCGCATCATGTTCGAACCCATCAGCGCACGGTTGGCGTCGTCGTGCTCCAGGAACGGGATAAGGCTCGCGGCGATCGAGGCAATCTGGTTCGGAGCCACGTCCATCAGGTCCACTTCGCTGGCCGTGACCACGGGGAAATCGGCGCCTTCACGCGCCTTGATGCGATCCGGCTCCAGGAAATTGCCCTCCCCGTCGATCGGGGTGTTCGCCTGTGCGGCGACCAGGTCTTCCTCCTCCTCGGCCGAATAGTAGTGGATGTGCGAATTGTCCATATCGACCTTGCCGTTCTCCACGCGGCGGTAAGGCGTCTCGATGAAGCCCATCGGGGAGATCTTCGCATAGACGCACAGCGACGAGATCAGACCGATGTTCGGGCCTTCCGGCGACTCGATCGGGCAAAGGCGTCCGTAGTGCGTGTAGTGCACGTCCCGCACCTCGAAACCGGCGCGGTCACGCGACAGACCGCCGGGACCGAGGGCCGACAGACGGCGTTTGTGCGTGATTTCGGCCAGCGGGTTGATCTGGTCCATGAACTGCGAGAGCTGCGAGGTTCCGAAGAAGGAGTTGATCACCGACGAAAGGGTCTTGGCGTTGATCAGGTCCACCGGCGTGAACACCTCGTTGTCACGCACGTTCATGCGCTCGCGGATCGTACGCGCCATGCGCACGAAACCGACCGAGAACTGATTCGACAGCTGCTCGCCCACCGTGCGGACGCGGCGGTTCGACAGGTGGTCGATGTCGTCGACGTCGGCCTTCGAGTTGATCAGCTGGATCAGGTATTTGATGATGGCGATGATGTCCTCGCGCGTCAGCGTGCGGATGGCCGGATCGGTGTCCAGATCCAGCTTCTTGTTGATGCGGTAACGGCCCACATCGCCCAGGTCATAGCGTTTGTCCGAGAAGAACAGCTTCTCGATGACGTCGCGCGCCGTAGCCTCATCGGGCGGCTCCGAAGCGCGCAGCTGCCTGTAAATATAAACCACGGCCTCCTTCTCGGAGTTGCACGGGTCTTTTTGCAGCGTATTGTAGATGATCGAGAAGTCGATGCCCGAGAGGTTCTCCTTGTGCAGCAGAATCGTCTTGGCGCCGCTTTCGAGGATTTGGTCCACATGCTCCTCCTCGAGAACCGTCTCGCGGTCCACGATCACGTTGTTTCGTTCGATGGAAACCACCTCGCCCGTGTCCTCGTCCACGAAGTCCTCGACCCACGTCGAGAGCACCCTCGCGGCCAGCTTGCGGCCCACGGCCTTCTTGAGGTTGGCCTTGTTGACCTTCACCTCGTCCGCCAGGTCGAAGATTTCCAGGATCTGCTGGTCGGCCTCGTAGCCGATGGCGCGCAGCAGCGTCGTGACGGGCAGTTTCTTCTTACGGTCGATGTACGCATACATCACGTTGTTGATGTCCGTAGCGAACTCGATCCACGAACCCTTGAAAGGAATGATTCGCGCCGAGTAGAGCTTGGTGCCGTTCGTGTGCATGCTCTGTCCGAAGAACACGCCGGGCGAACGGTGCAGCTGGGATACGATGACACGCTCCGCACCGTTGATGACGAACGTACCGCGTTCGGTCATATAGGGGATCGTACCGAAGTACACGTCCTGAACGACAACACCGAAATCTTCGTGTTCGTCGTCCGTGCAGTAGAGCTTCAGCTTGGCTTTCAGCGGAACGCTGTACGTCAAACCGCGCTCCAGGCACTCCTCGATCGAGTAACGGGGCGGGTCGATATAGTAGTCGATAAACTCCAGAACGAAATTGTTCCGGGTATCCGTGATGGGGAAATTTTCCTGGAAGACCTTGTAGAGGCCCTCGTTCTTACGGTTTTCGGCCGTGGTGTCCATCTGGAAAAAGTCCCGGAATGATTTAAGCTGTACCTCCAGCAAATCCGGGTACGGAACCCGGTTTTTTACTGTCGAAAAGCTAATTCTTTGTTGTGTTTTTGCTGCGGACATCGTAAAATCCAAATTAGTTGAAGTGTAATGGGTTACGCTCCCCAAAATGTGCGGGTCATTATCCCGGCAATGCTCCCGTATGAAGGCCTTGCAGGCCCCGGGAGCATCCTATATTCCAAAAACCGGACACAGCTCCTGATCGGCACTTCCGGTCTTTAGACCAAGAAAAGGCATAGAGCTTACACACCGGTAAGCCCTATACCTGTTCGTCTTCTATTGACGCTTAAGCAGCAATGCTACTTGAGCTCAACTTCAGCACCTGCTTCCTCGAGCTGGCCTTTGATCTGCTCAGCCTCCTCCTTGGAAACACCCTCCTTAACGGCCTTGGGAGCACCGTCAACAAGTGCCTTAGCATCGCCCAGCGAAAGACCTGCGATGTCCTTCACTACCTTGATAACCTGGAGCTTGGCCTGACCTGCAGCCTTCAGGATAACGTCGAACGACGTCTTCTCGGCGGCAGCAGCCTCGCCTGCGCCTGCAGCGGGGGCTGCAACGGCAACAGCGGCAGCAGCCGGCTCAATGCCATACTCCTCCTTGAGGATCTGTGCGAGTTCGTTTACCTCGGTAACCTTCAGGTTTACCAGTTCTTCAGCAAGTTTCTTTACGTCTGCCATAGTTGTAAGCTTATTAATTTGTTTTTGATTCTTGTTTGTGAAATTAGTTGTTTCTCGATTCGAGCGTCTTCACGAGGCCCGCAATCTTTTGGCCTGCATTAGCCTGCAATGCAGAGATAACATTCTTGGCCGGGGACTGGAGCAGTGCGACGATGTCGGCGATAAGCTCTTCCTTCGACTTGATGTTACACAGAGCGTCCAGCTGATCGTCACCCACGTAAACGCATCCTTCGGCGAAAGCCGCCTTCAGGACGGGCTTCTCCGACTTCTTGCGGAACTCCTTGATCAAAACAGCGGGAGCTTTCGCAACGTTGGTGAACATAATCGAGGTAGGACCCTCCAATACTTTTACCAGATCAGCATCGGCCTTCTCCACCTTCTCAAGGGCTTTGCCCAAGAGGGTGTTCTTAACGACCACCAGCTTCACGTCGCTCTCGAAGCACTTGCGGCGCAGGGCAGCGGTCTGCTCTGCGTTCAGCGACTCGATGTCGGCGATATAGAAGTGAGGATAAGCCTGGAGCTGCTCGGCAAGGCTGTCAATTACAACCAGTTTTTCTTCCTTAGTCATCTCTTCTCTCCTCCTTCTTATTTGGTTTCTACTGATTTGGAATCAATCTGCACGCCGGGGCTCATGGTGGTCGAGAGATAAATACTCTTCACGTAAGAACCTTTGGCAGCAGCCGGTTTCAGCTTGAGAATCATATTCAGCACCTCTTTCGCGTTGTCCACGATCTGATCTGCCGAGAACGAAACCTTGCCTACCGTCGTGTGGATGATACCGAATTTGTCGACCTTGAAGTCGATCTTACCGGCTTTCACCTCCTGGACGGCCTTGCCGACTTCCATCGTAACCGTACCGGTCTTGGGGTTCGGCATCAGTCCGCGAGGACCCAGAATACGGCCCAGCGCACCGACTTTACCCATCACATTGGGAGTACAGATGATCACGTCAACGTCGGTCCAGCCGGCCTTGATCTTGTCAACATACTCGTCCAGACCTACATAGTCCGCGCCTGCAGCCTGTGCCTCGGCCTCCTTTTCGGGAGTACACAGCACCAGCACGCGCACCGTCTTACCGGTTCCGTGGGGAAGCGTCACCACGCCGCGGACCATCTGGTTCGCCTTGCGGGGATCGACTCCCAGACGCACGTCGATATCCACCGAAGCGTCGAATTTCGTGAACGTAATTTCCTTCAGAAGAGCGGCAGCCTCCGAGAGCTTGTAAGCCTTACCGGCTTCCACCTTAGCGTAGGCGATCTTTTGATTTTTTGTCAACTTACTCATCTTCTTCGCAATTACATATTAGGAAATTCTCCGACGACACTGATACCCATACTGCGGGCAGTACCGGCAACCATGCGCATAGCGGATTCCAGCGTGAAGCAGTTCATATCGGGCATTTTGTCCTGCGCGATTTCGCGGATCTGATCCCACGTCACCTGACCGACCTTGTCGCGGTTGGGCTGCGCGGAACCTTTCTGCACTTTAGCTGCTTCCTTGAGCTGGATAGCTACGGGCGGCTGTTTTACAACAAAGTCGAACGACTTATCGCTGTAAACCGTGATGATGACCGGAAGAACCTTTCCCGCCTTGTCCTGCGTACGAGCATTGAATTGCTTGCAGAAGTCCATGATATTGACTCCCTTAGAACCCAATGCGGGACCAACCGGGGGCGAAGGATTGGCGGCACCACCTTTGATCTGCAATTTAATAAATGCAGCAACCTCTTTTGCCATAGTTTTCCTTGGTTAATTACTCTTTTTCAACTTGCATAAAACTCAACTCCATAGGAGTCTTGCGTCCGAATATCTTCACGGAGACCGTGAGCTTCTTGCGGTCGTTGTCGACGGCCTCTATGACCCCCGAGAAACTTGAGAACGGCCCATCCGTAACCTTGACCGTCTCGCCGACAAAGAAAGGAATCTCGTTCTCCTCCTCACCCTGACTCAATTCGTCGACCCTGCCGAGGATGCGCGCCACCTCCTGTGGACGGAGCGGCGTGGCAATCATGCGTTTGCTGTCCTCCTTGGAGTCGCCGAGGAAGCCGAGTACATTGGGTGTGTTGCGAAGTACATACGGAATTTCTCCTACCATCGCTGCTTCGACAAGTACGTAGCCCGGATACGACACCTTCTCCTTGCTGATTTTCTTTCCGTTGCGGATGGTGTAAACCTTTTCCGTCGGAATCAGCACCTGCGAAATGTACTCCTCAAGGTGGGAGTTGTGAACCATCGTTTCGATGTACTCCTTGACCTTTTTTTCCTTTCCGCCGACGGCGCGTATCACGTACCACTGTCTGGCCTCTTTTTCACTCATAATCTGTAACCTGATTAATAATGAATTACCTTGCCAGATACCTGTAGACTACTTTCATGATATTCTCGAAAGAGAGGTCCATCGCCAGTACGACCACAGCGAATATCAAGGAAGCTACCATGACGGTAATTGCTAAACTCTGCAGCTCCTTCACCGGCGTCCAGGAAACCTTATGAACCAGCTCCGAATAGGATTCTTTGAAATAACGTATAAGTTTTTTCATACTTATATTTTCTTGTTTGCAGGAATGGAGGGATTCGAACCCCCATCAACGGTTTTGGAGACCGCTATTCTACCCTTGAACTACATTCCTATGGATGCGGCCGGATTGTCGTAAAGCCTTTAATATTCAGCCCCCGGCCGCATATCAGTAAACGGGCACAGCGCATCTGCCGCGCCCGTCGTAATCATCGTCGGTTACTCGATAATCTTGGTTATCTGACCGGCACCTACCGTACGGCCGCCTTCACGGATAGCGAAACGGAGACCTACGTTGAGGGCAACCGGGTAGATAAGCTCTACGGTAATCGTCGTATTGTCACCCGGCATGACCATATCCACGCCCTCCGGGAGGTGTACCTCGCCGGTTACGTCGAGCGTACGGAGGTAGAACTGCGGACGGTATTTGTTGTGGAACGGGGTGTGCCGACCTCCCTCGTCTTTCTTCAGGATATAAACCTCAGCCTCGAACTTGGTGTGAGGGGTTATGGAACCGGGTTTCGCAACTACCATACCGCGTTTCACATCCTTCTTGTCGATACCGCGCATGAGCAGACCTACGTTGTCGCCGGCTTCACCCTCGTCGAGCAGCTTGCGGAACATCTCCACGCCCGTGCAGGTAGAGGAGAGTTTCTGGCCGATACCGATGATTTCCACCGGGTCGCCTACGTGGATAACGCCGGTTTCGATACGGCCGGTAAGCACCGTACCGCGGCCCGTAATCGAGAATACGTCCTCGACAGGCATGAGGAATGGCTTGTCCACTTCACGCGGAGGCAGCGGTATGTAGCTGTCCACAGCGTCCATGAGCTCCATCACCTTCTCTTCCCACTTCGGTTCGCCGTTGAGTGCGCCGAGTGCGGAACCGCGGATGATGGGAGCGTTGTCGCCGTCGTAGTTGTAGAAGTTGAGCAGGTCGCGGAGCTCCATCTCTACGAGGTCGAGCATCTCCGGGTCGTCCACCATGTCCACCTTGTTCATGAACACTACGATTCTCGGAACGTTCACCTGACGGGCGAGAAGTACGTGCTCGCGGGTCTGGGGCATGGGACCGTCGGTTGCGGCAACCACAAGGATGGCACCGTCCATCTGAGCGGCACCGGTAACCATGTTCTTCACATAGTCGGCGTGACCCGGGCAGTCTACGTGAGCATAGTGACGGTTAGCAGTCTGATACTCTACGTGAGCGGTGTTGATGGTAATACCACGCTCTTTTTCCTCGGGAGCGTTGTCGATCGAATCGAATGAACGGAGTTCAGAGAGACCTTTTTTAGCAAGTACGGTGGTAATTGCTGCGGTAAGGGTAGTTTTACCGTGGTCTACGTGTCCGATAGTACCGACGTTCACGTGCGGTTTGGACCGGTCAAATTTTTCTTTTGCCATGATTGAAATCTATTTAGGAATTAATTGTCTGACTAATTGTGTCGGTTTCTTAATTCGTTTGTGTCGGGATAGCCTTTATTTATTCGTGAGTCTTATTCGACTTTTATCCACAGGCCGACCCGCTCAAGCGTTTAAGGACGACAAAATTACGCATATTTTACAAATCCGCAAACATTACAGGCCAAAAATCAGCCCTTTCGGGTGAAATTCTACCTGGATTGGGTGATTTGGAACTGTAAAAAAGCGAAATCCGGCACAAAAGTACGATCAATTTTTGGAATAAGAAAATTTTTTTACAGCAAAAGTGTATGTATTGGTCGAATTTCTAACATTTTATTGACAATTTCTGTTGGTGTGAAGCCTTATGATGCTATGCCAACCTGTTTTGAGTGTTGTTTGTGTAATGACGTGACGGGCGCACTTCGATTTATGCTTTTTATACTTAATTGAGAGGAATAGCCCCTGTCTCTTTAATAAGTTAGCATAACTGCGGAATTTTGTGTGCCAGGTCATGAGGTGGTGCGTATAGATGAAGATTCCTGATTGTACCCACTGTTTGGTGTGTAATGGTGGACCGCTTTTGTCTGTTGGAGCCCATGGCTAGTGCGACACGGATTATCGTCCAATATGGAATGATCATGATGATCGAGGGACTCAGTATGAAAAGTCTGAAAATTGTTGAAATGAATTTTTTGATTCTGTGGTCTTATTAAAGAGAGTTAACCGTATATAAATAAGGGAGGCTCACTAATTGACAGTGAGCCTCCCTTTATAATGAATCACTATGTACAACCAGTTTATGTTTACAGGATGTAGTTGAAAATTGCGTCAAGTAAACATAAATACCAGTTAATGATCTGTTATGATTTTCGAGATCTGTTGCGCTTTTGTGAATGTTCAGCGTGGTGTTCCGCTTTTGAAGTTGGAGCCTCCAATGCAGAAGTAGCAACATCGGGTATAGCCTGTTTGGTCTCGAAATCATAGATGGCAGTCAGGGCAAAATCGAGTTGCTTGTGCATCAAATCGGCCCGCAGGACTTTGATGCGTACCCCATCCCCCAGTGTGAATGAGCGTCCAGTGCGTTCGCCGCGCAAAGCGTAACTCTCTTCATCGAAAACATAGTAGTCGTCGGTATCGTCCAACTCGACGTAAATACCCCATTCGGTAACTCCGGAAATATGTCCGTCGAATTCCTGATCGACCTTATCCAGCATGAACTCAACCATCTTGTATTTGATTGAGGCACGTTCTGCATCGGCAGCCCGTATCTCCATGGCTGAAGAGTGTTCACACTGTCCTTCGTAGTACTCTTTGTCCTCTGATTTGCCCCCGGCGAGGTAGTGAGCCAATAACCGATGAACCATCATATCCGGATAACGGCGAATCGGTGAGGTGAAATGGGTGTAAAAATCAAATGCCAAACCGTAATGGCCGATGTTATCGGTAGAATAGGTGGCTTTGGCCATGGTGCGGATTGCCAAAGTTGAGATCAGATTTTCCTCCTGTTTGCCGTGGATGTTTTTCATCAGTTTGTTGATATCCTTGGCCAGGGCTTTCCCGGTTGCTTCGCTCTTCATTTGGTAACCAAACCGCATGGCGAAACTGCGCAGTTGAGAGAGTTTATCAGAGTTCGGTTTGTCGTGGATTCGATAAACGAACGTACGTGCACTGTTTTGTACACCGGGGCGTTTCCGACCGACAAATTCAGCCACTTTGCGGTTGGCTAGCAGCATGAACTCTTCGATCAGTTGGTTCGCCTCCTTCATCTGTTTGAAGTAAACGCGTAACGGTTTGCCATTCTCATCCAGATCGAATTTGGCCTCTTCACGTTCGAAGCTGATGGCTCCGTTGCGGAAGCGTTCAGCACGCAGTTTGCGGGCCAAAGCATTAAGTGTTATGATCTCATCACGCATGTCTCCTTCGCCGGTTTCGATCACCTGCTGGGCTTCGTCATAGGTGAAGCGGCGGTCCGATAGAATTACGGTACGTCCGAACCACTCGTTTTGGACTTGCGCCTCTTCGTTCAGTTCGAAAACGGCTGAAAAGCAGAATTTTTCTTCATTGGGGCGTAGCGAGCAGAGACCATTGGATAACCTTTCGGGCAGCATGGGAATCGTACGGTCGACCAAATAGACTGAGGTTGCCCGGTTTTGTGCTTCGGTGTCGATGATGTCGCCTGGATGTACATAGTAAGTTACATCGGCAATGTGGACACCCACTTCGATATTCCCGTTCGGAAGACAGCGCATGGAGAGCGCGTCATCGAAGTCTTTGGCATCTGTCGGGTCGATCGTGAAGGTGGCGATACCACGGAAATCACGTCTTGCTGCAATCTCTTCTGCAGGTAACTCTTCCGGAATGCGGTCTGCAGCCTCCTCTACCTCTTTGGGGTAGGTGTATGGGAGGTCAAATTCAGCCAGAATGGCGTGCATTTCGGTGTTGTTGTCACCCGGTGTGCCGAGTACATCGACAATCTCCCCGACCGGATTTTTCATGGTGTCGGGCCAATCGTTGATTTTGACCAGTACTTTTTGACCGTTTTGGGCCCCGTGCAGATCCCGCAACGGAATGAACACATCGTGTGGGAACTTGCGGTTATCGACATTGACGAATGCGTAGTTGTCAGATAACTCCAGCACACCCACATATTTTTTATCGGAGTGGGCCACAATCTCGACCACTTCACCCTCAGGGTGCATCTCCCCTTTGGCTGGTCGGATGATGACCACTTTGACACGATCTCCATTGAGGACATGATCGTTGTTGCGACCACTGACATAAATATCTTGATCCAAACCTTCGACTTGCACGTAGAATGCGCCTGAAGGTGTCATATCGACAACGCCTTCAAAAGTTTCGCGATTGGCATTGCTGAGGCGATATTTTCCATCAGCTACCGGTTCGATTGTTTTGGTTTCGAGCAGGGCGCGTACTGTACGACGCACCTCCTCCTTTTCGTCACGCGTCAAAGCTCCGGTTGCTTTGATCAGGTTTTTGACCGAATAGCGTTTATCGGGCAGCGTGCGGAAAAGTTCTGAAATCAGCGAAGAGACGCTGCTGTTCGCCGATTTCCTGTTTTTCATCTTTGCCTTCGCCTTCGAAGGCTTTTTCATCTTCTTCATTCTTATCCTGTATATACAGTTACAAAGGTAGGCAAATAACCTGAAACAAAGATTTATCGGGCGTTAAAATATTGTTAGGACGGAATTTTCAGTGTGGTGGCGGGTATTCCGGTTTAGAACGGATATCCGACTCCGAAACTGAGCGCCGTATTTTTGAGACTGAAATCACGAATTACCCATCGCTCACCGGCCGGGCGGTTCGGATCGTGCAGCTGGATTCCCCAATCGAGACGGAAAATGAAGAAATTGAAATCGAAGCGCACCCCAATACCGGTATTGAAACCGAGCCGTTTGTAGAAATTGTCGAATCGGAAGCGGTTGTCGTTGTTGGCTCCTTCACCTGCTGCAGCAAACCAAATGTTTCCAACATCACAAAATAGGGCTCCTTGCAAAACGCCCCAGACCGGGAATCGAGTCTCGAGATTCATCTCCAGTCGCATGTTTCCCAACTGGCTTGGGTATTCGGAAGAGACTCGTGGCTCGATACCGGGCCCGAGCGTACGGGCGGCCCAGCCACGCATGCTGTTGCTTCCTCCACAGTAGAACAAACGTTCAAAAGGCAGGGAGGAGGAGTTTCCGTAGGCATAGCCGAAACCTCCGAAAAACCGGTAAACTAAAGCGCTTTTGGTGCCGATACGGAAATTCTTGACAAAGGTCAGATCGGTACGGAAATATTGTGCATAACGAATGCCAAGCAGTTTGTCAAATGAGCTGTTGGTTCCTTCATCATATCCTTTTGTCCGGATGTTGAACAGGCGGTACAACCCGCTGAAGAGGTTACCGTTCGTTTCGAAATTGAGCCGCAGCGAGAGAGATTCGCCTGGTGTACTCTTTTGTTGATTCGTAAAAAAATAGGAGGCCGACAGACCTGCAATCAGCTGTGAGGTATAACTGTTTTGCAGATATGGATTGACCAGACTGGTTAAAAAGTCAGCATCCACCGAACGCATGTTGACCATGGTGATGTCGATGGGTCGGAGCATGAAACTGCTGGCCCCTTTGCCCCATGAGTATCCCCAAACCACGCTGGCCAGATCCCGATGGTAGTAAGGTCGGTTCTGGGTGTTGTAGTTCAGTTCGATTCGGGTACGGGGATCGATGGCCTTGTTGAAGCGGTTGACACGGAAGGGGGTAAGCAGTCGGGGGAACGAGAAAGAGGTCCCGATTCCGAATTCATATGCGTCGTTTTTGTATATGCTGCTGGCGTACATGAATTCATAACCACCCCGGACATTGACTTCGAACAGCTCAACACCTCGGAAAAGATTACGGTTTTGGTACCCTACTTTGGCCATGATCCCGAAATAGTCCGATGAGGTCGTTCCTTCGAGGTTAATCGTATAGCTTTGGCGCAGGGCCGGGGTACAATAGACGTTGCAGGCCAGATAGTGTTCAGCCATGTAGTCGCTTTCGGTGACGGTCGAATCGGAACCGACAAACGAAATGAAATTGTCCTCGATGGTGCTATCGGCTATTTCGGTGAAGATGATACTGGCACTCTTATAGTAACCCAGTCGCATAATATTGTCGTAGGTGCGTTTAACCGCTTCGGCATTATACAGGGCATTGGGGTAGAGGCTGATCGTTCGGCGCAGAATCTCCGAACGGACATTTTGTTTGGTGTCGTAGATGATGTTGAGTCCCCGGTAACGTACCGTGTCGAGCCGTCGAGCATAGAACGGATCATTGGCTGCAGCAGTCGGATTGTAGTTGGGAAATACGTTGATTCGGAGGAGCCGATAGATGCGGTTGTTGTCAAACATAGCCTCCCCATTGGCATCATAACCGGCCAAAAAACGTTTTACCTGTACGGTAAGATCGATCCGTTGGTCTCCAACCGTTGAATCAGCGATGTAGCTGATGTTGTTGATTGAGAAGTTGTAGTATCCCTGATTCTTCAGAAAATTGGTGATGCGGGTCCGTTCTTTGTCAAGCACATTGGCATTGAACGGATCTCCTTCATGCAGTAGTGTTTTGCTGGAATCACTTAAAATGATCGCTTTGAGGAAACGATCCCGGAAATCGTAGCGGATCTTACCGATACGATAGGGTTGACCTGGACGAACCAAATAAGTAACTTGTGCTTTACGGTGTGAGGTGTCAATTTGAAAAGTGGTGGATGCCCCGAGATACCCAACACTGTTCATATAGATATTGATTCCGTTTGCCGATAATTTGGTTTGAGCCGAATCGAGCAGTACGGGGGCTGAACCCAAACGTCGTTTAAAGCGGTTCCAACCGCTGTTGCTGGTTGAATCGGCTTGCAGATAGACCCATATAGGTAGGTTGGTCCCTAAAAAACGGCTGTTGGGACGTTGACGAATGTATTGTTCCAGTTCGCTTTTTTGGACCGGAATATCGGTGGATTTGGATGCTGTTTGATGGCGGCGAGAGGTGTCCTGAAGAATTTCGACCCGATTCTTGGTCAGCAAATAGCTCCCTTCAGAAAGGTGTTTGGTGACGTTGCAGGAGACTCCTGCCGCTGTGCATAACAGCAGAAACAGCCCTTGAATACAGGCTTTCCGGAAGCGATATGGATGAAAATGTTTCAGTTTTTCTTGAATTTGAAACGTACGCGCAGAATGCCGTCGTTACAATCGCTTGAAATAAGGGTTACGGGAGGAATTTCGGAGGTGTTGGCCACATGCTGCCCGATGCAGGGACAGGCATCGTAATCTCCAATGTGGACAATACGTACTGTCTCTTCTCCTTCGGGAAGACGTGATAGGCTGTAACGGGTTGCGGCCTCTTCGACACTCAATATTTCGTCATGTACCTTCAGTCCGGCAGCGATCTGTTCGTTGACCTGTTGTTCAATCCACTCCAGCTCTTCAGGGGTGAGATTGCGTGAAAAATGGAAATCGCATTTCGATTTCTTCTTCTCGATATGTGTCGAAAAGGCACGGCCACACCCCAACAAGCGGGCGATGGTGCCGTTGACCAGATGTTCGGCTGTATGTGCGATGGGGTCGTAATTTTTCTCTCCCATAGTTTTGTCGATTGGTGTGTGATAATGCTACTTGATTTGTATTTAATATAAGATGGACACTATTATAATCTATTGATAATAAGTCTGATATAAGATTGAAAGTTTGCTTTATTGTCACAAGGGAAGAACCGTGATAATCACAACTTTTATTTCACCTTATGGATAGAGTGTTGATTTGGCTCTTTCTTTTATATAAACGTACTATTAGTTCTTGTAAACAGAAAATCGTTATGTCGGCTATGACTGCTGTTGTTGCCGTTTGCGCTTAAATGGTTGAATATCCTTTGGTGAGGGGAAGCTATATACCGCTACTTTTACTGGCTCTAATGTGCCACCCTCAATCAAAGTGTGCTTGGGAGTGTACCATCCAAGTTACAGCAAGTCAGGACTGTTTATTGATTAAAAAATCCTTGTTGTTTAAGTGTCTCGAAGTATTTGCGCGACATAAATAGGTTGTCCTTTCCTGTATAACGTCTTTCTGTAAAGATGCGAGCCAAATTGGGCAATTCATTTGCGGCAAGCAGCCCAGCAGTCTCTTCCGAGGCTTCGCGTTCCGCCCAGATCTGGTCAATCTGTTCGGGAGTGTAGTCGTGGTAGCGTTCGCGGTGTACTACGCCTTCTAATGGGAGTCGATCGGTCAGTGGCGGCATCTTTTCAGGATCGGGATATCCTAATGTGATTGTCGTTACCGGGATGACGCCTTGAGGAAGATGCAGAACTTTAGCAATCTCCGGGGCATTGTATGTGGTCGTGCCGAGGTAGCAGATCCCCAATCCCTCATGTTCAGCTGCCAGAACAATGTTCTGTGAGGCGAGAATCGAGTCGATCACTCCGTTGACAAACCACAAAAAGTTGTCGTATTGCGGTTCAGCCTGCCGCTGGCGGCACCACTGCGAAAAGCGGTGAATGTCTGCGCAGAAGGTGATGAGTGCAGGAGCTTGGGCTACCATCGGTTGGTTGAAATGGCAAGGGGCTAACTCTGCACGAATGTCCGGAGAGGTGGTTACGATCAGGCTGTACAGTTGCATATTGCCGGTATTTGAAGCCCGTATGCCGGCTTCAAGAACTCGTTGCAAGACCTCTTCGGGAATGGGTTTTGACAGGTAGTTGCGGATCGAACGATGTGCAAATATTTCGGGAATCATCACTACAAAAGATTAAAACGAGGATGGCGAACCGATTGTTCACACTATCCCTATTCGCAAATATCCGTTATTTTTTTCAAAGCCAAAAGGGTTTCGGGGAAATTTTACCATATTTGCAGAGCAATCGAACGCTATGTATTGAAAGATGAAACTCCATTTTTACAAATATCAGGGCGCTGGTAATGATTTTGTTGTGATTGACGGACGTGCCGGCCAGTTTGACCCCACCAGAGAACGGGTCGCATTTCTTTGCAACCGTCGTATGGGTGTGGGTGCCGATGGGTTGATGATTCTTGAGAATGATCCTACCGAAGAGTTTAAAATGCGTTACTTCAATGCCGATGGTGGAGAATCGACCATGTGTGGTAATGGTGGACGTTGTATTGCTCTTTTTGCGGAACATCTTGGTATCGGTGGCTCCATAAAACATTTTGCCGGGATCGACGGTTTGCATCAGGCCGAGATGCTTGAAGTAAAAGGTAATGGAGCTCGTGTGGCTTTAGGAATGATCGATGTCCATGAAGTAGAGAATCACGGAAATTATTGTTTTCTCAATACCGGTTCCCCTCATTATGTCGAATATGTCGATGATGTGAAAGCGATCGATGTGTCCCGACGCGGAGCTGAGATCCGTTGGAGTGAACCTTTCGCATCGCGTGGCGGTACCAATGTTAACTTTGTGCAGCGCATTGCCAAAGATCATATCCGTATCCGTACCTTTGAGCGGGGTGTTGAGGATGAAACGTTGGCGTGTGGTACGGGAGCTACGGCATCGGCATTGGCGACAGCCTATTTGGATGGGATCCCAGCGCATCGTTATCAGGTCGATGTGGAGGGAGGAAGCCTGTCGGTGGCTTTCGAAACGAACAGTAAGGGAGGTTTCTGTCATGTTATTTTAACGGGTCCGGCTCAAAAAGTGTTCGAAGGGAATATTGAATTAGATTTTTGAGCTGCAACGCGTTGTTTTTTCGGAAAAAATTCATAACATTGTAATAGGCAAGCGGTCGCTATGACTGCTTTTTAACTTTTAAATCCAATTCAGTTTAATTCACGTTTCACCACGCATGAAATCGATCAAAGATTTCCGAAGCAAACAGCAGTCTTTTGATTCGGAAGATTCGATGCGCCGGGCTTCCAAACTGGAGCCCATCAAAAAAAGCGGTAAAGAAAAACACTCTCTTTACAGTCGGCTGGACGACGATGACGAAGATGACGATGCAGAGCTGCGTTCCCTGCGCAAACGCGAGTCGGCATATGATTATTACGATGACGGAGAGGAGTCGGATGAGGAGTTCGATGACGATCTGGATGATGAGGACGACGAGGAGTGGGATGAAGAAGATGAGGAGGCAGATGAAGAGGAGTCTGATGATGCCGAACGTTAAGCCTTGTATTTAGGATAGATCGAAGGCCGCCCAATGGGTGGCCTTTTTTGATGGAACGTATAGAGATAAATTGTTGGTCGCATGATCCACTGTGCGCAAATGTTGTTTTAGCTTGTAAAAGGCGGTTGCGGAATGTTTGATCAAGATGATTAAGATCAATGAGACGGGTCTATTTCGGATTTGAATCGTAAAGTAAAACAGATAAAACGATATATGGAAAAATTCATGATGGCAGCCGGGACTGCTCTGCGAGTGTTGGACACCGAGAAGGGAGATACAACCGTCGTGTTGTTGCACGGCTATCTGGAGATGATCGAGGTTTGGGAGGAGTTGGCAGGTGCTCTTCAAGCGAACTATCGTGTGGTTGCAATCGATCTGCCCGGTATGGGAGTGTCGCAAGTACAGGGAGAGGTGCATACTATGGAGTTTATGGCAGAGGTATTGACCGGCGTGTTGGACAAACTGCAAGTCGAACGCTGCTTCCTTGTCGGACATTCGATGGGAGGCTATGTGGCTGAAGCATTTGCTGCGGTTCATCCTGAACGCGTTCAGGGTTTGGTCCTGCTCCACTCGACTCCTAATGCCGATACGGAACAGAAAAAAGAGAATCGTCGTCGTGAAATAGCATTGGTACAGGCCGATAAAAAAGATTTGATCGTCCAGTTGTTTGCTGCCAAAGGTTTTGCTCCTGCCAATCGGGAACGGTTGAGAACCAGAATTGAGCAACTGTCAGAGTTGATGGCCATGAATGACAGTCAGGGAATCATAGCGGTACTGCACGGATTGATTCAGCGTGTCGATCAGCATGAAATGATGCGCAATCTGAAGGTTCCGCAGCTGTTTATTTTTGGACGAGAAGATGAGTTTATTCCGGTTGAGGCGGCTGAACAGATCATTGCAGCACAGCCTCAGGCACAGGTCGCATGGTTGAAACATTCCGGACACATGGGCTATCTCGAAGAACCGGAAAGGGTTTTAGAGATTTTGGAACAATTTATTGAGAGCAATAAATAGAGGCGTCGCCTGTAATGTGATATCAACACAACATTCAATAAAACCGATGGATTGTTGAGTTTTTATTAATAATCTATATGTGATGTGTGCTGTTGATTGATCGAAATTGTGTTCTGGAATGATGGTTCTGTGTAACGTCAGGGAACTGGGTCGTAGCCGCTACCTCCCCAAGGATGGCAGGAGAGCAGCCGTTTGATTCCTAAATAGCTCCCTTTAAAGAGTCCGTGTTTGCGCAGAGCCTCCAGAAAATATTGGGAACAGGTCGGAGTATAGCGGCATGCTGAAGGCAGGAACGGCGAAATGCAGTTCTGGTAGATTTTGATCAGCAGCACGAATGGCGCGATCAACAACCATTTACAGGCTTTCTTGAATCGTGAAGATGATTTTTCGGACTGCATTTTCGATCGTATGAAAGTCGGCAATCTCGCCGGACGAATAGAGCAATCCGATCGAGAGCCGGATATGATGTTGTGTGCAAAGTTCGCGCAAGGGCTCTTTGTTGAGTCGGTATGCCTCCCGCATACGACGTTTCAACAGGTTACGGACATTGGCCCGTTTGTGTAATCGTTTCGGGACGGAGACCATGACAGCGGCTTCGGGTTTTATCGGATTGAGCCTTGTTAAAGACTTGCCAGTACATTCAATCGCTGCCGTGCTGTCTGAATCAGTAAGAATTTGCTGAATGTCGGTGCCGTTTAAACTTTTATCTGCGGTGAGTTGATCAGTTGGCGATGTGGTCATTTCGCAGTTTTGTTCCCTTTCGATTACTCTGCCCGATTCTTTTACGGATATTGTGGCTTGCCCTGTTTCGATAGCGAGTGCGCTTTCCTGCGACTCGTTGCGAGTGCCAATAGTGAAGTCCTCTGCGTTTACAGAGTCCTGGCTTGCTGCATCCTTTTCGGACAAAATCTCTGTGTTGAGTAGCGTGTCTTCCGTAGAGGAATCTACATTGCCAGAATACAGTTTTTCAATCCTATATAGGAATCGGATAGGAAACATATAACCCCGTTTCCCTTCACCGAACAACAAATTAATCGCTGTTCGTGATTTGAGCCGCTGCTGACGCGGAAGCGTATGACGGGGCGTCTCCACAATTATTGCTACTTGGAGGGGGTGGAAACTCGGCTCTTTTTGACGGGTGCAGTGGTTGCCGTTTTGAGTGTAGTACTTTTGGTTGTTGCGCTTTTCGTGGTACTACCACTCTTAGTCGTGCTGCTTTTTGCAGCAGGTTTACGTTTAACGGCTTTGGCATCCTGAGCCTGAATGTAGGCTTGACCTGGAGATTGGCCATCCAAAGTGATGGGTTCAACCTCTTCCCCGGCGTTGACCTTTTTAGCGTATAATTCAAGCGCTTTAGTCATGGACGGTGCTTCTGGAGATGGAGCCATAACACTGACAACCAAACCACTGTTTAATGCGGCTTGAGTTGTATTGTGTCCGAATGTGGCGATTTTGGTCTTAGCTCCGATCTCGGGAAAGGCATTGATGAGCGAGGTGATTTCCGACGGACTGTAGAAAACCAGCATGTCATAATCGTTCACATTCACACCGCTCAAATCGGCACTGACAGTCCGTGCAAAAACCACCTTGTCGAATTTGAGGTGATGTTTTTCCATGGCTACAGGCATTTCAGGTTTGTGGGGCTCAGAAACTGTCAATAGGAAATTTTCCTCTTTGTGTTTGTTGAGCAATTCCATGAAATTGGCAAAAGTACCGTTTGCAAAGAAGATCTTGCGTTTGCGGTAAACGATATATTTCTGCAAATAGAGAGCTACAGCTTCGGTATTGCAAAAATATTTCATGCCTTCGGGTACTGTGATGCGTGCTTCTTCGCAAATACGGAAGAAGCTGTCGATGGTAGTCCGACTGGTAAAGATCACGGCCGTATGGTCGAG
>OGGJ01001107.1_pt1 | contig 24294 bp, 21 predicted proteins | sample 1571071 | NCBI WGS metagenome assembly OGGJ01 (sample SAMEA2581954, study PRJEB24529) | metagenome | biome: Human gut stool | place: China | collected 2011
CAGAGTTGGCGGAAGCCAGAGCGAAGAATCCCGACACCGTGGCGTGGCTGTATATTCCCGGTGCAGAGGTGGACGACCCTGTGATGCAGGCGGAGGACAACGGCTATTACCTGAGTATTCCGCGCGAGATTGCGCACCTCGACCGCTCAAATTGAGCATCCATTCCGGCGGGATTGAGCACCCTCGCCGCCGGCGTTGAGCACTAAGCGAGGTCAACAATGAATTGGCAAAGGATAGATAAGCCGACGGCTTGGCAAGCTGAGAAAAGAGAGGAGCGTAACTATGTCCATCTTCAAATGCAAAATGTGCGGCGGAGAGCTGCACATCAATCCCAGTGAATCCGTAGCCGTATGTGAATACTGCGGCACCACGCAGACGCTGCCTAAGCTGGACGACGACCGGCGCGCCAACCTCTACGACCGCGCCAACCACTTCCGGCGCAACAACGACTTCGACAAGGCGGCAGGCATCTATGAGCAGATTCTCAACGAGGACAAGACCGACGCTGAGGCGTACTGGTCACTGGTGCTGTGCCGCTATGGTATTGAGTACGTGGAGGATCCCACCACGCACAAGCGCGTGCCTACGGTGAACCGCGCCCAGTACACCTCCATTTTCGATGATGAGGACTACAAGGCCGCCATTCAGTACGCCGACGCCGCCCAGCGGCTGGTCTGTCTACGAGGCCGAGGCTAAAGCAATCAACGAAATTCAGAAGGGCATTCTGGAGATTTCCCAGAAGGAAGAACCTTTTGATGTATTCATCTGCTACAAGGAGACAGATGCCAATGGCCGTCGGACACCGGACAGCGTGCTGGCTACCGATCTCTACCACCAGCTGACACAGGAGGGCTTCAAGGTGTTCTTCTCCCGCATCACGTTGGAGGACAAGTTGGGTACCGCCTACGAGCCGTACATATTCGCCGCACTGAACAGCGCCAAGGTCATGGTGGTGCTGGGCACGAAGCCGGAGTACTTCAACGCCGTGTGGGTGAAAAACGAGTGGAGCCGTTATCTGGCGTTGATCCGTGGCGGCGCGAAAAAGGTGCTGATCCCCGCCTACCGCGATATGGATCCCCACGACCTTCCGGAGGAGTTTTCCCATTTACAGGCGCAGGATATTTTGAAGGATGTTTTGAAGAATAGGCTGGATAAATAGCGAAAAACGAGGATAGGAATATGTGCTGGTATTGACGCTGAGTCGCAATAAAACACACGACAAGCTGCTCAGGAAATGCCACTTCTCAAATTTACACGCAAAAGAGCCGGCGCAGGGAGCCCCCTGCACCGGCTCTTTGCTATACTTACTTGATCGCCTCATCAAGCACCTGATGCAGCAGATCTGTCACACCCTGCGCGGCTTGGATGGTGGCGATCATCAGCAGGTCGCCATCCACCTCCGACCAGTTGAGGTCATATCCCGCGCTGCGGATAAGCTGCGTCAGAAACGCCCGCTGGGTGCGCCCGTTGCCCTCGCGGAAGGGATGCAGGTAGTTGGTGGTGCAGTAAAAGTCGGTGATCTCCTCCACGAATGCGTCATGGGGCAAGCCCTTGAAGTAATTCTGCTCTTTCAGCCGGTCAAAAATCAGCTTGGCCTGCGGTTCGATCTCCCCGGCAGGGCAGAAATCTGTCCCTTTCTTGCTGAGGTTCACCGTGCGGATCTGCCCCGCCCAATCGTACAGGTCAGAGAAAAGAAATTGATGGATCGCCTTGTAGTGGGCAAAATCAAAAACGCCTTCCAGCGGGCATTGTTCCAGCTTGGAGGCGTTGACATAGGTGGCGAGAGCCTCCGCCTCTTGCAGCGCGGCCTCGTCATGGATATGCAGTTTGTTCACCAGCACCGTTGTGCCGGGATGACAGTTGTCCTGAATGGGATCGATGCTGTATGCCATATCATCGTCACCTCTCGGCTGGTTTTGCAAAACGCCGCAGCAACTCCGCCGTGGTCACCTCGCCACGCAGCACCCGCTGGCACTGCTCCCGCATCTGAGGCGTCACCTGGTATCCCTCCATGCGGACGGAGGTCTCCGCGTTCTTCATAGAAGCTGCATATCGTTTGTCGTCGCTCTTGTACATAGAAAAACTCCTCGCGTCATCCGCGAGGAGTCTGGAGCTTGTGGCCGGATTCGAACCGGCGACCTGCTCATTACGAGTGAGCTGCTCTGCCAGCTGAGCCACACAAGCATCAACGCAGATGGTAGTATAGCATACTTCACCGGCGCCGTCAACCGCTTTTCCGGCGAAGAGAGCCTTTTTTCTGCTCCGCCTACTTCCGAAGTGGGTACGTACCGGGAACGACAATACATAATGTAATCGATTGCTGACAACGGCCGCAGATCTTCCGGAAAAGTAAGGAAAACGCCGCCGGCGGTGCGCTGCGCGGCGGCGGGCACTTACGGGAAATCCCCTGCATATTTTCCCGTTCCGGTATACTTTTCACACAAAACAGCACGCCGGCAGCAACCCGGAGGCCTTTACGTTAATTTGACATAATTCTACATGACATAATTTTTACAATGAGTTATCCACAGTTTCCACCACTTTTTCCACACTGCGAAAATCCTTTTAAATACACTGAATTTTCTTGTTATGGAAGAAAATGTAAGTACCGAAAAACACCTCTTTCACCCGCGAAACACACGCCGTTAGCTTAACATAATGTCATATCATGGAGAAGAACGAAGGATATAGATGTGATGATTTCCATAACACCGCCGCCGGCGGTTGGTTGACAAAAAGCACCCCCGAAAACGGGGGTGCTTGGTCACAGTAGGGGTGCGCCCAGGTCCATGGTGGCGTAGGCGTTGAGGTCGAGCCCGGCGGTGCGGCCCGCCTGATACTCATAGTAGCCCTGGGCACCGATCATGGCCCCGTTGTCGCCGCACCACTTCAGCGGGGGGAGAAACAGCCTGACGCCCGCCTTGCCGCAGGCGGCATGCAGGTCGGCGCGGATAACGGAGTTGGCGGCCACGCCGCCGGCGGCCACCAGGGTCCTGCGGCCGGTAAGCTCCAGGGCGCGCATGGCGCGGGGCACCAGTTCCCCGGACACGGCGCGGGCAAAGTCCCGGGCAAGTGCCGGGGCGTCCAGCGGATCGCCCTTCTGCTGGGCGTTGTGCGCCAGGTTCACCACAGCGGTCTTCAGGCCGGAAAAACTCATGTCCAACTCTGCCCTGGCCACATGGGCGCTGGGCAGGTCGTACACGCCGCCTGCGGACTGCTGCGCCAGCTGGTCCATAGGCCTGCCGCCGGGGTAGGGGAGCCCCAGCACCCGCGCCGCCTTGTCGAAGCATTCGCCAGCGGCATCGTCACGGGTGGCACCCAGCACGGTCATATCGGTGTAGTCCGCCACATCCACGATCAGCGTATTGCCGCCGGAGATGGCCAGCGCCACGAAGGGCGGCTCCAGCTCCGGAAAGGCCAGATAGTTGGCGGCGATGTGCCCCCGCACATGGTGCACCGGAATCAGGGGCACACCCAGCGCGTAGGCGGCGGATTTGGCAAAGCTGACGCCCACCAGCACCGCGCCGATGAGTCCCGGCGCGTAGGTGACGGCCACGGCATCGATGTCCTTTTTGGTCAGTCCGGCGTCGGAAAGCGCTTTGTCCGTCAGGGCGACAATGGCCTGCACGTGCTTGCGGGAGGCGATCTCCGGCACCACGCCGCCATAGAGGGCGTGCATATCCGCTTGGGACAATATGGCGTCGGACAGCAGCGTCCGCCCGTCCCGGACCACGGCCACCGCTGTCTCGTCGCAGGAGGACTCGAAAGCTAATATGTTCATTGCGCCGCCTCCTCCGTGTAGTATTTCGTCAGGATCAGGGCATCCTCCTTGGGTAGGTCGTAATAGTTGCGGCGGCGGCCCACCTCGCGGAAGCCGAAGCCCTGATACAGCGCGATAGCCGCGGTGTTGGAGGGCCGCACCTCCAGCGTCAGGAACGCCAGCTGATTGCCGCGGGCAAAGTTGTCGAATACCTGCAAAAGCTGGGCCGCCACGCCCTGCCGGCGACGGGAGGGGTCCACCGCTACATTGGTGATATAGCCCTCGTCGGCGGCTACCAGCAATCCCGCGTAGCCGATAACTTTCTCCGTCTCCGGCTCCAACGCCACCAAAAAGGCCGCGCACTGGTTGTCCAGCTCCTCGGCCAACATCTGCCGGGACCAGGGGCGGGAGAAGCAGGCCAACTCCAGCGCCGCCACGTCGTTCAAATGCTCCGCCGCCATGGGTACGATCTTGATGTGCTTCATAGCTTTATCCCTTCGCCTCCAGCCAGTTTTTTCCGCAGTGGGCGTCCACCGTCAGGGGAACGGACAGCGCTGCGGCGTGTTCCATCTCTTCCGTGAGGATATGCTTCACCTGCGCCTGCTCCTCCGCCGGGCACTCGGCGATCAGCTCGTCGTGGACCTGCATCAGCAGCCGGGCACGCAGGCCCTCCCGCTTCATCCGGTCATGCACACGCACCATCGCCAGCTTCATGATATCGGCGGCGCTGCCCTGCACCGGCATATTCAGCGCCACCCGCTTGCCGAATTCCCGCAGGTTGAAATTGCTGCTCTTCAGCTCCGGCAGGGGGCGGCGGCGGTGCATCATGGTCTGCACGTAGCCGTCCTGCTCCGCCTGTGCCACCACGTCAGCCATATACTGCCGCAGGGTGTTGTACGTCTCGAAATAGCGGTCCATGTACGCCTTGGCCTCTGCCACGGTGACGCCGATGTCCTGGGCCAGCGCAAAGGCGGAAATGCCGTACACAATGCCGAAATTCACTGCCTTGGCCCGGCGGCGCAGCTCCGGCGTCACCTCGTCCTCCGGCACATGGAAGACCTTGGCGGCGGTGGCGGTGTGGAAGTCCGCACCGGACAGGAATGACGCCTGCATGACCTTATCTCCGGACATATGCGCCAGTAGGCGCAGCTCGATCTGGGAGTAGTCCGCGTCCACCAGCACACAGCCCTCCGCCGCCGTGAACATCCGCCGCAGCTGGCTGCCCAGCTCGGTGCGTGTGGGGATATTCTGCAAATTCGGCTCCGTGGAGCTGAGCCGCCCGGTGGCGGTGACGGTCATTTGGAAGCTGGTGCGTATCCGGCCGTCCATATCGATGACCTTCATCAGCCCGTCCACATAGGTACTCTTCAGCTTGGTGTACTGGCGGAAGCACAGTACGTCATCCACGATGGGATAGGCGTGACGCAGCTTTTCCAGCACATCGGCGTTGGTGGACCAGCCGGTCTTCGTCTTTTTGCCGTGGGGCAGCTGCAATTTCTCGAACAGGATATACCCCAGCTGCTTGGGGGAGTTGATATTGAAAGTCTCTCCGGCGGCATCGTAGATAGCCTGCTCCACGCGGTCCGTGGTCTTCTGCAGAGCTGCGCCGAAATCCGCCAGGGCGTCCCGGTCCACCAGGAAACCAGCTGTCTCCATATCCGCCAGCACCCGGCACAGAGGCAACTCCACACTATAGTACAATTCCTCCATCTCCAGCTCCCGCAGCTTGGGCGCGAGCGTCCCGTGCAGGGCGGACACGGCGGCGGTGTAGCTGATAAGCGCCGTCTGGGCGGCGATGTTCTCCCCAGCCAGGGGATTGAAGGCATCCGCCGTCAGATGGTCGGGCTGGGGCAGCTGCTCGTTATAGTAGGTGACAAACAGCCGCTGCAGATCGTAGCTGCCGGCGGTGGCGTCTACCAGATAGGCGGCCAGCGCCGTGTCGAAGATGAAACCATCGGCGGGCAGTCCCTGGGCCAGCAGGGCACGCATCATGTCCTTGACATTGTGGCCAACCTTCCGGATATCCGGCGCAAACAGGGCGGACAGCAGCGCCCGCCAATCACCGGCATATCGGTTGACATAAATTTCAACCATCAGAGAGCTGTCTGCCCCGGTCTCGCATTCCACCGCCAGTGCCGCCAGATCCGGTGTACCGTATACGGTCACGTATGCCGCCTCGCGCCACAGGGCCAGGCACGCCTCGGCACGCTCGGCCGTCTCCAGTATTTCCGCCTCCGCGGTATATGTGGGCAGCTCCTCTGCCGCACAGGCCGGGGAGAGCTGGTATTTATCGATGAGCTTCTGGAATTCCAGCTTCAAAAACCGGTCGTACAGCTCCGGCTTGAAGGGCTGGCGCAGATTGGCCTCCGGGTCGAAATCCAGCGGCGCATTTGTGTCGATGGTGGCCAGCCAGTAGCTGTGGCGGGCAGAGGCCTCGCCTTCCTTGAGTTTACATAAAAATCCGGGCTTCAGGGGCACGCTGTCGATGTTCGCGTACACGGTGTCAATGGAGCCATATTGCTGTACCAGCGCCATGGCGGTCTTTTCGCCAATGCCGGGCACGCCGGGGATATTGTCGCTGCTGTCGCCGGCCAGAGCCTTCAGGTCGATCATGTGGATGGGGTCAAAGCCGTACTCCGCCCGGAAAGTGGATTCGGTCATGCAGCGGTCGCCGTCCGGTCCCTTGCCGCCGGTCAACAGACGCACATGGGTGTGGGCGGTGATCAGCTGCAGGCTGTCCCGGTCGCCGGTGGCGATGGTGCAGTCCCATCCGGCGGCCTCGCACTTACGGCTGATCGTGCCGATCAGGTCATCGGCCTCGTAGCCGGACAGCTCATAGCAGGGCACGGACATGGCGTCGAGCACCTGCTTCAGCGGCAGCATCTGTTCGGCCAGCTCCTCGGGCATACCCTTGCGGTTGGCCTTATAGGCCGCGTCGGCCTTGTGCCGGAATGTTGGTTCTCGCCGGTCAAAGGCAGCGCACACGGCGTCCGGCTTCTCCTGGTCCAGCAGCTTCTGCAGCATGGTGACAAAGCCGTAAATGGCGTTTGTGTGCAGCCCCTGCCGTGTGGTCAGCAGGCGCGCCTTTCCGACGCCGTAATAGGCGCGGTTGACGATACTGTTGCCGTCGAGAACCATCAGTTTCATAGGTGAGCCTCCGTTTTGTGATCGTTTTCAATTTATTATACGCCGATTTTCCCGCCAACACAACCATTTCCGCGCGGAGTTGTTTTGCCTTTTGCGCCGCTCTGACCGGCACCCCCTGCATCTCCTTGGGGCAGCCGTAGACCTGTGGAGAAACGGCAACTCGATATATTGCACATGAAATGCCGATTAGCGGCCACAATTGCCGATATATGCGCAATTATAGAGGCGGAATATCGGTAAAATGGAGCATTTCATCTCGTGAGCACCACTTTTTGTCGAATGCGGTCGCTGGGTGTCGAACGAAAATGTTGGTTTTCGACAAATTGCCCTTGCATTTGCTGTCTGTTTGTGGTATTTTTGATAGCGTCAGAGCGGTTCGTGGTGTGTATATGGGGAATTGCGTGCCGTTAAAATTATGTTAAAGGGGAAAGTGAATATGGAGAACAAGATCACTGTATGCGTTGCGGATGCGGACCAGGCGTATCGGACAGAGCTGTGCGATTTCTTGAAGAAGCAGGGGGATATCTGTCTGATCGGCGACACCGCCGACGGCCGTGAGGCGCTGGCGATGGTGGAGGCACAGCACCCCGCCGTGCTGGTGCTGGACACGGTGCTGCCCGGGCTGGACGGCACAGGTATCCTGCGGCGGCTGAAGGGCAAGTCCGAGACGCGGTGCATTGTGGTGACGGAATTCCGCACCGCCGAGGCGGCCCGGGACATCCGAGATGCCGGCGCCTATGCATTCCTGCCCAAGCCGGCGGACGACACCTCAGTGCTGGAGCATATCCGCCACGCGGCAGGCCCGCGCTGCGACCTGCCGCTGCAGCAGCTGGAGATGATGGTCACGGCCATCATCCATGAGATCGGCGTGCCGGCGCACATCAAGGGCTACCAGTACCTGCGGGAAGGTATTATCCTGACGGTACGGAACATGGAGGTCATCAACGCGGTGACGAAGGTGCTGTATCCGGAGATCGCAAAGCGGTTCGGGACGACGCCCAGCCGAGTGGAGCGCGCCATTCGCCACGCGATCGAGGTAGCGTGGGACCGCGGCGACCTGGAAACGCTGCAGAAATACTTTGGCTATACGGTGAACTCCGCGAAGGGCAAGCCCACAAACTCCGAATTCATCGCCATGATCGCCGACCGCCTCCAATTACAGGCTCAGGAAATGTGAAAGTGTATAAAAGGGAAGGACGCCTTTTGGGGTGTCTTTTCTTTTTATGAACGGCGTCTGCAGGTCAAAAGTCGGCCTTGTAAATCCCGGCGCGTTGGTTTATAATATAATGTACTGTCAAAACGGCTGCGGAATGCAACGCAGAAGAACATAGAAAAGGTGAGAATGATATGGAACGAATGAGAATTGCCGCGATCTTCGCCGATCAGGAGTCCCTGGGCGGCAAGGACGTGACCGTGTGCGGCTGGGCACGCACCATCCGCGACATGAAGACCTTTGGCTTCATCGAGCTGAACGACGGCTCCTGCTTCAAAAATCTGCAGGTGGTCATGTCCGCCGAGGAGCTGGCCAACTATAAGGATATCGCCGCACAGAACGTGGGCGCGGCGCTGATCGTCAAGGGCACCGTGGTGCTGACGCCGGATGCCAAGCAGCCCCTGGAGGTGAAGGCCCACAGCATCGAGGTAGAGGGCAAGTCCACGCCGGATTACCCCCTGCAGAAGAAGCGCCACAGCGTGGAGTTCCTGCGCACCATCCAGCACCTCCGTCCCCGCACCAACCTGTTTTCCGCCACGTTCCGCGTCCGCTCCGTGGCGGCCTACGCGGTGCATGAGTTCTTCCAGAGCCGGGGCTTCGTCTATGTACAGACCCCCATCATTACAGGCAGCGACTGCGAGGGTGCCGGCGAGATGTTCCAGGTGACCACCCTCGACCTGAACAACGTCCCCAAGACCGAGGACGGGCAGGTGGATTACACCCAGGACTTCTTCGGTAAGAAAACCAGCCTGACGGTGTCCGGCCAGTTGAATGCGGAGAATTTCGCCATGGCCTTCGGCGATGTGTATACCTTCGGCCCCACCTTCCGTGCGGAGAACTCCAACACCCAGCGCCATGCCGCCGAGTTCTGGATGATCGAGCCGGAGATGGCCTTCTGCGACCTGGCCGGTGACATGGATGTGGCCGAGGCCATGATCAAGCACATCATCCGCCGGGTGCTGGAGCGTTGCCCTCAGGAGATCGACTTCTTCAACAGCTTCGTGGACAAGGGCCTGAAGGAGCGTTTGGAGCACGTGGCGTCCAGCGATTTCGGCCGGGTCAGCTACACCGACGTGGTGGAGATCCTGAAGAAGAATAATGACAAGTTCGACTACAAGGTGGAGTGGGGCACCGACCTGCAGACCGAGCACGAGCGGTATCTCACCGAGCAGGTATTCAAGAAGCCTGTGTTCGTCACTGACTATCCCAAGGAGATCAAGGCGTTCTATATGCGGTTGAACGATGACGGAAAGACCGTGGCCGCGGCAGACTGCCTGGTGCCCGGTATCGGCGAGATCATCGGCGGCAGCCAGCGCGAGGAGCGTCTGGAGCTGCTGGAGAGCCGTATCAGGGAGCTGGGCATGAACCCGGAGGATTACTGGTGGTACTGCGACCTGCGGCGCTACGGTTCCTGCCGCCACGCCGGCTTCGGCCTGGGCTTCGAGCGCATGGTGATGTACCTGACGGGCGTCAGCAACATCCGCGACGTGGAGCTGCACCCCCGCACGGTGGGCAACGCGGAATTTTAAGCGAAAGCCAAAAGAGCACCCATAGGGTGCTCTTTTTTCTGTGATAAAACGGCGCGCAGAGGGGCAAACGCCTCTCTGCGCGCTGGCACCCCCGGCCAGACTCTAACTGGCGGCCTACCGCTTAGGAGTCACGATTGTAAATTACATATCGTCAACTTTGATCCTTCACGACTCTCGTAGTACACCGAATTACACAGTCTTCCGGGGAGTGATTTCTTCATTCGACATTGTTGATTCTCCGCTATGTCTGCTGGTATTTCGTAGTGCAATTAGCAAAATGTTAGCAGTTTTACAGTGGAGTCAAAATCTAAATCAGTTGGTTCGATTTTGAATTATAGCATAGAACCATCGTGAATGGAAGTGTTTTTGGAGGTTTCCATGTCAGAATATACACTTGAGATCAAACAGATCGTAGATTATCCACGATGCCGGATCTACCGACAGTTCGTGCAAGCCTTGATAGCAGACCGGAGCATTCGCGTGAGCGGAGGCTCCGGTCTTTTTTGTTTTGTCGTGCTCTGCGCCTATGCCAATTTCCGCACCTCATACAAGCGCATTGATGGCATTAGTTACACCATCTACCCCGGCGAATGGATCATGTCTGTGGAGGAATTGTCCCGGTATTTCCGCACTCGCTTCCGCCGTCAGACCTTAGCCGCAATGGAAGGGCTGCAAAAGAAAGGACTTATCAGTTTTCTTGTTCTCGGACATGGTAAGCTGGTCAAATTCAAGATTCGCGGCTGGCGGCGTCACAACACGATTCTCGACTACAATGCGCCCTGTCAGAAGGATACCGGCTTTTTCTTCTTCCCTGTATCCACTGCCACAGAACTGGTCAGCGCCGGTCATTGCTCAGAGATGGACGCCGTACTGGATTTGTGGCTGAACACCGTATATAACGATCCGCAAGTCCTTGGCTCAGATGTCGGGCCGGTGGTTTATCTCCGCAATGGTACAGGCTGTCCGCTGGTCAGCTATGCGGAGCTGGCATCCCGATGGGGCATCTCTAAGGCGACCGCTGGCCGATACCTCAAGCGCATGGCTGAACGGGGCTATCTGCAACTGACAACCTTCCCCGGTACGCACGGCACCACGATCTACCTCCAGAACTATCTCTCCACCATGTTCCAAATTTCTGACATCGTGGTGGATAAGGAGGAGATCGCCATGAGCCTTGGCATCAAGCTGGAGCTTCAGGAAGAAACCACCCTGACCACTGCGGCATCCAGCGGTTCAAATGAGGCCGGTAGCGTTTCAGAAATGAACCGCCATCGAATCGAGCGAAAGATGCGTGAAATCCTTGTAGCACAAGGGCTGCCTTGCGCTTCATGCCCTAAATCCAAATATATGTTATTACCATTATCCGACGACTGCGAGGTTACGATAGAAGGGGTGCCTCCGCTGCGCCGGTGGCTTCAACTGGTGGTCACCTGCGGTGACGCTCAGGAAGTCTATCACTTTGAACTCAGATTGCACCCGACGGGGATGCGCGGCGATAAGGAGGTCGAACGATGAAAAAGACTGCACAAGAACCCAAAGTGACCGAGAATCCTCTGTACCATGATACGTGGATGCTGCTGCGCAAGTACCGGGACGTGGTGTGGAGCCTGGAGCTGTCCGTTCAACAGGTACGTCGGCAGTTCCAGATCGAGTATGGCAGCAGCATAGAGGAGTTTCTGGAATCCCTCTATGTGGCCGGCATCACCTTCGAGGGCTCGGCGATTGAGGATCATGCCCGCTGCATCGAGCGCAGCTACAAAATGCTGAAGTTGCTGGATACCTCCGTGGAGCTGCTGCGGACAAAGCACAAGTACGGTGAGAGCTATTACTGGCTCCTGTACTACACCTACCTGTCGCCGCAGCAGTTGGCGAACACGCAAGAGATCATCGAAAAGCTGGAGCCGCACATTCGGGACATCAGTTACCGCACCTACTTCCGCAAGCGTCAGATGGCGATTGATGCCCTGAGTTCGGTGCTGTGGGGATACTCGTCGAAGGAGAGTCTGGCACTGCTGGAGAAGTTTGTGCCAGAGGGGTGAATGGTATGTGCTACGCTTTTCTGAAAAACATAGGTTGTTTTGATATGGCATATTTACTGGTTTAGGTGTATAATGATATTCGGAGAGCAGTACGGTTGCGAATTAGGATAAAATACGACTCGTGCGTTGTTGCGAAAGGGGAAGCATAGAATGGCTGTAAACGTTGATGTAAAAGACATTGCAACCACAATTAAAACCATACCATACAGGACTGTATGTGTGTTTATTATAATTGTTGATGGGTTTTTGCTGTTTGCTCCAAAACATGTTGCTATCCTGCTGGGACTCGATCAAATTAGAGAGGGAATTCGGCCATATTTGGGAATTGTATTTATTTCTGCGGCGGCAATTCTCTTAATTAGTATCGTAGGCACTTGTATAAAGCACACAATAAGTAGTTCGCGATATAGGGGGCGGAATGCCAAACAAAGATTGGATAAATTGAGCGATTACGGTAAACGGATTGTACGTGGGATGTATGAATCAGAAAGCCATACGGCATTCCTTCCGGTTACGGATGCGACTGTGAATTGCTTGCATGTGCTATCGATTATAGGACGTTCCGGCATGAGCGACAGAGGGGCATATTTTGACTACTTTTTGCAGCCGTGGGTTATCGACTATCTCAGTAAACACCCAGATTATCTGGAACAAATGCCTGCCGCCAACACGGAAATGTTTGAGATAGAATGCTGACTATAGCGGTATGCAATAAGAGAAAATTTTGCACTGTCACCCTTCCGCCACAACATTGGCACGGTTTTGCGATTTCGGCGTAAATCCAAGTGTGCTATACTGTGTATGCTCAAAACTATGCCAAGGCGATACGAGTAACACCATCCTACGGGGTGGTGTTATTTTGTTTCCGGGTATTTGGGCAGTCCAAGAGGGGCGACTTTTAGAGAGTAGCCCCTCCACATCTTTTCTATCACAGGAGGTATCACGAGTGAAAAAACATGACCTGACCAAGACACATCTCCACAGGGCAAGTCCCGGCATGGCACTATATGCGGCCTTCGCGGGCGTGACCATGGCCGCAATGCTTTGCCAGCCTGTCTTTGCCGCCACCGTCTGGGAGAAGGCCAATGAGATCATGAAGGATGTCTATAACCAGATCCTTCTGATCTCCACCATTGCCGCCATTGTCACCGCGTCGGTGGCACTGCTGATGATGAACTTCTCCCGCAGCGGCCGCACTGTGGATGAAAGCCGCGCATGGCTCAAGCGTATCATCATCACATGGGCGATCCTTAACGGTCTGGGCTTCATCATGTCCTATGTGACGCCCTTCTTCGCAGATGGCAGATGGAACGGATAACGCCAAGCTGCCCGGCTGAGAAAGGAGAGGTGCTATGGGCATATTAGATGGCATTGTAGAATGGATCGCGGAACAGGTCATGTACGGTCTTGACCTTATCAACACCTCTGTGCTGGGGGCTCTGGGCTGTGACATGACCACCTTCCTGCGCTACTTCCCCGCCGCAGAGACGATGTACAACATCTTCGTGGCTCTGGCTATCGGCATGATCCTGCTGAACCTGATCTGGCAGCTATTCAAGAACTACGGCCTTATAGCAGGCGTAGAGGCAGAAGACCCGGTAAAGCTGACGATCCGCTCTGTGCTGTTTATCCTGCTGGCCTATTTCGCAGATGAAATCGTGGAGCTGATACTGAAAATCGGCGGGACACCCTACGCGTGGATCATGTCGTCTGAACTGCCCGCACTGAACTTTGCCGACTTCAATTCGGTCATACTTACCATCCTTGGGGTTTGCGCCAACGGCGCGGTGGCTCTAATCGCCTTGATCCTCGTCCTCATATTGGCGTGGAACTATATCAAGCTGCTATTTGAGGCGGCGGAGCGTTATGTGCTGCTGGGCGTTCTGGTATTCACGGCGCCGGTGGCTTTTGCTACGGGCGCGGCGCAGGCCACCTCCAACATCTTCAAGGCGTGGTGCCGGATGTTCGGCGGCCAGATATTTCTGCTGCTGATGAACGCATGGTGCCTGCGCCTGTTCATCACCATGGTGGGAACCTTCCTGGCAAACCCCTTATCCCTATAGGAGACGATCATGAATCAAAAAACGAAATACATCACAGGGTTCGTGTTGTCCGTACTGGTTATATGTGCGCTCACAATCCCGGCCTTTGCTCTGACGGAATCAGATGTGCAGTCTCAGGTCTCAGCCTCCGGTAAAGAAGGCGTGGCCGGAAACCTGTTCATCTGGTTTCTGTGCGCAGTGGCATTTTTGAAGATCTCACAGAAAATCGACAGCTTCATGCAGGGCCTTGGCATCAATGTGGGCCATACAGGTGGCTCTATGCTGGCAGAAGCGATGCTGGCCGCGCGGAGCATCGCTGCCGCCCGTGGCGTCGCCGGGCGCGGTCGAGGCGGCAATGCAGGGCGAGCCGGAAGCACCGGTGGCAGTGGCGGTGACAGCAATACCTTCCTGCAAGGCGGTCTGGCTGGTGTTGCCAATCGCAGCTTCTATAACGGCGCATACCGAAACGCCACCGGCACAGGCAGCGGCGGCGTTGGCGGCATGGCGTTCCGTGCCTCTATGACCAAGGGCGGCGATATTGCCAATAACGTTATCAGCCGGATTGCCACCGGCGGTGCGGGATCTGGGGATGTCATGTCCGGCAATATGGCGGCTGACGCTCTCAAGTCCTATATGGGCTATACGGCTCTTGGTGAAGGCGCGGCGGATATTCCGAACTTCTCCAATGTGGAGATCGGCGGTGGGCATATCACCGGCACGGAGACCTCTGAGGAAGAACCTGCCGGTCGTGCCTTTGCCATGTACAGCACTGAACAGTATATGGAGCCAAAACGGGAATACACCACCGTCACCACTGTGGACGGCGCAAAATGGTATAGGCAGTACGCACAGGACGTAGTGGAGAAAAAGCCCTATCAGAATCCGGATGGCGGCATCTCCTATCGTGAGAGCCTGATCCGGCGTCTGCCTGACCCGCCTCGCAGAAAGGACAAGACCTGATATGACCCAGCAAGAACGCAGCGGTCTGAACGAAGCCGCTGAAATCAGCGCACACGCTGCCGGCGCTGTGCGCGGCGCCATCAAGACAGGAAAAGCGGTAAGCGGTGCGGCAAAAGGTGCTGCTGCCGCAGGCCCTTACGGTGCGGCGGCAGCGGCACTCTGGACACATCGCAAGGCGGTTGCTGCCATCATTGCCGGGTTGCTGGTGCTTCCCGTCCTGTTCATCATGCTGCTGCCCTCCCTGATCTTCGGCGGGTTGACCAAGGCAGGGGTTGAAGGAAGTCCAGACACACCGATCCTCAACGACAACGCCGCCATTGTGGAGAACATCAATCAGATCTCGCAGGCAATCAGCGACTTGCTGGAGGAAGGGCAGGAGGATGTTCGCGCCCGGATTGACGCGGATTTTACCGCTTCCGGCGCTGACCAGAAGGAGATCATCAATCCATACGAAAGCTCCCCGGCCTACAATGCCAACCGCTTCATTGCCCTGTACTGTGCCGCCAAAAATCAGGACTACGCATCTATCTCCCTCAAGGATATGGAAACGCTGATCCGCAAGGCAAAGGACGCCCTCTATACCTTCACAAGCACGGAGGAGCCTCGCACGACAACGGTGACAGACACGACCGTTGACCAAAAGACCGGCAAGGTTACGGTGACGGAAACGGAAGTCACGGAGATATGGAAGATATATACCATCGTCTATAACGGAGAGGCCTATTTTGAGGATAAGATATTCGCCCTGTCGGATGAACAAAAGGGACTGGCGGAAAACTACGCCCAGAACCTGAGCGTATTCCTGGGCGATGGTATGATGCAGGGCTTGCTGCCCGCCGAGTCCACCGGCCTTGTATCTCTGGGCGACATTCGTTTCTCGGATGGCGCGACGCAGGTGGTCTACTATAATCAGTTGGACAAGCGGTACGCGAGCAAGCCCTACGGCACCGACGACATCGGCACCTACGGCTGCGGGCCTACCTGTATGGCAATGGTGGTATCTTCTCTGACCAACGAGACGGTCGATCCCGTTGAGATGGCACGTTGGGCCTATGAAAACGGTTACTGGTGCAGTAAAAGCGGTTCCTACCATTCGCTGATCCCCGGTGCTGCCAAAGCGTGGGGGCTTCCGGTACAGGGCTGCGGGAAAACAGAAGGGCAGCGCATTGTGGATGCGCTCTCTCAAGGCAAGCTGGTGGTGGCAATCATGCTGAAAGGTCATTTCACCAGCTCAGGACACTTCATCGTGCTGCGCGGTGTGGAGAACGGAAAGATACTGGTGGCCGACCCTGCCAATTATACCCGAAGCCAACAGGCATGGGATCTGGCTATCATCCTGAATGAAGCCAGCGGCCGTGCCGGTGCTGGTGGGCCTTTCTGGATCGTAGGGTAGGAAGGAGAACTAAATGTGAGTAAACCAAATGAATATGACACCTATATCATCCCACCCAATTTTATTGAGGGCGGGACTTTTTTCGGCGGGCTGCTGAAGCTCCGCAACACAGCCGAGGCGCTGGTCATTGTGCTGGCTATCGGCATACCGGTGTTCTCGGTGTCCGCCCTGACATTGACTGCTAAAATCATCATTCTGTGCCTGACCGCGCTGCCGTTGGGCATTATCGCACTGGTTGGTATCAACGGCGAAAGCCTCTCCTCGTTCATCTTTCTTGTCCTGAAATATCTCCATAACCGCCGCGTTATTACACGCAACGAAGAAGAACAGGGCATGCGAAAGAAACGGAAGAAGCATAAAGCTAAGAGCGGTGACGACGCGCCCAAGTACATCAATCCAGTGGCGGAATACCTGCCTGTGGAGAAGATCGAAAACGGCATCATCTACACACGGGATCACCGTTACCTGAAGATTGTCGAAGTTATACCTATCAACTTCCTGCTGCGCAGTGCCAGAGAGCAGCGAAACATCATCTATTCATTTATTTCGTTTCTGAAGATCAGCCCGGTCAAAATGCAGATCAAGGTCATTGCCAAGCGTGCCGACCTGAACCGGCACAGAGAGATCGTGCAGCAGGAGATGGCACAGGAAACCGATGAAAACTGCCGCCTGCTGCAGCAGGACTACCTGACGCTCATTGACCGGATCGGTGCACGGGAAGCCACCTCGCGCCGGTTCTTCATGGTATTTGAATATGAGGCATGGGCAGGCCGGAAACGGGATAACGAGGAAGCGGAGGCCATCGCCTCCCTGCAAACGGCAGCCCGCACCGCAGTCAATTATCTCAAGCAATGCGGCAATGAGGTGCTGATCCCGGAAAACGATGATGAATTTACGGTCGATACCCTCTACCATCTGCTGTGCCGCAACACCACTACATCGCTGCCGGATCGAGTTCGCCGGATCGTTGCCCAGTATCAGGAGAAAGGACTGGAATCTGAGATCGACGCCATTCCCTGTACGGAGTTCTTCGCCCCTGACAGCATCGACTTCACCAACGGGCGGCATATCTGTATTGACGGACTCTACTATGCCTATCTGCTGGTGCCCTCCACCGGCTATAAGGCGCAGGTGCCGGCCGGCTGGCTGTCTCTCATTGTCAACGCCGGGGATGGCATTGACCTGGATATGTTCATCAGCCGCCAGCCGAAAGCCCGCATGGTACAGCGGCTGGGACAGCAGCTTCGTATCAACCGCAGTAAGATCAAGGACGCCAGCGATACCAACACGGACTTTGATGATCTGGATGGTGCTATCCGAAGCGGCTACTTCCTGAAGGAAGGGCTGGGCAACAACGAGGACTTTTATTACCTGAATCTGCTGATCGCAGTGACAGCTCCCACAGTGGATGAACTGGAATGGAAGGTCAATGAACTGAAAAAACTGCTCGTGTCCCGAGATATGGACGTGTGCAGCTGCGCCTTTCATGAGGAGCAGGCGTTTCTATCGTCTCTGCCGCTGGTCAGCATGGAGAAACACCTCTTTGAACGCTCCAAGCGCAATGCGCTGACCACCGGCGTGGCAAGCTGCTATCCCTTCACGTCCTATGAGCTGAGTGATGAAAACGGCATCCTGTTCGGCCTGAACAAGTACAACAACTCTCCGGTCATCATCGACATCTTTGACTCCAAGGTTTATAAAAACGCCAATATTGCCGTATGCGGCACCAGCGGCGCGGGCAAGACCTTCCTGATCCTGCTGATGGCACTCCGTATGCGGCGCAAGGGCATACAGGTTTTCATGCTGGCACCCCTGAAGGGTCATGAGTTCCACCGTGCCTGCGTCAACACGGGCGGCGAGTTCATCAGTATCTCCCCCGCCTCCAAGAGCTGTATCAATGTGTTGGAGATCCGCAAGGTGGACAAATCCGTAGAAACCATGCTGGATGGCCCCGGCATCGAACGCTCTGAACTGGCAGCCAAGATCCAGAGGCTTCACATCTTCTTCGCACTGCTGATCCCGGATATGTCCTATGAGGAAAAGCAGCTGCTGGATGACGCCCTGATCCGCACCTATGCGCGGAAAGGCATTACCCACGACAATGCCTCTCTCCGTGATCCGGATGACCTCGACGTTTACCGCCAGATGCCGGTGTTGGGAGACCTCTACGACGTTCTGAAGGAGGAAAGCGATACCAAACGCCTTTCCAACATCATCAACCGCTTTGTACACGGCTCGGCCAGCACCTTCAACCAGCAGACCAATGTGAATCTGGACAACAAATTCACAGTGCTGGACATCTCGGAACTCAGCGGTGATCTGCTGCCTATCGGCATGTTCGTAGCTCTGGATTTCGTGTGGGATAAAGCCAAAGCCAACCGCACGGAGGAAAAGGCCATCTTCATCGACGAATGCTGGCAGCTCATTGGCGGCGGCTCCGGCACCTTCGGCGTCGGCAACCGTCTTGCGGCTGAAATGGTGCTGGAGATCTTCAAGACCATCCGCGCCTATTCCGGCAGCGGCATTTGTGCGACACAGGATCTGAACGACTTCTTCTCCCTGGACAACGGCAAGTACGGCAAGGGGATTATCAACAACTGCCGCACGAAAGTCATACTGAATCTGGAGGATGAAGAGGCCCAGCGCGTTCAGCAGGTATTGCATCTCTCCGAAGCGGAGGTCATGGAGATCACCCACTTTGAGCGGGGTAACGGCTTGATCAGCAGCAATAACAACAATATCACGGTAGAGTTCAAGGCCAGTCCGCTGGAACGCGACCTTATCACCACAGACCGCCGTGAGCTGCTTGATCTTCTGCGCCGCATGAAACGTCCGGAAGCCTAATACGGCGTTTATACGGAGATAACACGCATTACAAAATCAATACGCATTTAATACGGAGTTAATACGCATTACGGAGGTGGTGCCGCCTATGAGAAACAGAGAGCAGATCTATGGACAGGAGGCCGCAGAGCTGCTGCGGAACATAACCGTCTATCACTGCATGCGCCGTGACCAGCTTCTACGCCTGTATCCGGGCAAGGAGGGCGTGATTGAAAACCTGCTGCGCTATCTGGTCAAGCAGCAGCGGATATTTTATAACACTGACCGGGATTGCTACGGAGATGTCCCTGACTGCCGCGAGGACAGAGAACTGACAGCGGCACTATGGGTGCTGCTGGACTTTATCGAAAAGGTGGAGTATCACAGCCCTGACAATATGCCGGCAAAGCTGGTATTCTTCGCCGATGGCGAGGTATATGAGGTCGTCTATGTAGGCCCGGGTAAGGAAGCGTTGCTGCAGCACGCGCTGGCCGCGGAAGATGATTCCGGGCAACGGCTCGTTATCATTGAGGAAGAAGACCAAATGCAGCACCTGCACATCCCTCATATCGCCGCCTACTGCATGGTGGATGAGCAGGGCTGCGTACAGTACTTCAGGAAGGAGGAACCTTGTGGACAGAGCCACCCTCTCGCAGCGGATAGAGAGCATTTTGAATGAGATCACCCGCCTGTCCAACACGCTCTACGCTATGGACAACACGAATATCCAGCGGCATTCAGATAACTATGAAATGCTGTCCACCGAGGCCGCACTGCGGGGTGAGGTCATTGCCTGCCGGCTGCGGCACCTGATCTATGAGACGACCACCATCCGAAAAGCCGAGTATCTGACATCGGCTGGTGTCATGCAGGGCATCTCTGTTATAGAGAAAGATGGCATACTGGAAATCACGCTCCCCTGCCTACTGCCTAAGAAGAGCAAGAAGCATAGCTGCGAGTATCTGACAGACCCCATCTACTACACGCTTAGTAAGTATGCGCAGACACACACGCTGCCCAAGTTCCGGCACTGTGTTGTCTGCTTTTCTCATATCTACAGCCGCGAGTTGTCGCCCAACCGGGTGCGTGACTATGACAATCTGGAGCTCAAGCAGCTTTTGGATGTGATTGCCACTTTCGTTATGGAGGATGATACAGGTCTGCTGTGCGATGCCTATAACACGACGGAGATCGGCGACGGTGACTGTACCCGCGTGTCGGTGATGGATAAGGAGCGTTTTCAGGGCTGGCTTTCGGACCGCGAGAATCGGCTCAGATCTATATCCGATTTATAGTGTTTCGACCGTGTCAAAAACAGTACACATGACGATGGTACGGCAAAGCCTGTATTTCCGGGCATTTTCACACGACCGGTGCGGGCGAAAAATACCGTGGTCATGGCAGTCTGGGTACTGCACACCAGAAGGAGGTGGTCAGTATGAGTACCCTACCACAGAAAGCTCCCGGTAGCCTATCACAAGCCTATCAGCTATTGGCGCTGGTCGCCCTGTCCGGTGAGCTGCCGGCCAGCCAACTGAGCAGGCTCGCCGGTGGCACCAGCTACAAAGAGAACGTGGTCAAGTCGCTGAAGCGTCAGCGGCTTTTGCTGTCCTACTATAAGAACGGACTGCGTGGATACCGGCTCACCGCCGCGGCGAAAAAGCTGCTGCTGGAGCACAACCCGGAGAGGTTTTCTTTCTACCTGTCCGGAGCCTGTGCCACCAACCACATCAGGAGTGAGCCGAAGCAGCGGCTTCGACTCCACCGCGTCTCTCAGACATTGATCACCATGCGTAACGCCAACGTTAGTATCTTCCGCGATGAAAAACCCGGCGTATTCCGCCCCGGCGAAACAGCGATTGGTAGCATCTGCACACCTGCCTTCTACACCTCCCGTGAGATCAAGGAGATGGGGACGACCTTTGTTAAAATCCGTGGTGCCCGGTCCGTGGGCGTTTTGCTGACACCGCAGCATATCCACGTGGTTTACAACATGGGCAACGCGCTGATGAAATGGAGCTATAAAGCTGAGATGCGGACAAAGGCACTCATGCAGACGGTGCTGTGCCGTGAACGAATGCCGCACCAGTATCACCCGGATGCGGTGCGGGGTCTCCTGTTGGGTGACAGCATGGAACTGGCCTATGAGCTGCTGACTGATCAGGGTGGCAAAAACTATTTCGTTCTGGATGGCAGCTATGAGCGGTTCTGCTTCTTGACCAACGACCATCATGGAGAGGTGCTGCTGCGCCTCCTCTGTGATAAAGAAATAGACAATGACCTGCGCGAGCTGCTGCTCCTTGATCTGGAGCCCCGGCAGCTGAGTGAAACAGTGGAAAATGACGCCGTGACGCCGGATGGTGCGCCGGTGCTGTTTGCCTATGACTGTGACCTACCGCGGATCAGGCGGTTCGATACGGCACTGCGGCTTCAGGACCGCTATGGCATCCTGATCTGCTTCGACCATCAGGCTGAAGTGCTGCGCCGTTACTGCGGCGACAGGGCTGTTGTGCAGGCCATTGACTTTGCTGCGTTCGAGAGGAGGTTTTTTCCGTAGAAAAAAAGAAACTGCGAACTCTGCTATTCGCACTCCCGCTATTTCTATCAGGGCTGCTGTTTGGCGGCGGCTATCTATCACAATTCGCCCGGAACTATCAACAGTGGAAGGACGCGGGCGGAACGCCAGGCGACGGAAGCTCCCCGGCCGCGCCGGTGCTGTCCTTCTCCGCCTGCTGCGAAGCACTGTTCAGTAAGAGCGGGCTCATCGGCGTAGGGCTTTGCCTGTTGCTGCTGGGCCTGCTGATCGTCATGGTGATGCGCATGGGCTATTCCGATGTTGGGGAGTATGACGCGGAGCGCAACCTGACCTATTCCAACAAAGGCACCTACGGAACGGCTGGTTTCATGGAGAAAGCGGAGATGAAGGGCGTCCTTGATCTGGTGTCCGATATCCGCAAGCACAGCGGCGTCATACTGGGCAAGCTGGACAATCAGGTGGTGTGTATTCCCGAGAACTCCCGGCTTAACGGCAATATCGCCGTGTTCGGCGCCAGCGGCTCCATGAAAACGCGAGCCTACTGCATCAATCGCATTTTGCAAAGCGCGTCCGAGGCCCACAACGGCCACAAGGAGTCCTTGATCATCACCGACCCGAAATCGGAGCTTTACGAAAAGACCAGCGAATATCTGCGCAGCAAGGGCTACGTGGTAAAGGTGTTCAACCTGATCCAGCCGGAGAACTCTGATTCATGGAACTGCCTGGCGGAGATTGAGGGTGATGAGCTGATGGCGCAGATCTTCTGCGACATTATCATCAGGAATACCGGCAGCGAAAAGGGCGACCATTTCTGGAACGCTGCCGAGATGAACCTGCTGAAAGCGTTGGTACTATATGTGGCGCTGGGCTATCCATCGGAGAGCCGGAATATCGGAGAGGTCTACAAGCTGTTGGTGCTGAACGCGGAGAAAGAACTGGACAACCTTTTTTCCATGCTGCCTGCCAGCCATCCTGCCAGAGCGCCCTATGCGCTGTTCAGCCAATCCTCAGATACGGTGCGCAGCGGCGTTATCATCGGGCTGGGCAGCCGCTTGCAGGTGTTTCAGAATCGGCCCATCTGCCAGATCACCAGCCATGATGAAATTGACATGGAGCTGCCGGGCAAGCAGCCCTGTGCCTATTTCTGCATCACATCCGATCAGGACAGCACCTTTGATTTCCTTACGTCCCTGTTTCTGTCCTTCGCGTTTATCAAGCTGATCCGTTACGCGGATAAAAACTGTGCCGACCGCAGGCTGCCAGTCCCCGTTCATGTGCTGGGCGAAGAGTTGACAGCCTGCGGCGTTATTCCAGACTTGAGCCGGAAGATCAGTGTGATCCGCTCGCGGGGCGTCAGCATGAGCTGCGTGTTTCAGAATCTGGCGGGCTTGCAGAACCGGTATCCCTACAACCAATGGCAGGAGATATTGGGCTGCTGCGACTATCAGCTTGCACTGGGCTGCACCGATGAGCTGACTGCCAAATTCCTCAGTGACCGCACCGGGGAGGTCAGCGTCCATGTCTCCAGCAAGGCCAAGCAGTTGGGTACATGGCGTATCAGCAACTACACGCCGGAGTTCCGCGAAACCAGCGGCGTGGGCAAGCGCAAGCTACTGACTATGGATGAGGTGCTGCGCCTGCCGGTAAACCGCGCGCTGGTCATCGCACGCGGCAACAAGGTGCTGCAGGTAGATAAGTACGACTATACCAATCACTACGAGGCAAAGAAGCTGCGGGACTGCAAGGCCTCTGCCCATATCCCGGAATGGCGTAAAAGCCCTGTGTTTTCGCCCGCACCGAAACAAACAGAGCAGCCTATTAAGTCAAAGAAGGTGCCGAACAGGCGAAGTGAGTTTGTAAAAACCGATAAGGATTCCATCATGTCAACCAAAATGTGAGCTAAGGAGGAAAGTAATATGCCGAGAAAGAAAACAGAAGAACTTGCCGTGATACCGGAAGCACCGGTGCTGCCCATCGTCCCGGAGGAGACGGCGGAACAGCCGGTGACAGAAGAGTGTTTGCCGGAAACCGCAGCCAATCCTGTTGTGGAGGATACTGTACCTACAGAGAGTGTTCTCGCCGAGCATGCGGAAGTGGTGACTGTGCCGGAGGATCCCCAGCCCTCTGAAAAGCCGAAGCGCACCGTCCGCAAACGAACCGCTGCAAAAAAGACGGTAGAGGTGGAGAAACAGGCTACGCCGCCTACTGAGGATGCTGCCGCCTCTGCTGAACCTGCCCCTGCCGCTGTCCATCAGAGAGATATTTTGACATTGGATGCCCGGGGCGAAGCGGAAACGCAGGCGCAGATGGAGGACATTATCTGGCACGAGATCCACAATGCCTACCGCACCCGGCGCATGCTCTCCGGTATGCTGAGCGGTATTGAAAGAACGGAGGCGGGGAAAACCATTGCCATTGTGGACTACAAAGGATTCCGCATTGTGATCCCCTTGAAGGAGATGGTGCTGGACTTCCCGGCAGATATGTACGGTGCTGACTATAATGAGATGATCCTCCGACACCAGAAGATCCTCAATAAGATGCTGGGCGCAGAGGTGGATCTTATGGTCAAGGGCATCGACGCCAAAAGCCGAACCGTTGTTGCCAGCCGAAAAGACGCCATGCTGAAGAAGCAGCAGATCTACTATTTTGGCAAGGACAGTGACGGACAGTATCGTATCTATGACGGACGCGTGGTAGAAGCCCGTGTGATCGCCGTGGCGGAGCAGGTCGTCCGGGTCGAAGTGTTTGGCGTGGAGACATCCATTCTGGCTCGCGACCTTTCGTGGGACTGGATCGGCGATGCTCATGACCGCTATGCTGTGGGCGACAAGACTCTGGTACGCGTGCTG
>OGGJ01001112.1_pt1 | contig 24194 bp, 20 predicted proteins | sample 1571071 | NCBI WGS metagenome assembly OGGJ01 (sample SAMEA2581954, study PRJEB24529) | metagenome | biome: Human gut stool | place: China | collected 2011
GAAGAAACTTATAACTGAATCCTGTTTCCATTTACACAAAATTTTGGACAGTGTCCTATATTCCTTGGCTTTTTACCTATTTTATCTTGCCGTTATATGAAAACAACCCTGCTTCACCTCGTACTTTACATAGCAACGCTTGGCTTCGCGCATGTCACGCAGCACTTCACTAAGCACCCATTTCAGCGTATCGTTACGGACGGCACGGCGCGGACGCCCTTCTGACGGGCTTACCGTCTTATACCTGTTGTAGCAAACGTCAAAGGTTGTACCGTAAAGATGGCATGAGTTCTCAGTAGCATTGACATTATGCCCACGCAGTTTGGTAACGTCCTTACGGGTACGAAGCACGCTCGTAACGATGATTTGATGTAATGGTATACCCTTTATCTGCAGACTGTCGTAATACGCACGGCCTATATCGTTAAGCAACACGACAGCACGCGGAACAAGGTACGGAATGCTGCTGCTTAACGGGTCAACATGGAAATAAGGACTCGCACCGACAAAAACAAGGTCTTTCTTACGGCGTTCTGCCTCCTCACGGTCCTCAACAGGCTTTACTCCATGCGTATTGGCGGCTACAAGCTGTACATCGTTATTATCAGGGAAAGTGCGGCTGAATCCAGGAACACTGTTAATACGGTGCTTTTTCACACCACCCTTACTATCAAAAAATGAAGTCAAAGGAAACAACGGTGAAGACTCCGACTGCCATTCTACGGCATCCAATACAGGCTTCCCGCTTTTTCCTTCTGCTTCATTCACCACAGACACACTGTCTGCCGCAGAGCTTCCTGCCACGGTCTTATACTCCGCTACAGACGGAAATATAAGTCTTATAAAAGCCAACACCAATACAATGATGGAAAAACCAGCCAAATACCTGTTCTTGGTTATTCTGAACTTATGATGGAAATACATAATTATACTAAATGCTTTGTAGGCAAAAGACCGCGACAACACCCCATAACTCCAGGCATCCCACTATATCATGCCTTTTACGTGCAAAGGTAAACCTTTTTCAGCTTTAATCCGTCCAAGAACATAATAAAAATAATAAAATAACTCCCTTTCGGCAAAAACAAGAAAAATCCCCACCCAATATGAGGTGGGGATTTTTCTTGTTTTACGCTTTTCTGCAAAGAGAAGTTTGAAATCTTTTCACATAACGTTTTATTCTTTGCTTTCTTTTGCAGGTTTGCTTTCTGCCGTTTTTGCCGTTGAAACCTTTGCCGCAGGCTTCTTTGTTGTTGTCTTGGCTTTCTCGACTTTGGCCTTCAGCTTTGTTTCAGCAGCCTGCATCTTCTCAACCTTAGCTTTAAGGCGTACAATCTCCTTGTCTTTCATTTCGATTTCATCGCCTTGGTTCTTGATGGTTGTAAGCAGAGAATTAAGCTCGTCGTTGTCGATTTCTTCCGGATACAAGGAATTTACCCGGTTGATGAAGTCGCCAAGAATGTTCATGTAGTTTGTGAACGCATCAAACGGCGAACTGTAAATGCCACGGTCAAGACCTACGTTTGACGGTTTTGTTGTCATGAAGCGGAAGTTGTTGCTTGCCTGCAAATAGTCCCAGTCTTGGTTTATCCTTGGGTCGTTGGCTATACGCACACGGTCGGCCACACTGTAAAGCTTGTTAAAAGCCTCACGCTGCATCGGGTTGCCCAACCAGCAACTTACGTCGCGCTCCTCGTCAACCCATGACAGTGTATCGGGCACATCAAGATTACCTACGCTGTTCATCTTCAAGCATATCTCCGTCGGAGTCGAGAACGTAATACCCTTCTCCTTAGCATACATCGGCAAAGCCTTTATGAAGTCAAGGATATTTGACGACAGAGGCTGCGCTATGCCCAAAGCTGACAACTCCATGAAAATGTTTATAACCTGCTCGTTATCAGGCAACGAAGCTATACGGTTGATGTAATTGTCGGCAAACAAAGGATATCCTTCCCACTCGCTGTTGTTGAAACGCAGGCTGATATCGTCGCTAAGGTCAACATCGCGAAGCAACAACTTGAGATTGGGAGCTATCGCACAATTATAGACATAATGCGGCGACTTCCATCCAAGCACATGTTTTGCACCCTCGGTCAACATGCCCTTAAAGCCCATTGCCGCAGCCTGGCCGCCAATGTCATCACTATATATGAGTGAGGAGTTTCTTAATACGGTCGGTTTCTTTCCAAAATACTCCTGCATCTTGGCAGCCTGCTTCTTCACATCGGCAGCAAAAGCCTCTTCATTAACAAGCGAAGACAGACCGTGTGAATACGGCTCGGCCAAGAATTCCACGCATCCAGTGTCGTTAAGTTCCTGAAGCTTGGTTATAACTTGCGGAGCGTGCATTTCCAATTGTTCCAGACCTACACCTGAAATGGAGAACGCCACCTTGAAATATTTGCCATTGCTCTTTATCATTTCAAGGAACGTGTCCAATGCCGGCATGTACGAACGTTCGGCGATGTCGCTTATGCTGCGTTCGTTTTCATAGTCGTCATAATAATAATGGTCAGTACCTATGTCAAAGAAACGATAGCGTTTGAGATGTATTATCTGGTGAATCTCAAAATATAAGCATATTGTTTTCATTGCTGTTTTCCTTATTTGGTTAATTTATCGATTTAAAGTTAATTAGTCCCTAAGTCCAAGTGTACGCTCATAAAGTTCACGTATCCACAAGCCAACCTTCTCCCATGTAATCTGGTCTACCTCACGTTTGCCTTCAGATTGCAGATAGTTGAACAGGCTGTCGTTGTGGCATATTGAATAAATTGCGTCAGCCAAAGCGTGAATGTCCCAATAATCAACTTTTATACAGTTTGTCAAGATTTCGGCGCAACCGCTCTGCTTTGAGATGATTGACGGCGTACCGCACTGCATTGCCTCAAGCGGAGAAATACCGAACGGCTCGCTCACAGACGGCATCACGTACACATCAGAATCTTTCAAGCATTCATACACTTGCTTGCCCCTCATGAAACCGGGGAAATGGAAACGGTCAGCAATGCCACGCTCTGCGGCAAGATAAATCATCGCATCCATCATGTCACCACTTCCTGCAATACAGAAACGAACGTTACGCGTGCGGTGAAGCACCATGTTTGCCGCCTCGACAAAATATTCGGGACCTTTCTGCATCGTTATGCGGCCAAGGAAAGTAACGACTTTCTCCCTGTTTGTGTGGTCGGGACGGGGAATGTCCTGCAATTCCTGACGCAATGGATAAACTGCATTATGAACCGTAAAGCACTTACGTGGGTCTTGATAATAATGATTGATTACCGTCTGACGCGTAAGCTCGCTGACGCACATTATGCAGTCGGCGTTGTCCATTCCATCCTTTTCTATTGCATAAACAGTGGGGTTGACATTGCCACGGCTACGGTCAAAGTCTGTAGCGTGTACATGTATGCACAACGGTTTGCCGCTTATTTTCTTGGCATGTATGCCAGCCGGATAAGTCAACCAGTCATGCGCATGAATAATGTCAAACTCCTGCTGACGGGCTACAACACCTGCAACGATTGAATAATTGTTGATTTCGCTGTGCAACTGGTTGTCAAGGTATTTGCCGGAAAATTCGATGCAACCCAAATCATTCACCAACATATAGTTAAAGTCGGCGTAAATGTGGTCGCGCATACTGTAATAGGTTTCAGGCGTCGTCATGTTACCAAGACGTCCTTTCAGATAATCGTAACTTACGTCACGATAAACGATTGGCACTTCATTCATCGCTATCACGTTCATAAAACTCTTGTCTTCGTCGCCCCATGGTCTCGGAAGACAAAAAGTGATTTCCATGTCGCTCTGCTCTGAAAGGCCCTTTGTTATACCGTAACTGGCGGTACCAAGACCACCGAGTATGTGAGGAGGAAACTCCCAACCAAACATTAATACTTTCATATAGCTCCTCCTTTATTTAACATAAGAATATTTTTCAAGTAAGTTCAAGGTTCTCAATATCTCGGCGACATTCATCGCAAAAGAGATTGCACCGCGTGCGCGGAACGGAGGATTGCCGTCAGACAACTCTGGTATCGTACCGAGACAATTTATCAGCATCTCGTCCTCATACCCTACCATCTGGCGCTCAATGAAGCTCAAACGTGTGCGCTTGTAAAGCTTCAGACAAGCTTCCATATAGAAACCTCCAAGCCACGGCCATGCCGTACCCTGATGATAAGCGTAATCACGCTGCGGCCCTACATACATAGGATTGTATCCTCCGCTCTTCGGAGAGAGTGAACGAAGTCCCTTGGGAGTGAGCAACTCGCGCGTGCAAACGTCAAGCACGCTCTTTTTCTGGTCTTGCGACAAGGGCGAATAGTCGAACGCAACAGGGAAAATCATGTTCGGCCTTACGCTCCAGTCCATCATGCTTCCGTCAACATAGTCGAACAAATAGCCGTAATCATTGAGGAACGTAGCCACAAACGACTGCTTGCAAAGCTCTGCACGCTTCTCCCAATCTTCAGCTTTTACAGTGTCTTCCTTCAATGCCGCCAACTTGGCTCCAAACTTCAAGGCGTTGTACCATAGGGCATTAAATTCAACGATATATCCGGTTCTCGGAACTACCGGTCGTCCGTTCACGGTTGAGTTCATCCAAGTTACAGGCTTGTCATGCCCATCTGTGTAAACCAAGCCATTGGCATCAAGCCGCAAATTGGGGTGTTTTCCGTCGATTATGTAGCAAAGTATGTCTTTGACAAACTCGCCGTACATGCTCAAACACTTTTCGTCACCGGCAGCCTTGGCATATTGCTGTATTGCCCAAATAGCCCATAGGAATACATCAGGCTGCTCCATCTCCGTGATTTTCACGGTAAGCGGCTCGCCTTTCATGAACTCGCGCGCACCTCTCTCGGCAGTCTTCATCACAAGTTCAAAATAATCTTGCTCATCGATAGCCAATGTCAAGCCCGGAAGCGAAATGAACGTATCACGCGCACGGCACTTGAACCAAGGATAACCTGCCAAGATATAACGCTCGTCCTTGCTCGTCCTGTTGTGGAACTGGTGTGCGGCGTTGACAAGGCAATGGAAGAAATTGTCACGCGGAGCACGGTCTTCAACTTCCTTGTCAAAAAGATGTTTCAGTGTGCTCGTCTTGATGTCTGAGGTAGAAGCGGCAAATACGATGCTCTCACCTTTCTTGATATGCATCTCGAAATATCCGGGAACATACAAATCTTCGTTTGACGCATAGCCGTATTCCTGCTCCTTCGGATATTCCATACCCCTGTACCAGTCGGGCTTGAAAACAAAATCATTTGCCTTGCTGAACTGCATGTACAAGTCCGGATAACCGGCATACATGCAAGTCTTGATTCCATTGTCTACAAGATGATACTCCCGGCTCGCCGTTGCATTCTCGTGCGTCACTTGCCTTACGCTGCGGAAAGCGAGGAACGGCTTGAACCTCAAGATTGTCTCACTGTGCGCATCCATCAGCGTGTAGCGTATCAGGATGCGGTTCTCATAATGCTGGAACACCACTTCCTTCTTAAGCAACACGCCGCCCACGCGGTAAACCGTAGTCGGCACCTTGTCGCAATTGAACTCGCGGATGTACTTGTGTCCTTTGGGGCTGTAATTGTTGCCCTGGTACTTGTGTAGTCCAAGGTTGAACTCCGCGCCGTGCTGTACTACCGTGACGTCCAAAGAGGAAAGCAACACGTGGTTGTCGTCGTCAATACCTGGAATGGGAACTACGAGCAGACCGTGGTACTTGCTGGTATTGCAGTCCACGATTGTCGAGCAAGAATAAGCCCCCGAACGGTTTGTACGCAACAACTCCCTTGAAAGCGATTCCTCCAAGTTTGTCATCAGAGCCTTTTCAAATTTAAGATAACTCATGGTATAATTTAGAAGATTTAAAGTTTTCAAATATTAAGGCCATATTGGTGTACACACATAACTTTGTACACAAAATGACCTTTCAAAGGTAATCAAATTATTTTTCATGACAAAAAAAATATACGTTTTTTTCGTCTTACAACTATTTAGGCAAAGAAATAGTAAAAAAAATACCGGCACAACCATATTGTGCCGGCAAAAACAACCGGAATCATGCCGGTATTATAAAATTGATTACTTCCTGTTCCACCATTATTTTATACGGCCCTACAGGTGTCTTCATAAGCCTTCCGTCCACGCTGACCATCGCCCTTACTGCCTCGTTCACCACAACTTCGCCTGTGCGGTACGGATGCACACTGTGGTGATTGAGGAATTTGCCGGTTATAAGGAGATAAAAGCCTTCAAACAACTGTGTCATTTCAGGATGATATACCACGGACACGTCAAGCAGCCCGTTGTATGGCACGGCATTCGGTGTCTGCCCATAGCCTGACGCATTGCCTACGCAAACAGTCATGACCTTGCGGTCTATGACATCCGAATTTATCTTCAGCGACATCTTGTAGTCGAGCCTTTGGAACACCATCAGAGCCAAAGAGCCTATAAACGACAGCGTCCTCGACCCGAACACGCGGCGTGTCTGCCTGCGCATGTTCATTATAGCCGAGATGAGTCCGATGTTGACACAGTTATGGAAATACCTGTGGCACTTCTCACCCTTGGCGTTAACGTACCTTATGCATCCCAAATCGATTTTCCTTATGCGGCGTTCCTTGAGCCACTTGACCGTCTGTTCAAGCTCGCCCTCCTTGAAACCCCAGTAATGCGCAAAGTCGTTCATCAGGCCGTTGGGTATCAGGCCGAGCGCAATCGTCTCGCGCACGTCCTTGCTTGCCGACATGAGGCAATTTACGGCATCGTTCAGCGCGGAGTCGCCTCCCACGATTACGATGGTCTTATAGCCGTTGTCAATGAACATGTTGACAAGCCTCACTACACCTTCCTGCCTCTCGCTCTGCACGAAATCAAAGTCTATGCCATTGGCGCGCAGGCAATTTTCTATCTTGGCCCACCGCTTTTTAGCACCTGCCGCGCCGTGTTTCGGGCAGTACAATATTCCCCAACGAGTGTTTGTCATATATTCATTTTTTATGAACAAGACGACAATCGACAAGCACGCAAGCCTGTTAACGGCTTGTCACTTGCCTGCTTGTAACTTGTCACTTGCCTGCTTGTAAATATTTTCTACGAGCCTCACCTTCTCTTCCATAGGCAGCATGGCGTCAATCCAGTTGATTTTGAAGCCGCGACGCTCCATGCCCCTGAACCATGTCATCTGCCGCTTGGCAAACTGGTGGATGGCTATTTCCAGCGAATGGAACATGTCTTCATAAGTCGTCTTGCCCGTAACATACTCCGTCACAAACTTATATTCAAGGCCGTAATACGTCAAGTCTTCAGGGGCTATGCCTTCGGCAAGCAGCCCCCTCACCTCTTCGACCATCCCCTCGTCAAGCCTTTGCCGCAGGCGTGCGCTGATTCTGCGCCTGCGCTCGTCGCGGTCGATAGCCATACCTATTATTATAGAGTTTATTTCCGGGAAGCCCTGCTCTTCTGGCCGGGCGTGCTCCTTGTAATAAGTCTCGATTTCGATTGCCCGTATGGCACGCTTTGCCGTGTCAACATCGGTCCTGTTGTGCATCACCGAGCCGTTCTCCGCCTTCAGACTTGCGAGCATGTCGGTCAGTTCGGCCAGCGTCTTGCCTTCCAGGCTACGGCGCAGCTCCTTGTCTTCAGGCACAGGCAGCAGCCTGTAGCCCTTCAGTACAGCTTCAATGTAAAGCCCGGTGCCGCCGCACATGACCGGCAGGCGGCCACGCCTTGTGATGTCAGCGTATGCCTCCGCGAAATCGCGTTGGAACTCGAACACGTTATACTTCGTGCCCGGCTCGGCAATGTCGATAAGATGATAAGGCACATGTACCCCGTCGACATCATAGTCGGCAAGGTCCTTGCCTGTACCGATGTCCATGCGGCGGTACACCTGGCGGCTGTCGGCACTTATGATTTCGCCGCCTGCGGAAGCAGCGAACGCCGCCGCCAATGCCGTCTTGCCTGTAGCCGTAGGGCCGAGAATTGTCACCATCTTGTTAATTTTCCAATGAATAAACGCGTTGCAGCACAAAACGTTTCGCCCTGCAAATATAGTGCAAAAATTCGATTAAGCGAAATAAAAGAAAAATACTTTTGCTTTTATAAGCGTAAGAATTTTATCAAAATCGGGCCAAATGCAAAATAAAAAAGAGTGGAACGAACTTTTATTTTCATTTCCGAGATGAAGCCCCATATCAGCAAATATATACAAAAAAACAAACCGCAGGGCAAACATCCAGCGGTTTGTTTTCATATATCGGTAATTTTATGATTAGCCGTTGTGCTTCTTCATAATCTTGATGAGGTCGATTACCTTGTGAGAGTAGCCAATCTCGTTGTCGTACCAAGATACAACTTTAACGAACTTGTCAGTCAGGTAAACGCCTGCGTCAGCGTCGAAGATAGATGTCAGCGGGCAGCCGAGGAAGTCAGAAGAAACGACCTTGTCCTCAGTGTAGCCCAGGATGCCCTTCAGTTCGCCCTCAGAAGCTTCCTTCATAGCCTTGCAGATGTCTTCCTTCGTTGCAGCGTTCTTCAGGTTTACAGTCAGGTCAACTACAGATACGTCCAGAGTAGGAACGCGCATAGAGATACCTGTCAGCTTGCCGTTCAGTTCGGGAATAACCTTGCCTACAGCCTTAGCTGCACCAGTAGAAGACGGGATGATGTTGCCAGAAGCGGCACGGCCACCACGCCAGTCCTTCAGAGACGGGCCGTCAACGGTGCGCTGTGTAGCGGTTGTAGAGTGAACGGTTGTCATAAGACCATTCTCGATGCCGAACTTGTCGTTCAGAACCTTTGCGATAGGAGCCAAGCAGTTGGTTGTGCAAGATGCGTTAGAAACAATCTTCTGGCCAGCGTATGTGTCGGTGTTTACACCGCATACGAACATGTCAGCCTGGCGGCCGTCCTCGCCCTTCTTTGAAGGAGCAGACAGTACAACATATTTAGCGCCTGCCTGGAGGTGCTTCTCTGCACGGTCCATGGTCAGGTAAAGACCTGTAGACTCAACCACGTATTCTGCGCCGATTTCGTCCCACTTCAAGTTTGCAGCGTCCTTCTCTGCTGTAACGCGGATGTGGTTGCCGTTTACGATGAGCTCGTTCTTCTCAACGTCAGCCTCGATAGTTCCGTCGAACTGGCCGTGCATTGTGTCATACTTCAACATGTAAGCCATGTAGTCAACAGGCAGAAGGTCGTTGATACCTACTACTACGACGTCGTTCTTGTTAGCCTCTTCGAGAGAAGCACGGAAAACGAAACGGCCGATACGGCCAAATCCATTGATACCAATTTTAATCATCTTAGTTTATTTTAAAGGGTTAAAATAATTTCCTTAAATCATACCTATTGCCTTGAAAACGGCGTTTATACAAGAGTTTGACGGCATCGCCTGCCAAGCTTTGCCTGCACCCTTCATTTTTCGACCGCAAAATTACAAAAAATATTTTATTTCCGCATCGGTTTGCAATATTAAATAATATAAAAAGTACGTATCGTGTCACTTTGCCGACTTCCTCCTGTTGCATTCCTTGCATAACATCTGGCAGTTCTCCTTCACCGTACGACCGCCGTCGCGCCACGGCGTTATGTGGTCGCCTTCCATAAACTCATAGTCAAACACCTTGCCGCACAGCGTGCACCGGTGGTCTTGCTCTTCCCATACGGCCAGCTTTATGTCGTCGGGAAAGGCGCGAAGGTCGAGCCAATGCTCGTCGCCTGTAAGTACATATGGTATTATTCCGTTCTGTTTTTGAATCTCGCTGTCACGCATCAGGTTTGAAATACGCTTGCCAAGGGCCACTGTGTCGAGCGTCTGCGTGCCGTACCTGTCATACAGCATGGCCCAGTCCAGCCCTTTCATGATTTTGCGGAACTTCTTGGGGTCGAAGTTGGTAATCGCCCAGTTCAACACGCTTTGGAAGTAACTCCACAGGTTGTTGGCGTTGGGGTCGTGCTGGTGCTCGGCCATGTAGCCCACGGCGGTCTGCCGCTTGCCCCCGCGTGTCTCGTGGTCGGCCATCCATTCAATGGCTTTCTTGAGGAAGTCCTGCCGTATGGGCGTACCATTTACGAGGTCTTTGCCCAGGCGGTATGCTCCGCAATTGGACTTCGAGAAATGCCACTTGGCGTCCGAAACGAATGGGCCGGCGTACACAGCGTTGTTTATTTCCTGCTCGTTTAGCGGTTTTCCGGCTATGTTGATGGTCTTAAACCACTCCAACTTTTCTGACGGCTCGCCCTCGCAAACGTACACGGTAAGCTTATAGTCAAGGATTTTCTTTCGTATGTCAGGGGTAAGATTATCGAAATACTTATAATCGTAAGAGAACTTGCCGGCCACATATTCGCACAGCGAAAGCGTGCGCTGCTGGCCGTCCATCACCTCAAACGGACACTCGGCGTCTTCGCCACGCTTCACCCAATACATCACGTTGAGCGGATAACCGCTTAATACTGTGGTTATTACGGCCTGTTGTTCCTTCTCATTATATATGAATTCGCGCTGGTAAGGCGGACGTATGTCGAGCCTGCCGCCGTAGCCGCGCACGCCAAGCTCGTCGTTATTTACATAGCCTTCGGTTATTTCGCCTACGGTTACCTCGATTTGTTTTATTGTCATCATTGGTGGTTCGTTTTTATTTTTATGAATAATCTTTTAAATACTTCTTTTCCATGTAAAAATGCTCCTCGACCATATATTCCATTAAGGTCTTGTTCTACTCCTCGATTTGAACCTAATATTTCAAACTGATTGGGATTATATTTATCAAGAAATGTGACTGGAACACCCATCACTCCGTCATAATCAAATGGAATATCTGCTGTTTTGCTTACTTCTATAGCATCATAATTATCGTAAGTAGGATATTCTTCGGGTGAATAATGACACACTAAATCCATCATCTCATTTCGTTTCGGAATTTCCATATTTGTAAACCATGTAACGCCAGACACTCTTATCATTCCCTTGCGGTGGTCGCCAGCCGTGGCTATGTCTTCATACGGTGAAAAGAAGTGACCTGCCGCTCCTTTGAAACCATAGCCGAGCCATACTTTGTTGTCTTTGATAAGCGGAAACACCTCTTTATAAGTAATGGCGTTTTGATGGCCTACGATGAGGAATTTCTTGCCGTATTCTATCAACTGCGCAATGTATTCACGGAACAAAGAGAACGGAGGATTGGTAACAACGACATCTGCCTGTTTAAGCAGCTCGATACATTCACGCGAACGGAAGTCGCCGGTTTCGAGCGTGGAGATGACGTTCTTGTCGTTTTGCAGCAGATAACGCACGTCAGAAAGGTCAACGGCACCGTCGCCGTTAAGGTCTTTCACTTCGGTTATTTCCACCTTGTACGCGATTTTCTTAGGCTCTTCGTCCTCCCACTTAAACAAGATTGGCAGTTCATTACCCTGCACGGGAGAGCCGTTATAGCAAGTACAGATTAGCTTCTTCAGCCCTAATTGGTTGAAGCGCAGGGCAAAGTATTTGAAAAAGTTGCTCTCGTAAGGGTCGTCGCAGTTGCAGAGCACGGTCTTGTTACGGAAGTGCGGCCAGTAATGTTGCAGTTCGCGCTCTATATCTGACATCTGCGTATAAAACTCGTCTTTCTTCGCCTGCTTGGCCGAATTGAGGTTTTTGTTTGCCATGGTGATTGATAGTTTTACGAGCATTGACTATCAATCACTGAAACGGATAAAAGAAGCGTGAGCCTCTTATCCGTTCGGCAGGTGTCTCGCATAACCTCCACAAGCACGATAAGTTACTCACGCTATACACGTGAGCATTAACCTTATCGGTGCTTGTGGTGGCAGGACACACCACTATTTAGCATTATTTCTGTGGTTCTTTTTTAGTTTGCGAGACTTTGCCGAACGCGAAATAATAGCTAATGCTTCTTTATATTAATATGTAATGTAAACGGTCGTTTCTGTTTCTTGCTTCTTTATTTAAGTTTATCGATTACAGATACAAAGGTAATAATAAATTTGATACAAACGAAATTGCGGTGCAATTATCTTGCAAATACAGCTGAAAAAACCGCCATGCGCAGCATGGCAACGGTCTGTGGAATGCAGAAGGTCACGCTGACACATTGCGAAGCCATTGGAAAACAAGGCTTACATCCTGATTTTCTTTTAACACAGAGAAGGGGCACGGCACAAAAATTTCTTGCTTCGGGCGGAAATAACGCAAGCAGAAGTGTGCAAACGTAACAACCTGTAACCGTGAACGTTACATCTGGAAGCGGACATCTGTGCAACCGAATACAGTGTTTTAATGTTTTTTAGACGGCATTTATCGGTTACAAAGACGGTCATTGCAACTGGCAAAGACCACTTTTAGCATCCTCAAAGGCGGCATACGAGGTTGCAAAAGGCCGTGTTTTACCATGCAAAAGACCATGTTTCAAGGTGACAACTACGGCTTTTTATATGGCAGACGGCCGTTTTACACCCACAGTCAGACTATTTCAGCAGAAATGAACGACATTTTCAGATTGACACTTTGCCATGAAAGACAGCGGCATCTGCGGCAAAATGACATTCGGAGCAACAACGCCAGCTACCCCAAAATCCACCCCATCAGTAACGTAAAATGCAATGCCAACACTCTTTTCAGCCGTTTTTATTTTGCACTTCACCCGAATTACACTATCTTTGCAACATTATTTTAAATTATAATAATATGAAAATTTCACGTATTGAACATCTGGGCATAGCCGTACAGAGCATTGAGGAGGCTCTGCCCTATTTCGAGAATGTGCTGGGACTGAAGTGCTACGCGGTAGAGGAAGTGGCCGACCAAAAGGTGAAGACGGCGTTCCTGAAATGCGGCGAGGTTAAGCTTGAGCTGCTCGAGCCGACATCGCCTGAAAGCACCATCCAGAAATGGCTTGACAAAGGCAACCACGGCGTGCACCACGTGGCGTTCTGCATAGAAGACGGAGTGGCCGAGGCTTTGGCCGAGTGTGAAGGCAAAGGCCTGCGCCTCATCGACAAGGCTCCGCGCAAGGGTGCGGAAAACCTCAACATCGCATTCCTGCACCCAAAGTCAACATGCGGCGTACTTACAGAACTTTGTGAACAGTAATATATATTAAGGTTATACGGTTTTACGGTTGTGAGGTTATACGGTAAGCAAACAAAGACTGCAATACCCTAAACCGCATAACCGTATAACCCAAAACCGTAAAACCCCAGAAACGTAAAACCATAAAATCACAATGAGCAAACAAGTAGAAAAAATCAAGGAGCTTATCGCCAAGCGCGAGAAAGCCCGTCTCGGAGGCGGTGAAAAAGCCATAGAGAAACAACACGCACGCGGCAAATATACCGCACGCGAACGCATAGACATGCTTCTTGACGAAGGCAGCTTCGAAGAGTTTGACATGTTCAAGCTCCACCGTTGCACAAACTTCGGTATGGAAAAGAAGCAGTATCTCGGCGACGGTGTCGTTGCCGGATGCGGTACAATAGACGGACGCTTGGTATATATCTTCGCACAGGACTTTACCGTTAACGGCGGTTCTCTGTCAGAGACCATGGCGCAGAAGATTTGCAAGGTTATGGACATGGCCATGAAGATGGGCGCACCTGTAATCGGCATCAACGACTCCGGCGGCGCGCGCATCCAGGAAGGCATCTGCGCACTGGCCGGATTTGCCGAAATCTTTGAGCGCAATATCCTCGCTTCTGGCGTAATCCCGCAAATCAGCGGTATATTCGGCCCGTGCGCCGGTGGTGCGGTTTACTCTCCTGCACTGACTGACTTCACGCTGATGATGGAGAACACGTCTTACATGTTCCTCACCGGCCCGAAGGTCGTAAAGACCGTAACAGGCGAGGACATCGACCAGGAACACCTCGGAGGCGCAAGCGTTCACTCAACGAAGAGCGGCGTGACGCACTTCACGGCAAAGACCGAAGAGGAGGCGATGGAAATGATAAAGACGCTGTTGAGCTACATACCGTCGAACAACATGGAGGAAGCTCCGCGCAAGGAGTGCACCGACCCCATCAACCGCATGGAGGACTCTCTCAACGAAATCATACCCGAAGACCCCAACCAGGCATACGACATGTACAAGGTTATCGGCGCAATCGTTGACAACGGAGAGTTCTTTGAAGTGCAGCCCAAGTTCGCAAAGAACATCATCGTAGGCTTCGCGCGCTTCAACGGACAGAGCGTCGGCATCGTGGCTAACCAGCCTTCATGCTACGCCGGAGTGCTTGACGTAAACGCAAGCCGCAAGGGCGCACGCTTCGTCCGCTTCTGCGATGCGTTCAACATTCCTATCGTAAGCCTCGTTGACGTGCCCGGCTTCCTTCCCGGTACAGGCCAGGAGTACAACGCTGTCATCCTGCACGGAGCACAGCTGCTCTACGCTTACGGAGAGGCTACCGTGCCCAAGGTTACAGTCACGCTGCGCAAGAGCTACGGCGGAAGCCACATCGTCATGGGATGCAAGCAGCTGCGCACCGACATCAACTACGCATGGCCCTCGGCTGAAATCGCCGTCATGGGCGCAAGCGGTGCCGTAGCGGTGCTCTGCGCTAAAGAGGCTAAAGAACACGAAGACCCCAAGGCGTTCCTCGCAGAGAAGGAAGAAGAGTACACCGAAATGTTCGCCAACCCGTATCAGGCTGCCAAGTATGGCTATATCGACGATGTAATCGAGCCGCGCAACACGCGCTTCCGCATCTGCCGCGCATTGGCCCAACTGGCAACAAAGAGGGACGGACTGCCTGCAAAGAAGCACGGCAACATCCCGATGTAATGTTTCCAACATTAAAAATCAACGACAATGGACAAAAACGAGGTTTATGCCGCCATTGCATTGGCGTTGCATGAGTTTAACGGTAACAATGTGCATGACAAGGAAGCCGGCATCATAACCATAAAGGAGAGACACTCCGAATGGGAGATGCACTACCTTAACATGACACAACATCCTTAAAAACACCAAGTCATGAAAGAATATAAATATACAATAAACGGCAACAAATACGAAGTGACCATTGCCGGCATCGAGGACAATATAGCGAACGTGGTTGTCAACGGCGAAGAGTATAAGGTTGAAATGGAAAAAGAACCTGAACCCCAGAAGAAAAAAGTCGTTGTAAAACCCGTTGCACAGCAACCGGCGGAAACACAGGCTCCGGCAGAAGGAGGCAGCGCACGCGTGAACATGAACAACGCGATAAAATCACCACTGCCTGGCGTCATCACCGAAATCAAGGTTGCCGTAGGCGACGAGGTCAAGGAAGGAGACACCGTAGTAGTGCTCGAGGCAATGAAAATGGCAAACAACCTTGACGCCGAAAAGGGCGGAAAGGTTACGGCCATACTTGTAAAAGAGGGAGAAAGTGTCATGGAAGACACCCCGCTCGTTGTAATAGAATAAACAAATCTATAAAACAACAATACAAAAGCGGCAGGGATACTAACATTTCCCTGCCGCTTTCGTATTGTCAGTTTCCCACATTCTGCATTAACAACTGCATTGGTTGTTTTCCTGGAACAAAGCCATCCTACGGTCAAGCTCGCCAATCTGGCGGTCTTCCACAAAAGAAGTACATATACGCAAGCCTTGCTGGCTGCTGCCTGTGGTTGAAAGACATATGGCACTGACACCGTAGTACATCAGTTCATGGGCAAGCTGTCCGCCAGTCATGCCTGGATAACCGATAGTAAAATAGAATCCGTCGGCAATGTCTTCATCAAGGTCTTTATCATAGACCACATGGAAGCCGTGGCGCAGGAACACTTCTTTCAACTTACGTGCACGCTCGCCATATATACTGACATCATGACGGAAATCATAAACGCCGTCAGAAGCCGCCTTCATCATTGCCGCCATTGCATACTGTGCGCTATGGCTGGTACCCGACGACAAGGCGTAAAGCATACGGGTGGAATACACAAGCCCGAAAGGCAGTCCTTCATATCTGGCATCCAAGTCTGCATAATGCCGCTTGAACAACTTGTCGCAAATGCAAACAACACCAATGCGCTCGCCTGCGTAACTGAACGCCTTGCTGCCGCTGATGAACATCATGTAGTTGTCCGTATAACGGGCGACCGTAGCCTGATAAGGCGGACTGAAAGGTGTACTTAGCTGTTTGCGGAAATCCATTGCGAAATAGGCAAGGTCTTCCATCACGATTACATCATACTTGGTTGCAAGCGCCCCTATCGTTTCCAATTCGTCCTCACCAAAGCATATCCACGACGGATTGTTAGGATTACTGTACACTATGGCGCAGACATTGCCACGACTAAGGTATTCTTCCAGTTTAGCCCCGAGCTTGTCGCCACGGTAGTCGTAAACGTCAAATGTCTCATATTTGACACCAAGCACCTGCAACTGCATCTTTTGCACAGGGAAACCGGGGTCGATGAATAGTACCGTGTCCTTACGTTTGTCGGCCTGCGAACATGTAAGGAAAGCTGCAAAAGTGCCTTGCATACTTCCACATACAGGCACACAACTCTCTGCCAATACATCAACACCGATAAAAGCCTTGACGAAGCGGGACGCTTCCTTCTTCAGTTCAGGATTACCTTGTATGTCAGGATACGAATGGGCTATACCGTCGCGCAAAGCCTTGACTTGCGCATCTACACCAATTTGCGATGCAGGAAGTCCGGGTATGCCCATCTCAAACTTGATAAATTCCACTCCTGACTTCGCCTCCGCATAAGCGGCAACAGCCTTGACTTCGCGTATCGTGGCCTTTTCAAAGTCCTGTATGCCAAAATCATGAATGGCATTGTCTATAAGTTCCCTACTTATAGGTGTTTTCAGATTGTCAATGGATTTTCCCATAATTCATCTATTAATGCCGTTGCTTGCTCCTATTTCAAGAGCTTTTATGTTCGCATCAACAACGATGTCCCCCTTACGGGCAAACACGGTCCGCACCGCCTGTTCTATCTTGTCGCGGTCGATGCCAATTGCCTTCATTGCCGCACCCAACAAAATCATGTTGGCCGAACGTGGCACACCGTTATCTTTTGCAAGTTTCTCAATGTCAATCATTACAACATTGTCCAACTTTGAATACTCTTCCTTTATACGCTCCATATCCGGATAATTCGGTATGTTGACAAAAGGAACGCTTGACGTTATTATCCATCCGGTATTCTTGTTGAGGTAAGGCAGATAACGAAGCGCCTCCATTGGCTCCATGGAAATTATGACATCAACCTGCCCTTGGGAAATCAAGTCGCTATGGATTGGCGAAGAAGAGATACGCAAATTGCTTTGCACATCACCACCACGCTGCGACATTCCATGCACTTCGGCCTGTTTGATGTTCAGACCTTCCTGCATTGCCGCTTCACCTATCACTGTCGCTATGGACAGGATGCCTTGGCCTCCTACTCCACAAAGTATAATATCTTTTTTCATTTTACCTGTCCTCCTTTCTGTTTCTTTTCCCTTAAATGCCTTTGCAATGTCTGCATACATTCACGGCACGGTATTATCACGCTCACTCCATGGTAATTTATCTCGTCACGGATTAGCCGTTCAATCTCCGGCATGTTCTTTGGTAAAGGTACAACGGTCTTCAGATGCTCGTCATCCAATCCCAAACCGCGGCAGATTGCTTCGAGCTTGTTAGTTCCGGCGGAATCTTGTCCGCCAGTCATGGCAGTTGTAAGATTGTCGCTTATTATTACCGTTATGTCTGAATTTTCATTGATTGCGTCAAGCAAACCAGTCATACCTGAATGCGTAAAGGTTGAATCACCTATAACAGCAACGGCAGGCCACTGCCCAGCATCAGCAGCACCTTTTGCCATTGTAATGCTGGCACCCATATCAACAGTAGAATGCAATGCCCTGTATGGCGGCAACGCGCCAAGCGTATAGCAACCGATGTCTCCGAATACACGCGCGTTAGGATATTCCTTAAGCACATCGTTCAGAGCTGCATACACGTCCCTGTGCCCACAACCTTGGCACAATGCAGGCGGACGGGGCACTGTATTCTCGCTTTTTGCATACCCCTCACAAGCTTGCAGCCCCAAAGCCTTCTTCAGGATGTCAGGCGTAAGTTCTCCTGTACGCGGTAAGTCGCCTGTTAGTTTACCCTTGATTACGGCATTGCCTGGCATGATACCGTTCAGCGCGTCTTCTATAAAAGGCTGTCCTTCTTCAACTACAAGCACGCTGGCACACTCTTCGGTCATCCTGCGTATCAGCTTCTTTGGCAAAGGATAATGGCTTATCTTCAATACAGGGAACGGGCATCCGTCAGGATAACACTCATTCAGGTAGTTGATGCCGATGCCGCTTGCTATGATGCCTTGCGAATGGTCTGACGCATCGATGTAACGGTTATATCGGCTTTCCACGGCGTCTTGTTCAAGCTTTGCCTGTTGTGACGTTACAATGTCGTTGCGACGGCGGGCCATGGCAGGCAGCAATACCCAATCGTTTGACTTGGCATCGTAATTCAGCGGATTTTGCGCCCTTTGCCCGTCGTTGATTTCTACCACCGCCCTGCTGTGCGCCATCCTGGTTGTTACACGCATCAATATAGGCAAATGAATGGCCTCGCTATAGTCAAAGGCGAAGTGTACCATGTCATAAGCCTCTTGCTGACTTGAAGGTTCGAGGCATGGTATCATGGCAAACTTCGCATAAAAGCGGCTGTCCTGCTCATTCTGCGACGAGTGCATCGACGGGTCGTCGGCTACAAGTACGATTATGCCGCCGTTCGTCCCAGTCATTGCAGAGTTTACAAACGGGTCGGCGCACACATTCAAACCCACATGTTTCATGCAGACCAAGGCACGCTTGCCCATGAACGACATGCCAAGCGCTTCCTCCATCGCCGTCTTCTCGTTGGCCGACCATCTTCTGTGGATGTTGCGTTCCTTTGCTGCCGGAGAATTCTGGATATATTCGGTTATCTCCGTCGACGGTGTTCCCGGATATGCGTAAACACCGCTTAGACCAGCATCTATCGCCGCTTGGGCGATAGCTTCGTCTCCCAATAATAGCTTTTTCATCATATTAGATTTTAACAACTTATATTACATGCATGTTTTTCATTCAAAAGAAAACTGTTTGCCGGACAACATTCCATAACGGCTGGAATGCCTGTCCGACAAACAATTTGTGCCAATCACTTTACAGTGACTTCAAGCGGAGCGCGCAAAGCCACAAGAGTTTCTTCCGCACGCAGTTTCCATTCATTCAGCGTGCGCACGTCATTCTTGCTCCATGCCGAACCGAAATAATAGGTATATTTCATGCCTGGCTTATATGAAACGACACCTACCCCATGGCCGGAGTTACCGTTTGACGGAGTATCGTACATCATCGCCTTCGTTGTTTTCACGCCATTGGGGAACAACACACCTACGTAAATCTGGAAATTCTGCTTTGTAGGATTGTCCGTCGGGTCGGCATAAAGCACGTAATCGCTGCCATAAAGCACGCTCTTTGTGTCTTCACTATGAATTACAATGCCTGCCGCCAAGTCGCGCTGTGCCGTCAAACCGTCATACCATACAGTCATCTTGTTGAAGTTGCTGCCCTTGTCGCAGCTTATGATACGGTGTTCAACAACATTCTTGTCGCTGCCGATGGTGAAAGGGTTGTACTCCAGCTGCACCGTAAAGCGCAACGGGCCGTTGTCCAATATCTTATAAGTCTTGTAACAATAAGGCAGCACCATCTCGCCGCCGTCCATCAACGCCGGCGCACCGCAACCCAGCGTAGGGCCGACCTTGTAGCAATCGAGGCCGTAACCGTGGTCGAAGTGGTATGTCGTTTCCTGCTGCATCTCAAGAGCCTCTTCCTCTTTCCCTGCCTTCTTAAGCTCCTCTATTTTCGCGTGGTTCGACAGTTCCGTGTCATATCGTTTCTCAACCTCAAGGTCGGGAGTGTTCTTCACCCAGACATCAACGCCATAAGCCTTTTCGCCTGTACGCTGCAAGGCCGGGCCATACACCCTGTATGCCGTGCGGTCGTTCTCCCAGGCGATGTCGTCCACACGCTCCGGGTATTGCCTTCCGCATACATACGCCTTCATCGGTTTCGGCGTGCCGGGCATTATTGTAAAGTCGGCCGTGCCGTTGGGGCGCACGCTCGCGTCAATCAGCAGCTTGCCGTCATACGTAATCTGGTATGCCACTTGCTGCCCGAGCGCATTCTTCACTATGAACGCTCCGCCTTCCTTTATTCCGAGACGCGCGTAAACATCGCCTACGGGGATTTCCACAAGCTCCTGCCGCTGCAAGTCTGAACTATTTGACACCGTTACCGTTACATTCCCGGCACTGGCTGAAACAGGTGCAAGCATAAGCCCGAGCACCAAAGCGTAAAATGATTTTGATTTGTTCATATCCGTTTTTATTGTATATTTGTACGTTTCTTACTTCAAGTTGTCAATAAAGAACTGCGTTATCTGCCTGAACAGGTGGTTACGCGTATTGCCGCCATAAATGCTGTGGTTGCGGTTCGTGTAGACGTTCATCTTGAAGTCCTTGTCCGCCTGTACCAGCGCTTCAGCGTATTCAAACGTGTTTTGCGGATGTACGTTGTCGTCGGCAAGGCCGTGGCAGAGCAGCAACGCTCCGTGCAGCTGGCCTGCACGCTTTATCGGGTTGATGTCATAGCCCGACGGGTTCTCCTTGGGCGTACGCATATACCTTTCCGTGTACACCGTGTCGTAATAACGCCAGTCTGTCGGCGGAGCTACCGCCACTCCGGCCTTGAACACTCCGCGCCCTTCGCTCATGCTCATAAGCGTGTTAAAACCGCCGTAGCTCCAGCCCCATATTCCTATATTGTCTTTATCAACGTAGGGCAACGAGGCAAGATAGAGGGCAGCCTCCACCTGGTCTTTCGACTCCATGTCGCCGAGCTTCATGTACGTACACTTCTCGAAGTCAGCGCCACGTCCGCCTGTTCCGCGTCCGTCAACGCAGACGAGGATGAAGCCTTGCTGCGCGAGACTCTCGTCAAACAAAGCTCCCTGCCCCATCGAGCCGATGTTCCATGAGTTCACAACCTGCTGGCTTCCCGGTCCGCTGTATTGCCACATTATCACAGGATACTTCCTGTTTGCGTCAAAACCGGCAGGCTTTACCATCACTCCGTTAAGCTCAACGCCCTCTGATGTCTTGAAACTAAAGAATTCCTTTTCCGGCAGGTTGTATGATGCAAGTTTACCTTTCAGTGCCTTGTTGTCGAGCAACGTTACAATCTTCTTGCCTGCATTGGTGCAAACCGTGTATTCGTAAGGAGTGTTGCGGTCGCTCCACGAGTTGATGAAATACTTGTAGCCAGTGCTGAACACTGCGCTGTTCCATCCTTCCGCCGGGGTAAGGCATTCGGTCTTGCCGTTCTTGCCTGTCACATACACCTCGCGGTTCATCGGGTTCTTGCCTGCCGCCTGGTAATATACGTCGCCCGTGCGCTCGTCGTAACCGTACACCTCCGTCACTTCGCCTGCGCCCTTTGTCAGCTGGCCTTGCAGCTGTCCGGTCATGCTGTACAGGTACAGCTGCATCTTGCCGCTCCTGTCGCTCGGCAGCAATATATGGCTTGCGGTCACCTGCACGCCGTCAAGCACCTCTTCCTTCACATACCTTGGCACGCTCTCGTCAATGAGCAGTTTTGCCACCGTGCTGCGCGGATTTACCGCATACAGGCACAGCTTGTCCTGATGGCGGTTCATCGTGTAGACTATTATCTTACCGGCGTCGGCCGTCGCCTTTATCCTCGGTATGTAGCCGTCGGCGTCAAGCGGCACTTGCATGGTGCGTGTCTGGCGCGACTGCGTGTCGAAGCTCATCACCGCCACCCTTGAATTGTCAGCCCCGGCCTTGGGGTACTTGTACGAATACAGCCCCGGATATTCGGCATACTCGCTCTTTTCAGGCGCCAGTCCCTTGTACATCTGGAGCTGGTACATCGGCACTTTGCTCTCGTCAAACCTTATCCAGCACAGCATCGAGCCGTCGGCGTTGAACGTAAGTGCGCTGTTGAAGGCAAACTCCTCCTCATACACCCAGTCGGGCACGCCGTTTATTACGCCGCCCGGCTTGCCGTCTTTCGTCACCTGGCTCTCCGAGTTACCGTAAAGCAGCTTTATCAGGTATATGTTGTTCTCCCTCACGAAAGCCACCTTCAGGCCGTCGGGCGACCATACGGGCGACTGCTGCGGCCCTCCGTCAGAAAGGCGTTCGAGTCTGCGGTCGGCTATGTTATATATATAATAGGTGGCCGTGAACGAGCGGCGGTAAATCCTCTCCGTCTTGGTCTGTATAAGCATCTTGGTCTCGTCGGGGCTCATTATGTAGTTGTCGAAGCCGTCGACGCTCTCGCCTACCGTGTTGTTCACATCAAACAGCACGCCCGTGCGCTTGCCTGTCTTGTATGAATACTTTTCAACCTTCTTGCCGTCTTTGCTTATCATGGCGTAGCTCTCGCCGTCTTTCAGCGGCGTCACCGCGCTAAGGCGTTCCGCCGCAAACTTGCCTGCTGCTATGTCTTTTATTGAAAGCATATCCTGCGACATCGTACTGCTTACGGCCATGAACAACGCCGCACACATTACAAAAAACTTTCTCATCGTTATTTTTCTGGTTAATTTTCGGGCAAAGATAACTAAAAAACACTACATTTGCACCTGCAACTGATTTAATTAATATTAATGGAAATGAAGAATGAGCAACAAATAATAATGAATAATGAAAAATGAATAATGAATAATGAAAAATGAATAATGAAAAATGAATAATGAATAATGAATAATGAATAATCAGGCATATGACACAACATAATCAACAAGAAAATTATTCATTTTTCATTATTCATTTTTAATTATTCATTTTTAATTTTGAATTTTTAATTTTGAATTTTTAATGCTTCCATACAACGACTACGGCACATGGCTGCGCTCGCGCTTCCCGTTCAAGGTACAAAAGATTTCGGTCGACGCTGGCTTCACCTGCCCCAACCGCGACGGCCGCATAAGCCGTGGAGGATGTACCTTTTGCAACAACGACACGTTCAACCCGTCTTACTGCAACAAGGACGCGTCCGTAAGCGAACAGCTTGAAACGGGCAAACGCTTCTTTGCGCACAAATACCCCGACATGCGTTACCTGGCTTACTTCCAGGCATTCACCAACACTTACGCGCCGCTCGACACGCTGAAACGCCTCTACGAGGAGGCTTTGAGTACGGACGGCGTGGTCGGAATCGTCATCGGCACGCGCCCCGACTGTGTCTGCCCTACCCTGCTCGACTATCTCGCCACGCTTGCACGGCAGACGTTCGTCTCCGTAGAATACGGAATAGAGAGCACCAACGACGCTACCCTAAAACGCATCAACCGCGGCCACACCTTCGACTGCGCACGCCGCGCCATAGCCGACACCGCCGCGCGAGGCATCGTAACCGGCGGCCACGTCATCCTCGGACTGCCCAGAGAAGACCGCGAGGAGAGCCTGCGGCAGGCCGGCACTATATCGGCTACGGCTCTCCACACGCTGAAAATACACCAGCTGCAAATAATCCGCGGCACGCGCCTCGCCCGCGAATACGCCGAGCAACCCTTCCACTTGTATTCGCCCGATGAATACATCGGTCTGCTTACCGAATACATACGCCGCCTGCGCCCCGACATCGTGCTCGACCGCTTCACGTCCCAGTCGCCATCCGACATGCTCGTCGCACCGCGATGGGGACTGAAAAACCACGAGTTCGCCAACCTGCTCGCCAACCACATGCGCCGCACAGGGGCGCGCCAAGGCCAGCTGTACACCGGCGGCGGCCAAGGCTGACCGCCGCACTCCTGCATCTTCGCGTAATTTGAAAATTATCTTTCAATCTTTCATCATAAGCGGTAACACGCTGGTTTTCAGCACGTTCTATGGTGAAAGATGACTGTCGGCATCTTTCACCATCCTTCATCAGCCGATGAAAGATGGTGAAGGATACAGCATACCATCTTTCACCGGCTAACACTCTAACTTAAAACGAGTTATCACTTATGGTGAAAGATTGAAGGATAAACGTCCGTAACTGAAAGATTGAAAAATCAACGGCCTCGTTGTTTAGGTTCATCCACACATCTGTTGGATGAAATAAAAACATTTGTTCATTATTTAATCATTACCGTCAATGAAT
>OGGJ01001120.1_pt1 | contig 24103 bp, 18 predicted proteins | sample 1571071 | NCBI WGS metagenome assembly OGGJ01 (sample SAMEA2581954, study PRJEB24529) | metagenome | biome: Human gut stool | place: China | collected 2011
GGCCCGTATGCGTCGGTGGCAAGCGTTATCCCAAGCGTCGAAAGCATACCAACGGCAGCTATGCCTATGCCATAAAGCCCTTTGGATATGCTTGCCGAACTCATCGACATGTCAAATCCGTTGGCACAAAGATAGCTTGCAATAATGGCTACGGATATTGTAACAACGGGTACCATGGTAGAAATCATGCCTGTGCCGATACCTTTGATTATTACTGTAGCCGACCCTGTCTCCGAGGATTTAGCAATACTCTTCGTCGGTTGGTAACTCTGACTGGTATAATATTCCGTCGCAGCCCCGATTATGACGCCTGCCGTAAGGCCGCTGATTACAGAGAACGAAACACCAACCCAGTTTTCTATGTCAAGCAGATAGAGTATTACAAAGGTAGCAACGGCGATGAGGCAGGCCGACACGTTTGTACCGAGACTCAATGAATGGAGCAAATCCCTCATTGTCGCACCTTCCTTTGTACGCACCATGAATATTCCGGCCAATGAAAGGAATATGCCTACTGCTGCAATAAGCATCGGGGCAATGACAGCCTTTAGCTGCATGTCGCCGTTCAATGCGAAAGCTGTAGCACCGAGAGCTGCGGTACTAAGTATGCTGCCGCAATAACTTTCATACAAGTCTGCACCCATACCGGCTACGTCACCGACATTGTCGCCAACATTATCCGCAATGGTTGCGGGGTTACGAGGGTCGTCTTCCGGGATGTTGGCCTCTACCTTGCCCACAAGGTCTGCGCCCACATCGGCGGCTTTTGTATATATACCACCGCCTACACGGGCGAACAATGCCTGCGTTGACGCTCCCATTCCAAAAGTCAGCATGGTGGTTGTTATTGTCACAAGAGCTGTGTTCTCGCCTTCATAAAAGGCACTAAGCAAAACAAACCATACAGCAATGTCAAGCAGTCCGAGACCTACGACAACAAGTCCCATCACCGCCCCGCTCCTGAATGCTATCTTCAAGCCACGGTCAAGGCTCTTGCTTACGGCATTTGCAGTACGTGCAGAAGCATACGTTGCAGTCTTCATGCCAAAGAAGCCACATAGCCCGGAGAATATTCCACCTGTAAGAAAGGCGAAAGGCACCCACGGGTTCTGCACATGAAGGACATACGACATGAACGCAAACACAAGACAAAGTATGATGAATATCAAAGTCACAACCTTGTACTGCTGCCTTAAATAAGCCATGGCGCCGATGCGCACGTACCCGGCGATTTCCTTCATACGGTCGGTTCCTTCGTCTTCCTTCATCATGTACTTGAAGAAATACCACGCCATTGCCAATGCGCAAACCGACGCGAACGGCACAAGCCAAAATACTAACGGAATATTCATAATATTTGATTTAATTAAAACCTGAACGATAACTGCGTGTCAATCATGTTGTAATTGTGCTTTGCAAGAGAGCGGTCGTTGACAAATGCATATTCAAGATTTATTTGAAGGTTCTTGACAAACATGTAATCTACACCCAACTCGTAAAAAGTCTTGGTTGTACCCCACTCGGCCTGCGGACGATACATGTCGTAACGCGCCTTGACATGCAGTTTCTTTTTTATTATCGGGGCAATCGCCAAGGCGTAAAAGCCGTCGGCCTTGTTGCCTGAAGCATAGTTGACATCGTCTTTCTTAGCGTCGGAACTTTGGTTGTACACCGTGCTGAAGCCGTAGCCTGTCGAGTGTATGTATTCAGAACGCAGCGTCCAATCATCAAAAACATACTCGCCGCTTATGGCATAGCGGTACTTTCCAAGGCTCTTCACACCGTTCTCGCCCTTACGTGCATACGAACCTGCCCAACCGAACGCGCCTATACGCAATCCTGCAACCGGCATAACCCAAGCACCACCGATTACGTCTTTCCTGTTGTCAACATCCTTTGTATTGATGCCTTGACCGTTGAATACGCCGACCTGATAATGAAACAAATATCGGCCTGACGCATTTTTCAACAAATCACCTTGCAACTGCACACCAATATCGCGGCCATTTGAGGCATGTTCGCCAGTCCTATCATTGAAACCTGCCAACTTGCTGACATTCTGTGAATAGCCCATAAATCCCTGGTCTATCGGGTGCATGGGGTTTTCAAACGTAAAAGGACGCTTGAACTGGCCTGCTTTTATTTTAAGGAAAGGCAACTTCTGCCACTCTATATACACGTCAACCATTCTCGGACTGTCGCCCAAAGTCGATGTATTACCATTGACTTGCCCCTGTAACCTATAAGCAAAATCGCCAAGTATGCGGCCCTCAAGCGAGAGACGCACCATTCTTAAACTAAACGAATTGCTTTCCGCGCCACGCTGTCCGTTGTATTGGTACTGGCCAATAGCATAACCGCTGAACTTCGGTTTGTCAAAAAGTTTCGCCTTCTCCTGCGCAGACACGCAGATAAAGGTAAAAAGGTAAAAAAGTAAAACGGTAATTTTGTAATTCATAATTCACAATTCATAATTCACAATTGGGCATCTATGCTGCTCTCGCTATTACCGCATCTCCAACAACACAACGTTCTCAACGTGTGGCGTGTGCGGAAACATATCCACCGGTTGCACGGCTTTCACTTTATAATATTGGTCTAACAAAGCGAGGTCACGCGCCTGCGTGGCCGGGTTGCAGCTGACATATACGATGCGCTTCGCGCCGGTACGTATTATGGTCTGCACCACATCGGGGTGCATTCCTGCGCGTGGAGGGTCGGTAATGATTACGTCCGGGCGGCCATTTGCTGCAATGAAATCGTCTGTAAGGATGTCTTTCATGTCGCCTGCGTAAAACTCCGTATTGCCAATACCGTTTATTTCAGAGTTCACCTTGGCGTCCTCTATGGCCTCGGGCACATACTCTATGCCAATCACCTTACGCGCGTTTCTTGCCACGAAGTTGGCTATTGTGCCAGTACCTGTGTACAGGTCATATACAAGTTCACTGCCAGTAAGTCCTGCGAAGTCGCGCGCTACTGAATAAAGGCGCAAAGCCTGGTCGGTGTTTGTCTGATAAAAGCTCTTAGGCCCGACCTTGAACTTCAGCCCCTCCATTACTTCATATATGTAGCCATTACCCTTAAATACCTGAATGTCAAGGTCGTTGAACGTATCGTTAAACTTTTGGTTGTCAACATAAAGCAACGAACTGATTTCAGGAAAGCCGTCGGCAATGTGCTGGAGCAAGGCTTTCGCACGCTCTTCATCACCATCTTCATCATAATGAAATTGCACAAGTACCATCCATTCACCCGTGTCAGAATTGCGGATTACGATGTCGCGCAGCAGGCCGTGCTTGCTCCTTTGGTTGAAGAATGTCATGTCCGTAGCATAGGCATAGTCACGTATGGCGTTGCGTATGCGGTTGTGCAGGTCGTCCATAAGCCAGCACTTCTCTATCGGGAGTATTTTGTCGAACGCCCCGGTTATGTGGAACCCAATGGCGTTCATCTGCGTATATTCCGTCTCGGCGGCGACTTCCTCCTTTGTAAGCCAACGTTTGTCAGAACATCCGAACTCAAGTTTGTTGCGATAACCGAACGTCTTTTCAGAGCCGAGTATAGGCAGTATTTCCGGCAAATCCACCTTGCCTATGCGCGTAAGCTGGTCGTACACCTGCCGTTGCTTCATCTTCAGTTGCTCGGAATACGGCACATTCTGCCACTTACAACCGCCGCACAGTCCAAAATGGGCGCACTGCGGAGTTATCCTTACATCGCTTGGCTTCACTATTCTTATGATTTCCGCCTCGCAGTAACTATGCTTCTTGCGGCGCACCTGCAAGTCAACCACATCGCCGGGGACGGCGAACGGAACGAACACAACAAGGTCATCAACTCTCGCCAAAGCCTTACCTTCGGCCGCATAGTCTGTTATGGTGACGTTCTCCAATACTGGTAACGGTTTCTTCTTCCTGCTCATATAAAAAGATGTGTTGTTTCTCTAATAGAAATCATGGAAATTTGGTACAAAATTAATACAAAAAAATGAATATTGCAGGGTAAGCTTTAGATTTTAATCTGAAATGTTTGTGAAAGTGGAATTATAGATTATATTTGCAGAACATTAACCGTCAAAACAAACATTCGTATGCTAACACACAAAAAGCAGACAACCGACGATACGGAAATAAGAATATACGAGAGGCTGCCCAAAAGTTTATTGATGTCGTTGCTATGCCTGATGTTCGCCGTTGGAGGCATATTCATCCTTAGAGACGATAGTGCAGGAACAGCCTTAAAGATAATAGGCGGCTGGCTCAATCTTACGTTTTTCGGCCTCGGCGGTCTGTTTGTGCTCGGCTCTACATTGTTTAATAGGATTAAGCGCATACCCTCTTTAATCATACGCGACGACTGCGTATGTATTCACATACCACTGAAAAACAAATATGACATCATCCTGTTCAAGAACGTAAACAGTTTCAGCTTGATAAAACCAAGTATGACGAAGCTGATTTCCGTAAACTACAAACCGACCGAAATGATTAAAGAATTTGACAGAAGCAGCCACATAGAGCAACTGTTGATGACCTTCAATTACAGGACAATCAACACATTAAAAAGCATACCTGCAGAAAACTTAACCTTAAACGCAAAGAAAATCTGTGCTATATTGAACAGCAAACTTGCAAGTTAACACAAGTTCGGTGTTAAGACCGCCCTTTATGCCGAACCCATCAATACATTCTTAACGTCTGTCCGGTATAAGTAACATGGGGTAATCATCCTACTTCAAGCGGTCGGTTGGTAATTGTCATTCCGCTGAAAAGCGGAGTCCAGAAAATATCCTGCATGTATATAATGCTGATTGCATACACTGGATTCCGCTTTTCAGCGGAATGACAATTACCAACCGACCGCTTGAAACACAAAAACATGTCAACTATTTGCTTGTTGTAAAGATAATTCCTTATGCCGAACTCACGTATTCTTGGTCATTACATCATTGTCAGCAATGGAACGAAGCACGTACAAGCTCGTCCATAAGTCCGGCATCTTGCTCCGCCTTTGCACGCAAACCGGCATCGTCAAGACTACGCAGCTTGCTTATTATGCCGTCGAGCATACGCGGCGAGAACACTCCATCGGCCTCGTATATGCCGCGATGTTTCTCCAGCCATGCAGCTGATGCCACGCAGCAGTCGGGCAACTGCTCGAACTTGTCGTTATTGCTGCCGCTTTCTCCTAATCCCACATACTTGTCTGCCGCTATGCCGAGAGCCTTGCCCTCGTCCATCTCCAAGCCGTAACGGCAGGCCACGCACAGGCCAGCCATAAGCTGATAAACGTCGGCTGAAGCGTCGGGCGAGCGCATCTCCACGGTCTGCTTGGAGCTGTCCGACGGCAAAGTGCATCCGCCATGTTCCCCCTTCGCCCTTGCCTCTACACTCTTAAAGTTCCAGCCAAGCGGCACACGCACAAGCACGGAGCGGTTGCAGTCGCCCCAGCACACGCTCGTGGGCGCTTCCTGATGCGGCACGAGGCGGAAATACGAGACTGGAGTCTTGTTGCCGAATGCCGTTATTGACGGTGCAAGCTCCATCATCCCGGCTATGGCGCGGCGCGCCTCGGCGGAGAGCTCGCCGCCGGAGGTCATGCAGTTGTGCCCGTCCTTCATCAGCCTCATGTGTATGTGAAGACCTGAACCGGCCTTGCCGGCAGTGATTTTCGGTGCGAACGTAACGTCAAGGCCGTACTCGTAAGCGAGATTACGTATTACCCACTTGGCCAGAACCAACTGGTCGGCCGCGCTCTCGACGGGACACGGCAGGAACTCTATTTCGTTCTGCTCGTACACCTTGCCGTTTTCCGTAAAGTTGCCCACCTCCGAATGGCCGTACTTTATTTGTCCGCCGGTCTGCGCGATGTATTCCATGCACTTCTTGCGGAACTCGCCCAGCTTGGCAAACGGTTCAGACTCATGATATCCCCTCTGGTCTACAGCCGGGAACATGCCGTCGTCTTCGGCTATTACATAATACTCCAGCTCGCCCATCGCCTCGTATGTCATGCCCGTTGAAGCGGTGAACGCCTCGGCGGCTCGGTGCAACGTCTGCCCGGGAGAGCAGGCAAAAGGCTGCCCGTCTTTGTCGAAAAACAAGCACAGGAGGCACAATGTTGGGATTTCGGAGAACGGACTGACGAACGCCGTACTGAAACGCGGCACCACATACAAGTCGCTGCTCTCGGCCTCGACAAACGAAGGGAATAGGCTCGAACCGTCAACCCTCTCGCCGTATGTTAGAATAGCCTCAAGGTAAGCAAGGTTGTTGAGCATGAAGTTGAGCGTCTTAACGCGTCCGTCTTCGGCCGGATACATGAAGTCGACCATCCTTATGCCTTTTTCACGGACGAATGTTACGATGTCGGCCTTTGTCAACTCCGAGGCCGGTTTCTGGAAATACGCCACAAGGTCATTGGCGCTCATCTCTACAGTCTTGTCCATAGCCATAGTGATTTAAGGTAAATACTGTAATAAATAAGTTAACAATGGATGGGGAAAAACGCGCATCGGGCGCACATCCTCCACGCTTCCGCAAAGTTAAGCATTTTTACTTCACGGCACAAATTTCAGGCAATATATTTCACCGCAAAAACAGACGTGCAACGCTTCGGCATCAAACTCGGGTTTTAACATAATGACATTGATACCGCATTATTGCTTACATCTTGATTTTCGTTGGACGCCTGTACGCGCGGTATTTTCAAATCGTTTGCTTTCGTGCGTAAATACGGCAAGGAAAAGTGTGCAAGCGTAACATACACATTCACAGCCTCATACACGAAACAGCGGTTGACGTGTGCAATAAAAGCAATGCTTGTCGACTTGAAAAGCGGCGCTTTCGGGTATAAAAACATGTTTTTTACACATCAAAAGGCCGACTTCACGTCACGCATTGACGGCTGTTTCTTCCACGAAACACGGCATATCGCAACATGATATGCCATGTTTTACGTTGCAAAAGGCGGCCTTCCGCACCAAAAACAGCAACATCCCATGCAGTCGAAAAGCTATTCCGGCGTTTTCAGCAGACATTTTCCGAATGACATTATGACACGTCCAAAGAGGCAAAGGCATACACCATGCAAACCCGCACAACAATGGCAAACAAGCCTTTTACCGTAAAAACCAATGAAAAAATTTGGATTTTAGTTTAATTTAAGTATCTTTGCAAATAGATAAGCAACAGTGGAAAAATCGGAAGCAAATTGCGTCCTGCACGTTCGCTTTATCTTCACATAAAATAAATAAGGACTAAAACCTAACGTGAAAACCATACATTAAATTTATGACAGAGAAAAGAGTTTACACCTTCGGCAACGGTAAAGCCGAAGGAAAAGCAGACATGCGAAACCTTTTGGGTGGTAAGGGAGCCAACTTGGCAGAGATGAACCTCATTGGAGTGCCAGTTCCCCCGGGTTTCACAATCACCACTGACGTATGCAACGAATATTTTGAGAAAGGCAAGGAAGCCGTAGTGGCTTTGCTTAACGACGACGTTGTGGCTTCTGTACACCATGTGGAAGGGCTGATGAACTGCAAGTTCGGTGACGTTGAGAACCCGTTGCTCGTCAGCGTCCGTTCAGGAGCGCGCGCCTCGATGCCCGGCATGATGGACACCATCCTTAACCTTGGCCTCAACGACGAGGTTGTGGAAGGCTTGGCAAGGAAGACCGGCAACGAGCGCTTCGCATACGACAGCTACCGCCGCTTCGTACAGATGTACGGCGACGTGGTATTGGGAATGAAGCCTGTAAACAAGGAAGACATCGACCCGTTCGAGGCCATCATACAGAAAGTAAAGGCCGTGCGCGGCATCACCCTCGACAACGAGATGACCGTTGACGAACTGAAGCAGCTTGTAAAGCTGTTCAAGGAAGCCATCAAGGCGCAAACCGGCAAAGATTTCCCCAACGACCCGATGGAGCAGCTATGGGGTGCCATCTGCGCCGTGTTCGACAGTTGGATGAACGAGCGCGCAATTCTCTACCGCAAGATGGAAGGCATACCTGCCGAATGGGGTACAGCCGTAACCGTTATGGCAATGGTGTTCGGAAACATGGGACCGACATCGGCCACGGGCGTATGCTTCAGCCGTGACGCCGCTACCGGCGAAAACAGCTTCAACGGCGAATATCTTGTCAACGCACAAGGCGAAGACGTTGTGGCCGGAATACGCACGCCGCAGCAAATAACCAAGGAACGTTCTATCAAATGGGCGCAGCAGCAGGGCATATCTGAAGAGGTGCGCGCATCCAAATATCCGTCAATGGAAGAGGCAATGCCCGAGATTTACGCCCAGCTCAACGCATTGCAGGAGAAGCTTGAGCACCACTACCACGACATGCAGGACATGGAGTTCACCGTACAGGAGGGCAAACTCTGGTTCTTGCAGACACGTAACGGCAAGCGCACAGGTACGGCCATGGTGAAAATCGCCATGGACTTGCTCCGCGAAGGCGAGATTGACGAGAAGACAGCACTGGAGCGTTGCGAGCCGAACAAGCTCGACGAACTGCTCCACCCCGTATTCGACAAGGACGCATTGAAGAGTGCCAAAGTGCTTACACGCGGTCTGCCGGCATCTCCCGGAGCGGCATGCGGACAAATCGTATTCTTCGCCGACGATGCGGCAAGGATGCACGCAGAAGGACACCGCGTAGTAATGGTGCGCATTGAGACAAGCCCTGAAGACCTTGCCGGAATGGCAGCGGCCGAAGGTATTGTGACAGCACGCGGTGGAATGACATCTCACGCGGCGGTAGTAGCACGCGGCATGGGCAAGTGCTGCGTATCAGGCGCAGGCGCACTGAACATTGACTACAAGGCGCGCACGGTAGAGATTGACGGCACTGTACTGAAAGAAGGCGACTACCTGTCAATCAACGGCTCTACCGGCGAAATCTATCTCGGCGAGGTAAAGACAAAGCCGGCCGAAGTAACAGGCGACTTTGCCGACTTGATGAAGCTGTGCGACAAGTACACGAAGCTCGTAGTACGCACCAACGCCGACACGCCGCGTGACGCTAAGGTAGCACGCAACTTCGGCGCTGTGGGCATCGGCCTTTGCCGCACGGAGCACATGTTCTTCGAGAACGAGAAAATCAAGGCCATGCGCGAGATGATACTCGCCGACACCGTGGAAGGACGCGAGAAGGCTCTCGACAAACTTCTGCCCTACCAGAAACAAGACTTCTACGGCATACTCAAGGCGATGGACGGCTACCCGGTAAACATCCGCCTGCTCGACCCGCCTCTGCACGAGTTCGTTCCGCAAGACCTTGCAGAGCAAGAAGTCATGGCAAAGGAAATGGGTATAACCGTACAGAAAATACAGCAGCGAGTGAACAGCCTGAGCGAGCACAACCCGATGCTCGGACACCGTGGCTGCCGCCTGGGCAACACATATCCTGAAATTACGGCAATGCAGACACGCGCCATCCTCGGCGCAGCCATACAGCTGAAGAAAGAAGGCTTTGACCCGCATCCTGAAATCATGGTTCCGCTCATCGGTATTGTAAACGAGTTCGACGTTCAGGAGAAAGTCATACGCCAGACAGCAAAGCAGCTGTTTGAAGAGGAAGGCATCGAAATCCCGTTCCGCGTTGGTACGATGATAGAAATACCACGTGCAGCGTTGACAGCCGACCACATTGCAGCCAAGGCAGAATACTTCAGTTTCGGAACAAACGACCTTACGCAGATGACATTCGGCTACAGCCGCGACGACATAGCAAGCTTCCTGCCGGTTTACCTGGACAAGAAAATCTTGAATGTTGACCCGTTCCAGGTGCTCGACCAAAACGGCGTAGGCCAGCTTATCAAGATGGCTGTAGACAAAGGACGCTCTACACGTCCGGAGCTTACATGCGGCATCTGCGGCGAACATGGCGGCGAACCTTCGTCAGTCAAGTTCTGCCACAAGGTTGGTCTTAACTATGTAAGTTGCTCACCGTTCCGTGTGCCCATCGCACGTTTGGCGGCGGCGCAGGCTGCGGTAGAGGATACTCTCTAAGTTTAGAAGCCCTCGGACAGAATAGCAATTAAAATTTGTATCAGGCTGTAATCTACCGATTTATACGGTGATTACAGCCTGAGTTGTGTTAAGACAGTTCGTGCAGTTGACATCAAAAAATGAGCCAAATGAGCATATTTGTTTTACTCTATGTTTACCCCAAAAATCATCATGTTTACCCCTGTTTACCCCAAAGAATTTATAGTATTTATCTAAAAAGGAAATAGGTATGACAACATTTAAAGCAACGGTAAAAAAGCCAAGAAGCGATGGCTTCTACACAGTTTACATCAGGATTACGCATCAGCGCAAATCCAGCTACATTAAAACAAATAAAATTATAGACGCTGCTCATATTACGAAAGGTGGTGATCTCACCGACCCTGTTGTAAATGAGTATTGCGCTATGCTCATCAGGCAATATACGGATCGTCTGAACCGTGTGAATGCGACTTGCTGGGAAATAAATGAAGTAATAGAGTTCTTGTTGAAAGACGATGAAGAAGCGTGCTTCAGCGATTATGCGCGAAAGTTCATAGACAGGATGGAAGCGGATGGACACGAACGCAATGCAAAAAATTACAGACTTGCGGTAAACCATTTAGAACGCTTCATGGGGACAACCCGACTTCTGTTTAGCAACTTGTCATCTTCTGCAATAAATCTTTGGATAGAGAGTCTGTCAAAAACAAACCGAGCCAAAGAAATGTACCCTACTTGTGTGCGACAAATTTTCAAAAAAGCTATTGTAGAACTAAACGATGAAGAGCGCGGTGTTATACGTATAAAGTTCAATCCTTGGCTTAAAGTTACAATTCCCAAATCTGACAATACCATGAAACGTGCCATCAGCGCGGAAGCCTGCCGTGAGTTCTTCAACCGTCCGCTTCCTAGAACGAAGATGCTGTCTCCCCTCCCGGAGCTTGGCAGGGATGTAGCACTTCTATCACTGTGCATTGGCGGTATCAACACCGTTGACCTTTACGAACTCAAAAAGAAAGACTACAATAATGGTATTATTGGTTATAAAAGGGCAAAAACACGCCACAGTCGCAGAGACGAGGCATATATGGAAATGAGAATAGAGCCATTTATCCAAGAGACCTTTAATAAGTATCTCTCCAAAGATGATGATGATGAGTACCTGTTTGTATTCCACAGCCGTTACAGTAATTCCGACAGTTTCAATGCCAACGTGAATATCGGAATACGCAAGATATGCGCCGACATGGGGATGAAAAAGGAGGACTACTATTGCTATTACACGTTCAGGCATACGTGGGCGACCATTGCTCAAAACGACTGTGATGCCAATCTTTATGAAGTTGCATTTGGCATGAATCACAGTCATGGGTTCAATGTGACAAGAGGCTACTTAAAACTGGATTTTACCCCTGCATGGGAACTTAACGCCAAGATTATTGATTTCATTTTCTTCAGTAATAAGAAGAGTAAACAAGGCAAAGCCCGTGACCTTGAAGCTCCAGAGGAAAAACTTTTCCGTATTTCAAAAAAGATGATGATATACGGACGCGCTTATTTCAAAGGGGATGTTGTTGGTGAACTAACAGATATCGGTTTTAGTAATGTTGATGAAGTTATTTCCGAACTTGTCAAGCAACTACCCAAAAGTATTCCTATCGGTTGTACAGTCCAGTTCAGACTTAAAAATTGTGATTCTCAAAGAGAAGCTGTCTATGAGAGAAGCAAAGGAAAAGGATTTTAGCCCGTTTGTCAGTAAGGGCTAACATCTGACATGAGGGAAAAACACCATTCCATCCGAATACAGCACGAAGCCGTACCTGCCCTTTCGAGACAGGTGCGGCTTTGCTGCTTCGTCCTTATCTTGAATCCGGCGGACGGTTTGCACTACATCGCCCCAAGAAGATGCCGACTAACAGCAACAACCCCTTCCATAAAAAGACACATCCCCTCTTCATCAGCCATCCGGTAAGCCACAGCACGTTCCTTGCCAGCCATAATACCAACCGCCACAACAGCGAAAGCACGATGATGACCGGCACCAGGTATATTATCAGTAACAGTTCAAACATATATCTTCAAATTCAAGTGAAGCCATAAGCCATACGAGGCTATTTTCACCTTAAATATACTAAAAATCAACGAGATATGGAAATTTTACAGCAACTATTTCCCGGTAAAATCACTAATTGTCAGATGAATATCCATTACGCTTGCATATCAAGATTGCTTCATATCCATAGCTTGGAAGCTACGGGTGAGGTGACAAGTGCCTGTATTTCCAAAATCCGATGTTGTCAGGTATATATACCCCCAGTTTCTCAGGTCTGATGAATGGATGCAAAGGGATGTAATGGACTACTTAACCACCCATAACCTTATTGTATTCTACTGAAAATCCAAGCTCATTACTAATCTGTTAAATGAAAACCGCAGTTTCCTTTTCCCTCCTGTTGTCGGACAAGCGGATAATGTTCCCGATAATTCACGGATGGATGAACCGACATAAGCACCCAGCTGAAACCAGCCTAATCTTTATCCCATATATCGAAATTCCACACAATCGAAAAACATCATACACATAAATACAAAGCAAATTTCACTGGCATACCCGGCAATCGGATGTCCTTGATACCACGGTCAAAATGGTACGCTCCTTGAAGAATAGTGTTGTGCATTTTGTACGGAAGCCACTTTCCACGGTAATTTTGGTGCAAAAAAGAACCTGGAATGACATTGCCCTGCGTTGCAGGATTCTCCAAGCAAGTTGTACTTTTGTGGCCACAAAACTCCGTTTGTTCCCCAAAAAGTAACTTGCCGGATGCCCTGCACCGGAGCGGCACCGCCGCTGTTTCGCCTTGCGAAATAAGGTAAGACAATCCCGTATGCCAAGAACCGAAATATGAAGGAACATAGGAACAAGTATATCAAGGTAAGGATGACCCCGGAAGAAGTCCGGGCGTTCAAGGAGAAATCGGCCGGGTACAAGACCGTAAGCCATTACGTGCGCAAGGCACTCGAAGAGTATTCAAACGTAAGCGTCAGGCGGCAGCTTGAACTCATGCAGGAACTCGGTTCGTTCTACCGAAGATACCAAAGTGAACTGTCTCATATCGGTGGAAATCTCAATCAGGCAGTAAAGCGTGCCAACGAACTGGCGGTTTCAGGATTGCTGCCCCCAAGCTATATCCGGGAAGTTCTGTTGCCGGTCATCCAGGACACACAGGAAACGGTCAACGGGATAAAAAGACAACTTGACATCCTCACATCAAGAATAAACAAGCCTTAGAACCAGACATATCACCAATCCAGATAACACCACCCCAAGATGATAGCGACCATATTACCCGGAAGCGCGGACTTCCACGCCGTGGGTTATAACGAACATAAGGTATCGAAAGGGCTTGCCCGGCTCATCGAGATGCGGAACTTCGGGACAATCGGTTTAGCTGGCAAGCCCACCACGGAGGAGCTGACCGGCTACCTCAGGAAATACAGTTCCGCCAACAGCCGCATCCGCAAGCCCCAGTTCCATGTGGCCGTCAGCTGCAAAGGCCGTGAGATGACGGAATCCGAGCTGCTGGACTTCGCACACCGCTACCTCAAGGAAATGGGATATGACGAACCCGGACAGCCGTGGCTCATCTACGCCCACCATGACACCGGCAACACCCACCTGCACATCATCACCTCGCGCGTCGCACCCGACGGCAGGAAGATTGCCCACAGCCACGAGCGCAGGCGTTCTCAGGAAGTCATAGACCGTATTCTTGGAAACGACAGAAAAAAGAAGACGGAAGATGACATTGATGTCGCCAGCCAATACACCTTTTCTTCTTTTGCCCAGTTTAAGGCAATCATGGTTTCTATGGGATATGAGGTATATCAGAAAGAAGGGATAGTATTCATCAAGCATGGCGGCAAGGTGCAGCGGCAAATTCCGCTGGCCGAAGTCGAGCGGCTTTTCAAAAGCGGCTACAGGGAACGCGCCCGTTGCCGCCAGCTGCGGAGCATCTTCAAAAAATACCGGGACGTGAGCGGCAGCAAAGAAGAGTTGCAGAAAGAGCTGAAAGAAAAGTTCGGCATCAGTCTCGTTTTCTTCGGCAGGAAAGACGTTCCCTACGGCTACATGATTGTCGACCACGCCCACCGCACCGTCATCAACGGGGCGAGGGTGCTGGCCACGGAAGAACTGCTGGACTTCGCCACCCCGGAGCAACGCTTCGCACGCATAGAGGACTACATAGACCGGCTGCTCACCCTCAATCCGAAAATCACACAGGGCGAGATTTTCCAGAAGCTGAGAAAACAGCGTGCCTATATCAAGAAAGGTGTCATCCACTTCGACGGGCAGACACGCCCGTTAAAGCCGTTCATGGCGGAAGCCATCGACCGGAACAACCGCATCCGTATCATTGAGATGTTCCACCCGGTTACCGAAGCCGAGCGCGACCTGCTCTGCAAAATCTTCAAGGTGAGCCGCCCCGACCTGGTGGAATTGTCAGGCGGCAGGCCGCAATCCCACACGGATGCCGTCAGCCGCCTGCATGAAATCTTCAATGATGTGAACGTCTTTTCCGTGCGGAACGCCCTTCATGAGGAAGGCTTCATCATCCGGAAGGAAGCGGGCGCGGCATACGCCGTCAACTTCGACAGGCACATCGTGATAGACCTTGCGGCAGAAGGGCTTGACACGGAACGGTTGAAGCCCCGGCCACGAAAACAGCAGCCCCGGCAGATACATTCCACTGGAAACGGAGGAAAGAAGATGCACCTACATGGACTGAAGGATTCCGGTGCCGGAAGCCATGCCGAAAAGCGTGAGTGGGAAGTCGGAAGCAAGGGCGGCTACGACGACATTGACGACGGGCGCAACCTCAAACGGTAGCCCAGGAGGGGAAAACGGAGACTCCCTTTTGTCACATTTTTAGCCGCATAGGCCATTCTTTTGCTTGTTATGTTACCCTAAACACTTCGGTCAGACAGACCGGAAACACAAAAGTGTTGTGCATTTCGTCACCGTCCTTTCCGGTGCATACTTTTGCACCGAACCAAACGACCGTGGACAAAATGATACAGACACCCGTCATCGTGACATTCGCCAACCAGAAAGGGGGAGTCGGCAAGACGACCCTCTGCGTCACCTTCGCCAACTACCTTGTGACGAAAGGCGTGCGTGCCGTGGTCATCGACTGCGATTTCCAGCATTCCATCCTGAAGTGCCGCAAGGCCGACATCAAGAAATACGGCGAGGAAGCCGTACCTTACGACGTGCTGGCCTACGAGGCCAACGACAAGCAGGCCATGACCGCGCTCATGGAGAAGCTGCACAACGACCCCAGCATAGACGTGGTGCTCATGGACTCGCCCGGCAGCCTGAAGGCGGAGGGGCTGATACCCATGTTCGTCAACTCGGACATCATCGTCGTGCCGTTCCATTACGACCTGGTGACCGTCCCCTCCACCGCGAGCTTCCTCCTGTTCATCGACCGCCTGCGCAAGGCCGTGGGCGGACGGATGAAAGCCCGGCTCTTCATCGTCCCCAACCTCCATGACGGACGGGTGGGCAAACGCTCCGAGCTGGAACTGTGGGAGAACACGGGGAAGACCTTCGCCAACTACGGGCTGGTGACGGACAAGATTCCCAAGCGGGCCGACATGGAACGCTTCAGTACGGTGGCGGAACTGGACATGCAAGCCGCAATCGTAAGCCCGGTATTCGACAGGATATACGCCGGAATCTTCGGCGACGACAGCCCCAAAGACATAAACCATCAATGACTATAGCGTAATGAACAAGGAATTACAAATAGACGACCTCACCAGAGGCATCAATGACGACGAACCTGCATTCAAGGGAGAAGGACAAGCGGAGCAAGGCACCGCACATCCCGGTGACAAGTGCTGGCAGGACTTCATGGCCTACCTTGAAGCGCCGACGGACGGGAACGGCAAGGCAGACCGTCTGGTATGCAAACTCGACCGCGACCTGGCCGACTCGCTTGACGACTGCGACATCCGTGGCCGCTGCCGTTCCGACCTCGTGAACGCCATCATCCGCTCGTTCTTCGAGAACCACCTTTCCCTACTGGCGCAATACCGCCGCGAGAAGAAATCATTGTTCAACAACTATAACCCCGAATCCCATGCGTAGAATCGACTGGACAGAAACCATGCTCTCCCAGCTTGCCGAGCTTTATCCCGTGGAGACCACCGCACATACTGCCTATATGCTCCAGATAGGCGTGACGGCCGTGAAGGAAAAAGCCCGCGAACTCGGACTGGAGAAGCTGGCCAAGAGCCGGTGGCTGGAACGTGCCGGACATATCAGCCGCCACTTCGACAACCGTTCCTACGCCGAGATGGCCGGCGACCTAGGCGTCAGCCGCACCACAGTCAGCCGCATGGCACGCAAGCTGGGGCTGAGCCGGAGCAAGGCAAAGGGTTACGCGATGTCGTCCCGTGTCCGCAATGAGCTGGTACGCCGCGAACGGCGCAGGGCTGTATTCGGTCTTGACCCCCTCACACGACTCAAGGTCATCTCCCACCGCGCCAAGGTCAGGATACGCTCCCGGCTGAAAGCCAAGGGCTACATCACCGGCGTACACCGGAACATACTGTACTTCACCAAAGCCACATGCCGGAAAGCCCGGCTGGAAGCCAAGGCCGCCAGACTCGGACTGGCCTTCCAACCGTTCCCGGATGGAGAAGACATGCCATTAACAAACGCCATATAACCACAGCCATGCAGTACGGACAGATCGTTTTCATCCTTTTCGTGGCAATGGCCTGCTATTACGCCTTCCTCATCTTCACGGACATCAGGAAAGCGCAGGCGGCACAGAACGCGGAGCAGGAGAACCATACGGAAGAAGATATAGACATATCGGACGAGGCAAGGAGCTTTCGCCCGACCAGAGTCAGCAGGGACGAGGAGAAGAAAGAGGATGCGGCAGGTGGAAAGCAGGAAGAAACACCGGCAGGCGCAACTTCCAACTTCCGCCGCCCCGGCTACCGTGAGGCCATCATGACCGACGGCATCCTTGTGGATGACCTCATCCATGAAATCGACAGGCTGGCGGAAACCGGCACCGGCGACCTCGGCCTTGTCATATACACCTGCGAGAACGCAAGGTGAAAACACGTTCCTTTAGCGATGAAACAACCTTTTAATGATTAAAGAAATGCAGACACTAAAAAGAAAATGCCTACGCGCATTCGTCCGTTTCAAACAGTCAGCGTTCGCCCGGAAGGGCACGCTCGCCCTTGTGGCACTCACCCTCGCCGCCGGCAATGCAATGGCCGGAAGCAAGGGAGCGGCGGGCTTCACCAAGGCCACGCAGGAAGTAAGTTCCTACCAGACTCCCGTCTCCAACCTCATGAAGGCCATCGCCGCCGTCATCGTTCTTGTGGGCGCGTTCAATGTCTATTTCAAGATGCAGAACGGCGACCAGGACGTGAAGAAGACCATCATGCTGACCATCGGCGGTTGTATCGCGTTCATCGCATTGTCAGAGGCTTTGCCACTCTTCTTCACGTAAATCATGGAAGAGAATAAGAGTAATCAAGACGGTTTTCCCGTGTTCAAGGGACTCCAGAAGCCTTTAGAGTTCATGGGCATCCGCGGCCGCTTCCTCACACTGGCGGCGGTGGCCATAGGCGTGTCCTTCGTGGGATTCATCGTCTTCTCCATCGCCCTTGGAAAACTTGCCGGGTTCATCGCCATGCTGGTGATGGCCGCCGCAGGGCTGGCCACCATCTTCGTCAAGCAACGCAGCGGACTGCACAACAAGAAACGGGCGAAGGGCATCTACGTCTATAAGAACATCCGGAAGACGGATTGAAAAGAGAATTGAAAAACCAACAAACAGAAAGCAACCAATGGCACAGAACAGGAAACGGGCATTCGAGGGGCTTTACTCCCAGCTGGAAGAAACGGACGGCCATGCCGTCCTCTTTTCCACCAGGGGCGAGCCTTCGGTCATATTCGAGATGGCCAACCCCGTGCAGCAGCTATGCACGGACGCGGAGCAATACCTGCGGTTCCAGGACGTACTCTCCAACCTCGTGCAGACGCTCGGCGAAGGCTACGCCTTGCAGAAGCAGGACATCTTCTGCAAACAGGCCTACCACCACGACGTGCCGGAGGATGCGGAGTTCCTGACGCGGAGCTATTTCCGCTACTTTGAGGGAAGGGAGTTCACCGAAATACGCACCTACCTTGTCATCACCCAGGAGGCGCAGCGCGGCCAGTTCGTGCAGTACGACCCGAAGATGTGGGCGGAGTTCCATGCCAAGGTAAGCAAGGCGGAGGACATCCTGAGCGAGAAGCACATCCGCCACAGGCGGCTGACAAAGGACGAAGTGGACGAATACTGCCACCGTTTCATGGCTTTCCGCTTCCGCCACGGCCCGTTCTCCATGACCAACTTCAAGGCTTCGGACGAGTACCTGAAGGTGGGCGGCCGCGTGGTGCGCTCCTATCCGCTGGTGGACATCGACGAGATAAACCTGCCCTCACGCATCAGGCCCTACACGCAGGCCAGCGTAAACGGCTACGGCATCGCCACCGACCTGTTCTCGTTCCTGACAAGCGTCCCCCATGCGGACTGCGTGGTGTACAACCAGGTGGTGCAGATACCCGGCCAGCGCAAGCTGCTCCGCAAGCTCCAGGCCAAGGCCAAGCGTCACGGCTCCATGCCCGATCCGAGCAACCGGATAGCCAAGGCCGACATCGAGGAGGTCTTGGAAAAGCTTGCCGTGGACAGCTCCCTGCTGGTCTACGCCAACTTCAACATCCTGGTGAGTTGCCCGGCGGACAAGGTCACCCCGGTCACTTCCTACCTGGAGACCAAGCTGTACGGGTGCGGCATCATGCCCTCTCGCACGGCCTACAACCAACTGGAGCTGTTCACCGACAGCTTCCCCGGCAACGCCTACGCTTTCAATCCCGACTACGACCTGTTCCTCACCCTGTCGGACGCCGCCCTGTGCTTCTTCTTCAAGGAGCACCTGAAGGAATCGGAAGACACGCCGCTGACCACATATTACACCGACCGCCAGGGACTACCCGTCTGCATCGACATCACCGGCAAGGAGGGCAAGGTGAAGATGACCGACAACGCCAATTTCTTCTGCATCGGGCCTTCGGGAAGCGGTAAGTCGTTTCATATGAACTCGGTCGTTCGCCAGTTACTGGAACAGCAAACGGATGTGGTCATGGTGGACACGGGCGACTCCTACGAGGGTATCTGCGGCTACTACGACGGCACGTATATTTCCTATTCCAAGGAGAAACCTATCTCCATGAACCCCTTCAAGGTCACGGCGGAGGAATACGGTCTGAACTTCGGCGAGAAGAAGAACTTCCTCAAATCGCTGGTATTCCTCATTTTCAAGGGCAGCGCATTCCCCAGCAAGATAGAGGACATGATAGTCAACCAGACCCTCGTAGAATATTACGATGCCTATTTCCATCCTTTCGAGAAATTCACGGAGAAGCAGCGTGCGGAGTTGCGGCAGAAGCTACTTGTAGATGCCAAGATGGAGGATGACTACGAGAAATACAACCACGAGATGGAGGACATCGACCGCCTGATAAACGCCAATGACCAGCCGGAAGTGCCGGAAAGCCGCGCCCTGCTACTCCCCTCGGAAGTCAGGCGCATGAAACTCGTCCGCCAGTGCCGTTCGCTCATGGCCCTCATACGCGACAAGGCCGCCTCGGAGTCTGAAAGGGAACACGCCGCACATATCGTGGAGAAATACCGCAAGGAGCTGTACGAGAATACCATGCTGGTGAAGATAGACAGGCAGATAGACCGCATGGAGGAACAGAAACGGCGGCTGAAGGTCAGGGAACTCTCCTTCAACTCTTACTACGAGTTTGCCGTGGAGCGCATCCCGCAAATCACCTCCCTGGAGAAAATCGATTTCGACATACACGGCTTTGCCGCCATCCTCAAGCAGTTCTACCGGGGCGGCGAGCTGGAAACGACGCTGAACGCCGATCTGGACGTGGACCTCTTCAACGAGCGTTTCATCGTCTTTGAAATCGACAAGATAAAAGATGACCCCGTGCTTTTCCCCATCGTGGTGCTCATCATCATGGACGTGTTCCTCCAGAAAATGCGCATCAAGAAAGGGCGCAAGGCCCTGATAATCGAAGAGGCGTGGAAGGCCATCGCCTCGCCTACGATGGCGGAGTACATCAAGTACCTGTACAAGACCGTCCGCAAGTTCCACGGCATCGCCGGGGTGGTCACGCAGGAGCTGAACGACGTGATAGACTCGCCCATCGTGAAGGAGGCCATCATCAACAACTCCGACGTGAAGATACTACTTGACCAGTCCAAGTTCAAGGACAGGTACGAACAGATAGCCGCCATACTGGGATTGACCCCCGTGCAGCGGCAGCAGATATTCACCATCAACGCGCTCGACAACCACGAGGGGCGCAGCTATTTCAAGGAGGTGTGGATATGCCGGGGACAGCATTCCGACGTGTACGGCGTGGAGGAAGCCCCCGAATGTTATTGGGCCTACACCACCGAGCGGACGGAAAAGGAGGCATTGAAAACGTACCTGCGCCACTACGGCACGGTGCAGGAGGCCATAACGCACATCGAGGCCGACCGGAAGAAGGCGGGCGGCCCGATATACTTGGAGTTTGCCAGACAAGTCAACCAACACCAAAAAGTAATGTCATTATGGGAAAGTTGAAAGCCATATTGTTAGGAACATTTCTGTTTGCCGCGTCCGTCCCCACGTCTGCCGGATGGCGCATCGTCATAGACCGCAACTGCATCGCCACGGTGGGCGCCAACCTGGCCTCGCAGAAACTCATCGAGGGGCAGCACAACCAGAGGCTGGACTCCATCGCCTCCAAGAAACAGAAGGTGGAACTCTACACCGTGAGCATGGCCACCATCAAGGAGCTGTACAAGCTCTCGATGGAGAACATATCCGGCTTCGGCACGGAGAGCCTTTACTACAAGGAGATAGGCACCTGCGCCTTCGACATCCTCAAAGACGTGCCTGAAATTATTGAGACGGTTGGCAGGGCGAAGTTTACCAACAAGCTGCTTTGCCTCAATGAACTCGGCAACCTCGTGGCCGAGACCCAACAGCTGGTGGGCGACTTCGTGAACATCGTGAACAACGCCAAGGTGCAGAACCCGCTCAAAGGGGAAGCCACGGCGGAGAGGAAAAGCGACGGGTACAACCTGCTCGACCGCTACGAGCGGCTGACCCTGGCCAACCGCATATATACTGACCTTACAAAGATACGCTACAAGGTGGAGGGCATGATGCTCATGGCACAGTATGCCACGGCGGACGACCTCTTCTTTGCCATCGACCCGGAGGGCTGGGCAAACGTGGTGACCATGAAGAACCGTGTCGGCAACCTCGTCCGGTCATGGAACGGGCTGGTGGCTTCCAATTACTGAACCTGACAACAAGAGCTATGGACTATAATATAGAAGGTATAGGAAATTGCAAGGCGGTTTTTGTTGCTGCCTTTATGACAATCGCCGTACTGTCGCTTCCCGTCAGGGTATCGGCCGGAGTCATACCCAAAGACCTCCCGACTATCGAGGCCCTGATAGCCCTGCACAAGGCGGTGAAGAAGGACGAGGACAAGGCCATGCAGCGTGTGGCCGCCAGCTTCGGCGAGCAGTCGCTCCTCACTAAGGGGGCCGGCAAGTTCAACGACGTGCGCACCACCCTGAACACAAAGCTGGACAACGCCCATTCCAACCTGGTGCTGGCAGGTGCCATCTCTTCCACGGCCAATGCCCTGTACCAGTTGGTGAAGGAATACAAGGACTTCACTTCAAACACGTTCGGCCATGTCAGCAAGAAGCCCTTCGTGGCGTGGTACTATGCCGACGCCAACCTGGCCATATCGAGGGAGGTGAAGCACTGCTACAAGCTCTATGCGTCGGTGGCCGCTTCCGGCATCAACCTGATGAAGGCTTCCATGGACGAGAAACTGAACCTGGTGATGACGCTGAAAAGCACCATTGACAGGGCGAGGTACATCATCGACAACGCGAACCTTTACTGCTATCTTGTTACCGATTGCGGATGGAAGCCGGACTACATCTGGGAGATACTGAACTCCGAAGTCAAGGACGAGATAGCAAAAACAATTATCAACAAATGGAACCAAGGATATGAGATATAGAGTAATAACACTTTGCCTGTTCAGCCTGTTGGCAGCCTCTGGCATTCAGGCACAAGTACCCGTCCGTGATGACGAGAAGAAGAAACAATGGCAGTCCATGGAGAACGGGCCGTGGGACTTCGCGCCCGACTGGTACTATTATTTCCTGCACAAGGGTTACTCCGGCGCGGAAATGTATTGGAAATGGGCGGGCTTCAAGTCCGGCTTCCGTGTCCGCTTCAAGGAATCCAAGTCGAACATCAAGCGCATCATGCCCACACGGGTCATATCCGAGGAGACCCAGCGGCAGAAGCTGGAGAAGGTGGAGGAAGAACGCAAATATGTGGAAGAGCTGTACAAGGAGGAGCTTGTCCGGGAGGCCGACCGCGCCGTTGACCTGGTCTATCCGGCCTACAAGGACGAGTTCAACCGGATGCAGGACTGCATCACCGACGGCCTGCTCTATTGCATGACGAAAAGCGGCGGAAAGTTGAAGCCGCAGGTGGACGAACTGGGCAGGCAGAATGAAATCCTTTGCGCAGGTATTGCCTATATCCGCAAGACGGGCGTGGGCTACGGACTGGAGAACGCCAAGCGGCAGCAAGCCTACGAAGAAGCCAAAGGAAAGATGGAGGCACTCGTGAAACAGACCGCCAACCTCTGCGCCGTGGCCGCCACACATTATTAGAATTAAAATGTATTACATGAAGATAAGAATACGATTATGCAACTGTCTGCTGTTTTATTGACCATAGGCCTTCCGGCCATCGACGAGAGCCTGGACAAGCTCCTTGTCGCCATGGAGACGTTCCCCAACGTGGCCGTGCTGGGCGACGCGGTGGGACTGGCCCGTATCATCGGGCTGCTGCTCGCCCTCTGCGTGGGTTCCTACGAGTGCTGGATGATGATGCTCGGACGGCGCGGCATGGACGTAATGAAGCTCCTCCGCATCGTCGGCATCTCCATCTGCATCTCTTCCTCCTCGTGGATATGTGACGCCCTGCAGGTGCCCGGCAAGGGACTTGAAAGCGCGAGCAAGGCGATGGCGCAGGCCAAGAACAAGGAGGTGGCCGCCTTCGAGCTGAAGGTGGCTAAAAAACAAAGCGAGTACCTTGACCGGCTGCGCACCGTACAGGATTCCATTGCGACCGCGCAGCAGGTGGCCGCCATCGGACAGGACGCCGCATGGTGGGACAAACTCATCTACAACGTGGAGAACCTTGGCAACACCATCAACAACTACGCCCAACGGGCGGTGGTGGCCACGGAGACCAAGGTCAGCGAATGGATAAACGATGTCATCCGCTTCGTGGGAGAGCTGATTTTCCAGATGTCCTACTACGGCATCCTCGTGGCGCAGCGCATCTTCATGGCCATCATGATGATATTCTGCCCCATCATGTTCGCCCTTTCCCTTGCCCCGCCGTGGAACTCGGCGTGGAGCCAGTGGATGTCCAAGTTCCTTTCCCTCTCGCTGTGGGGCTTCGTGACCTACATGTGCCTCTACTACGTTGACTTCATCCTGCTTTACAACCTCCAGCAAGACCTCGTGGCCTACGACCACCTGCTGCACGGTTCGGTCAACTCATGGTCGCAGATCGGCGCATTGGGGCTGCAGGGCATCGGCTCCAACTGCATGTACGCCATGGGGATGCTGGTCGGCGCGTACATCATACGTTTCGTCCCGGAAGTGGCCTCGTGGCTCATCCCCGGCGGCGTAAGTTCGGGCGCGGCCACGGCGGCAGGCTCCACGGCGACGGGCATCGCTTCCATGGCTGGAGGTGCGGCCGGTTCGGTGGCCGGGGGCGCGGTTTCCATGGTCAAGCCCAAATCAGGAAGATAAAATCATAAAAATAAAGAAATATGCTCATAGAATCACTGGCACAGAAAACAAGGCTCGCCATGGTGACGGTGCTGGCCACCATAGGCG
>OGGJ01001147.1_pt1 | contig 23671 bp, 19 predicted proteins | sample 1571071 | NCBI WGS metagenome assembly OGGJ01 (sample SAMEA2581954, study PRJEB24529) | metagenome | biome: Human gut stool | place: China | collected 2011
CTGGAACCGGGATACTACTTTGAGTATGGCGGCCAGTTCGAGAACTTGCGGAATGCGATCGATACGCTTACGATCGTGATACCGGTCGCCTTGTCATTGATCTTATTGCTGTTGTTCTTTGCCTTTAAGAGTGTTACCTACTCGCTGGTGGTATTTTCTACCGTCCCGTTATCCTTGATAGGGGGTATTCTGGCCCTTTGGTTACGAGGGTTGCCTTTCAGTATATCGGCGGGGGTCGGCTTTATCGCCTTGTTTGGCGTAGCGGTCTTGAATGGTATATTAATGATTAATCATTTTAATAACTTACGGAAACAAACTAAATATCAAATGACAACGAATCGTATCCTCGCGAAAGGATGTCCGCATCTACTTCGCCCCGTATTCTTGACCGGCCTGGTAGCTTCTCTAGGATTCGTGCCGATGGCGATAGCGAAGTCCGCGGGCGCGGAGGTGCAACGTCCGTTAGCGACGGTCGTGATCGGAGGCTTGATTGTCTCCACGATCTTGACGTTGATTATTATCCCGGTATTTTATCGGTTGGTAAATAGCTCGGCCGCTTGGAAGCGCCAACGCTGGTTGAAGCGCCTATTGCCGTTTCTTCTTTTTTTAGGTATCTTATTCCCCACGCATGCCCAACAGACGGTGTCGTTGGAAGAAGCCGTGACGATCGCCTTGGAGAATCATCCTCGCCTGAAGACTGCCACGGCATCCATTGAACGTAGTCGTGCTTCACGGGGAGAGAGCTGGGAGGTGTCACCGACCACCTTTAATTATTCATGGGGACAGATCAACGGTGAGACACGAAACGACAATCAGATGGAGATCACGCAATCCTTAGGCTCTCTATTGACCCCATTTTATAAGAACGCCTTGGTGAACCGTCAAGTCGCCACGGGAGAATATTACCGGGACTTGGTGAAGAAGGAGATTACGGCCGAGGTAAAACGGGCATGGGCTTATTATCAATATGCCTTTCATCTATGTGCCTTGTATAAAGAGCAGATCGAGTGGGCCGGACGTTTGCGAAAGGCAAGTCAGTTGCGTTATGAGCAAGGGGATATCACGCTATTGGAGCGGAATATGTCATCTACCTTGGTCGCCGATCTGCAAACCCGTTTGTCGCAGGCGGAGGAGGAGTTGCAATTGGCTGCCCGTCGTTTCTCATGGACTTGTTATTCGGATTCCCCATTGCTGCCTATGGATACGACATTGGTTTTATTCCCCGCTCGCGTAGCCGAGATCGCTCCGTCCGATATCCATCTGAATTACTTCCGGAGCGTGGCCGATGAGAAGAAAGCCATGCTTCGTATCGAACGAAGCCGTTTCTTCCCGGAACTATCGGTAGGATATGTGCGTCAGAAAATAGCCCCGTTGAGCGGTCTGGACTCTTGGATGGTCGGGATCTCGTTCCCGGTATTGTTCTTCCCGCAGCATAGCCGGGTAAGGCAAGCGAAGATCGATTCCTATATCGCCCGCACGGAAGCGGAGAGCAACATCCGTCAGTTGAACAATAAGGTGGAGGAGTTGAGCGTCGCGCTTCGTAAGGAAGGAGAGAATATCCGCTATTATACGACCGGCGCTTTACCGGAAGCGGATGCTTTGTTGAAGAGCGCGACGGTACAGTTCAAAGAGAGCGAGACAGATATCACGCAGTTTGTTCAAAGCCTGAACGCCGCCCGGGAGATCCGGCGAGGATATATCGAGGCCGTATATGCCTATAATATATCGGCGCTTGAGTTGGAGTTGTATAGTAGATAACCAGAAAAATCGTATAAGATGAAAAAGATATGGATTCCTGCGGCTCTTATGGCATTGGCCGCATGCAGTATGACAAACAATGCGGAGAAAGGACAGGGCGATTCGCAAGACATAACTGCCCGGCCCGCTATTACTCAAGTAGCAGAAAACGTACCGTCCGAACCATCCGTGGATAGCGTAGAGGTGGATGGGATTTCCTCGGCTACGGCCCTTCCGAATCACTCCTCTTTCAACGGGATCATGGTAGTTCCCCCGCAGCGGCAGGCTACGGTTACATTGACGATGGGAGGCACGGTTCATGCTACTACGCTGCTTCCGGGCGATTATGTGAAGAAGGGCTCCGTGGTCGTCAGCTTGGAGAATCCGGATTTTATCACGTTGCAACAGACCTATTTGGATGCCCATGCCCAAACGGAATACTTAGAGGCTGAGTATAAAAGGCAACAGCGTTTGAGCGAGCAAGAAGCGGCCTCGCAAAAACGTTTCCAGCAAAGCAAGGCGGATTATCTTTCCATGAAGAGCCGTCAAGATGCCGCTGCCGCGCAACTCGCTATCCTAGGTGTCTCCGCCGGCGATCTTCTGGAAGACGGTATCCAACCTTATTTGGAGGTAAAAGCGCCATTAAGCGGTTATGTCGCCGGGCTGTCCATTAATCTCGGTAAATACGTGAACGCGGGCGAACCGATCTGTGATGTGATCGATAAAGGCGAGACTCTTCTTTGCCTGACCGCTTATGAGAAGGATTTAGCGGACTTATCCATTGGGAACCAAGTGCAGTTCCGGGTGAATGGAATGGGGAAGGAGACCTTCCATGCGGTCTTGATCTCGATCGGACAGGAGGTGGACGAGACGAGCCGTTCCTTGGAAATGTACGCTCGGGTGAAAGAGACGAATCCCCGTTTTCGTCCCGGTATGTATGTTTCCGCACGGGTAGAGAAGAAATGACTATCTTTGCCTTCATGAAGAAAATGAATATAAAGAATAAATATGTGTTCTCGTTGGTCATCATATCGATCATGGTGGCCTTCTTGATCCATTTCCCGGAATTGGTGTCGTTGTTTGACGTTACCGGGCAGAACGCTCTTTTCCCGGATATGTCGGTATTGGATGTAGCGAATGAGGTCTTTTTCACCTTCGTGTCCCTCTTACTGTTATTTGCGATGAATACGTATGTCTTTGGTTTCAATCGGCAGAAAGCGCGTATCTCTTGGCGGAAGGTCCTGCTCTCGTTCGTGATGACTTGGTGCGTGAATAATTTATTAGGAAAGGGTTTCGTGTTCTTGCACCATCAGTTTGATATCCCGGCGATCGACGCCTTGGTGCATCATTATCTGCATCCGTTGAGGGATTTTATCATGTCGTGCGTCGTTACGGGTAGTTGCTATATGATTTACCTGATTCGTCAAAGCCAGCAAGTACAGGTCGAGAACCAGCAATTGCGGGCGGAGAATCTATTGAACCAATATGAGGCCTTGAAGAGCCAGCTTAATCCTCATATGTTATTTAATTCCTTGAATACGCTCCGTTCCTTGATCCGGGAGACTCCCGGGAAGGCACAAGAATATTTACAGGAGTTATCCCGTGTCTTACGTTATACCTTGCAAGAGAATGAGTGCCGTAGTGTTACTTTACGGGAGGAGATGGATTTCGTGAACGCTTATATCTTCCTTTTGAAAATGCGCTATGAGGATAATCTAGTCTTCGATATAGACTTAGGGAAAGAGCACGAGTCTAAGCAACTGCCTCCTATGTCGGTGCAGCTTTTGATCGAGAACGCCGTGAAGCATAACGAGATTAGCAACCGTCATTCATTGACCATTTCCGTTCGTTCGGACCATGATTCCTTGACGGTTAGCAATCCCATCCAACCGAAATTGACACATAGCGGAGGCACCGGTATTGGTTTGGTGAACCTGAGTAAACGTTATAACCTCTTGTATAAGAAAGATATTTCCATAAAAGAAGATGCTAGTATATTCAGCGTAACAATCCCTTTGGTATGAAAGCTTTGATAATAGAAGACGAGAAAGCGGCTGTCCGTAATTTGATGGCATTGCTGGGAGAGGTTGATCCGGATATCGAGGTGATCGATGTCCTAGATAGTATTACGGATAGTGTCGAATGGTTTCAATCGCATCCAATGCCGGAACTTATCTTTCTGGATATCCATTTGGCGGATGGTTCGGCCTTTGAGATCTTCGGTCATGTAGATATCTCTTGCCCGATCATTTTCACGACAGCCTATGATGAATATGCGCTGAAAGCGTTTAAAGTGAATAGCGTAGATTATCTATTGAAACCGATCGACGCGGATGATATACGGAAAGCTTTGGATAAGTTGTCACGGTTACAATCGACGGCTGTGGAGAAAGAAGCGATCGATTATTCCGCTGTCATGCAAGCCTTGAAGCGGGTGGAAGGATATAAAACGCATTTCTTGATCCCTGTGAAAGGGGATAAGCTGCTACCTGTTTCCGTGGATATGATCTTATTTTTCTATATAGCGGACGGAAATGTAAAGGCGGTGATGACGGACGGGAAGGAATACTTTTTCACGCAGACCTTGGATGAGCTCGCCGATAGCCTTGATCCCGCCTTGTTCTTCCGGATCAATCGTCAGTACTTGATATCCAGAAAGGCGGTGCAAGATATCGATCTCTGGTTTAACGGACGCCTTGCGATCAATTTGATCGTACCGACCTTGGACCGTATATTGGTTAGCAAGGCGAGAGTGCCGGATTTCAAGACGTGGTTTACGTCATGATGGATTATCAAGAGGATTATAGGGGTGGAGTACGATGAACCGGGCTCCATGCTTATACGTCGGGTCTAATTGAATGGAGCCACCTAAATGCTCGATAATTGTTTGGCTGATGGATAACCCTAAGCCTGTACCCTGCGCATATTCATCTACCTTTTCGAAACGCTCAAATATGACTTTCTGCTTATCCTCCGGTATTCCACATCCGGTATCGGTTACGGTGATACGTACATGCTGCTTGTCCTCATCTATTTGATAAGATAGGTTGATCTCTCCTTCTTTCGTGAATTTGCAGGCATTGGTCAATAAGTTTATCAATAATTGTTGGAGACGTATCGAATCTGTCTGGATATGTAAGGGGTCTTCAGAAGGTGTATAGGTCAATTGAACACCCGGGAAGACCCGGTGCTCTACACTTGCCAAAGCGTTCCGGCAACAATCCGATAAGCTTGTCTTCTCTATAATGAACTTCATATTCCCGGATTCTAGGCGAGAAAGGTCAAGAATGTCATTTATCAGATTAAGTAATAAATAAGAGTTATTGTTGATAATGGAGAAAAACTCTTTCTTTTCGCCAGCGGAAATAGATTCATCGGATATTAATTCCGAAAAGCCGACAATCGCGTTAAGTGGCGTACGGATCTCATGGCTGATATTGGCGATAAACGTGCTTTTCATCTGGTTGGCGTGTTCCGCTATCTCTTTGGCTGTACGAAGTTGACGCTCGGACTCTACTAAGGCTTCCTTGTCTTTCATAAGTTCTCGTTGGTAGCGGCGTGCGGAGCGATAGGACTTGTATACGATGTATAGCATCACTAAAAGCACGATCGATACTACGAGTAGAATAATCATTAACAACCTTTGGGTATGCAGTTGTTGTTCACGTAGCTGTAGTTCATATGCCTGCATCTCTTGATTGTTTAGATCATGTAATGTCCGGAGCTGATTGATCTGCCGGTTGAAGGCCTCGTCATGCAACATCTTGGTATGTTCTACAACTTCTCTACTAAATGCGAGCGCTTCTTTATAACGTCCCAATGCTTCGAGTATCTCGACTTTCAGCTCCGAGGTTCGTATATCTTCTTCTGTTAATTTATTTTTATCTATGATATTCAGCGCCCTTTCATACATACCTATTAAATAGTAATACTTGGCGAAAACGAAGTTGTAGCAGAATTCCGTATAATCATCTCCGGTTTTCTCTACGATCGGTGTCGCTTTCAACAAGGTCTCCAATGCCTGCTTGGGCTTGTCTTGAAGGACATACATATCCGCATAAAAAACATACATTAGCGCACGGCAACGATCCACGGGGAATGCGGTGCCTTGTTCTTCATTCTCTCTTTCCCTATCTTGGATCATTTCATCGTAACGGGTTAATAATTCCTCGGCCTCGGTGAAATGATCGGTTCGTAGATAAGATTCGATGAGGTTTCCCATGTATTGCATCTCGAATTTCGGATTGTCACCTCGTTTCTGTAATAAATCGAGACCTTCCCGATAAGCTACTATCGCGTCACTATCCCGATGTATTTCTTGATAGATTAAACCTAAGTTCTCATTGCAACAAATCAATCCATATTCACTCTTTGTATCACGGGCATAGTTGTATAGGCTGATCGCCCCGTTCATCGCTAACTCATAATTGCCATCCCATAGATCCATTTGGCAAATGAATCCTCGTGCATCGAATAATGCGTCTGGAACCTCATTCTTGGCCGCGGCCAATGAATCTATCTTATGCGACCAGTAAATCAGGCTATCCCTGTTTTGTATATTGTAATAATGGCGGGATAAGTTGGCCCATGCGTAATATAAAGAAGCATGACCTTTCAAAGTGGAGCTTGCCACATCCGCCATTTTGTTTAGGTAAACAATCTCCTTGGGCGTTTGCCTGTACATTGTCGCTAAATCTTTATATAACTTGATCTGTTCATCTACGGTTGGCGAGGACTTTAATAGGGATAAAAGACTATCTTCCCTTTGTTGGGTAGTATAGGTGTTTTCCGCTAAAGAAAACATTGGGATCATTAAATAGATAAATAATACTAAATAGGTATTTCTCATGATATTGTATGATGTTCAATACAAAAATACATTTTAATATTAAATATCAAGCGTATGTTATGGAATTTTCGAGGTCTGCCTTATAGTTTCTTTTTCAAAGTGAAGAAAAAAGTAACCCCTTTTCCCGGACTGCTCTTCGCGGATATTTGTCCTTTATGAAAATTAACCCCGTTTTTAACGATGGATAATCCTAATCCGGTTCCTCCGATCTTACGGCTGCGTCCCTTGTCTACCCGGTAGAAGCGTTCGAATATGCGATTGATATGTTCTTCCGGGATACCCACTCCATTATCGGAGAAGCTAAAGTAATAATATTTAGGATCTTCTTTATAGCAGTTGACAGTAATCCTTATGTTTTCTCCCGCATAAGCGATCGCGTTGTCATATAGATTCCGGAATATGGAATAGAGTAGGGAGTTATTTCCGAACACGGTCGGATCTCCCGGGAGGATAATTTCCGACGTAATATGTTTTTCTTCCATATCTTTGGAGCATTCTTTTTGTATCTCGGCGATAAGCTTCGTGATATTTACTTCCGTGAGGTCGAACATCTCGGATGCCTCGTCAAGTCTGTTTAATACGGAAATATCTCGTAATAATCCTGTAAGGCGGGTACTTTGGGAGTAACAACGTTCCAAGAAAAATTGACGTTTGTCCGGACTCAAATCTGGGTTGGATAGGATTGTTTCCAAATACCCTTGAATGCTGCTGACCGGTGTTTTCAGCTCGTGAGAGACGTTCTGCGTAAGCTGTCGTTTCATCCGGCTTTCTTCTTCTTGACGGGATATATCATTAATAGAGATCTCATAACTATTATCGAGGAATAAAATACATTCGATCAAGAATATTTTACCGTTCTTGTCAATAGTCACGGACTCTCTTAATACTTTCTTTTTCCGATTCAGATTCCGGATATTCTTATTCAAGAAGGTACGGATTGGTTCTAATTCGGCTATATCAGTAACGTCTTCCACTTGGTGGATCTGGGTGTCGGATATGACATTTATGAATTGAATGAATAGGATGTTAGAAAGAATCTCCCGCCCTTCACTTGTAAACATGGCGAAGCCTTCCTTGGAATATTGGAAATGTTTGATAAGCTTTTCCCGTTCCATGGATAACTCGTTTTTCGCTTTCTGCTGCCGATGGTATAAGGTTACGATATTCTGTGAGATATCACCTAGCTCATCATTCGGGAAAACATAATCGACCGCAGGCATTCGATCTTTCTCTACGTTTAAGGCGAAATCCCTTAGTTTGGATATCGTTTTACCTATGCTGAAAGTAAAACGGGAAAGGACAAAGAAGAAAATCAAGGTCATCAATGCCATGAAATAAATGAAGTCCTTGTTTACCGTCAATATCCCTCTTACATATGGATCGTAGGGCAGGGCTGAGCGGTAAATATAACCTCCTATATTTGATGCCGAATAGAAATACCTTTTTCCCGTAGATTCCGAGGAACGGATAGCGAATCCTTCATTATATAATCGGGCTTTGCGTACCTCGCTCCGGTCGTTATGGTTATTAAACTCGTCCGTCCCGCTATTATCAAACAATACGTCGCCGGATGGATCTATAATGGTTACCCGCAAATCCTTTTGAGGGATGTCGTCCATGAAACTTATTACGGTCTTGTTGATGTCCGTACTTTGTTGGCATTTGCGGAATAATTGGTAATTATAGTTACTCAACACATTGTTCAACTTTTCTTGCGCGAACTCCCTTTCCCGCTGATATTGGAATAGCAGGAAACAGACCGTAAAGCCCAAGAACATAAAAAAGACCGACCAGAAAAGCCGTTGGCTAAACGGTATCCGGTGTCTTTTCTCACCATCTATCTTTACCATGATTCAGCGACAATATTAGCATTCAAAACAATAACCGAAACCTAAGCGAGTTACGATGTTCTTTCCATAAGGACCTATTTTCTTACGTAACCGGGTGATGTTGACATCGATGGTACGGTCTAGAACATATACCTCGTCTTTCCAGATGCGAGACAGTATTTCCTCTCTGGAGAAGACGTTCCCTTTATTTTCCAATAGAAGTTTTAGTATCTCAAACTCTTTTTTGGTCAATGGAACTTCCACCCCGTCTACCGTAGCCTTGATGCGTTTCGTATCAAGAGCTAATGTCTCATACTCGAGTTTCTCAATCTCTTTATCTTTTGATTTCTCGGAAGTTCTTCTTAGTACGGCCTTAACACGCGCTATCACTTGGCGGATGGAGAAAGGCTTGGAGATATAGTCGTCCGCCCCGAGATTGAACCCTGTGAGCATATCGTTCTCCGTATCTTTGGCCGTGAGGAAGATGATAGGGGTATTGGCCGTCTTCTCATCTTGTCGCAGGATACGTGCCATCTTGAAACCGGAGATTTCTCCCATCATGACATCCAACAATAATAAATTGTAAACGGTCAGATCCTTTTTCAATGCCTCTTCCGCACTATAGGCGGTATCTACTTCATAACCTTCTATTTCTAAGTTGAATTTAAGGATCTCACATAAATCCTCTTCATCATCCACTACAAGAATACGAGTTGTTGCCATAAGCTGTTCTGTTTTTTAAAGAGTGCCTTACGGCTCTCCATATACAAATATAATTATTTTTGGCAAAGAACGGATATTCTTATTTCGGAGAAATGAAATATATGTTACATTGCTGTTAAGATCGCTCATATAACATTTCTGCCGCAGGATATGTGTTAGTATAATAGATCATTAGGGATGCTACTTCCTATAATAATTATAATCCGTGACAAAACCCTCGCAAAGCCAGTTGGCCAAGGCTTGCCGATTGTTGCTGAGGATGATCCGTTGTTGGTCGTATTGGTTTTGTATGTTGCCCAATTCGACGAATACGGAGGTCGGGGTCGTGTGACGTAATACATATAAGTTACGATCGTCTACCGTGCCCGAGAATCCCCGGCCCGGCTGGTGGCGGTTGTATTTGCGCGAGAAAGTGGATTTCATCGTTTTAGCCAAGCGCTTGCTCGCTTGATCCTTGGGCTTATGATAGAAAAAGACATCGGTCCTTTGATGCCGGCTCCGGCTGTCCACATGGATGAATATCGCTCTCTTATAAGTTTCTTTATCTTTCCGGCTCAAGCTGTTTATCTTGGCGCAACGCTGATCCAGACGGCTTACTTGGCTGAGGGGGATCGGACTACCCATACAAGTTTCCCGTTTGCTGTTATTGAGGAATTGCTGGTCACGTATTCCGTCCTTTGCGTCTTGGATGATAATATGTACCTTTGCGCCTCGCATTAAAAGATTGCGTGCCAGACGTAGCATGATGTCGTAAGCGTATTCATCCTCATGCAATTCATGGGAGCCCATTTTACCGATCGCTCCGGGGTCCGGACCGCCATGACCGCTGACCAGATAAAGCAAGCTCCCTTTAAATCGGAAGAGGTTATTTTGTAACTGGCTAGCGACTTGCCGAATAGGGGCTGATAATTCTTCTTCTGAGGGGCGGAGGCGAGCGGAGGCAAGGTATATTTTACGCCCATGCGCAGAGTGTTATTTTTACCCAACTTCCCTTTATTAAGCTCGATAAACTCTTTCTGATACGTCCCGCCGGTACGGTTGAAGCGTTTGAGAAAAAGAGTGATGCCCTCTCCGTTTTTCGGATACGCCTTTTCTTGGGCAGTCAAGGAACCTGTATATACGAGAGCGATAATAAAGATGAAGAAAATACGGATACTATGTTTCACAGACATCTTAAAAATTGATTCTACGCCGTAAAGATAATTAAATCAACCTATAGTCAAAAACGATAATTTATAAAAAGAATCAATCAACCCATAAATGAGAGGGAGGATATCCTATTATAAATTTCTTTGGTTAATTGAATATCATAGGATGCGTCATGCAATTTAGCGGAATCTATTTGTATGCCTAAAGCCCTTGCCACTGTTTCCTGCTTGAAATCTGTCATCTCATGCCGTTTGCGCATCAAATGCTGGGTAGACAATACCATTACGTCGATCGAGTTCACCCAGAACCATGAGTAGAAATAATGATCTCCGTTCTGTACGAAGAAGGCTTTCAAGAAGTGATTATCGAAAGAGGCGTTGTTGTATCCTACGAGAAAGAACTTGTCTTTTTTATCAAACTTGTCCACGTATTTGGACAGCATGTTCACGAATTTAACGTACACCTCTCGCATGGGAGGATAAGCTTGTATCTGTTCCTTGGACACGTTGCAAATGCGAAGCGCTTCTTCCTCTATCTCACATTGGGGATGTGGGCAGACATTGAAATTAAGATCTCCCCACTTATTTGGTGGACGCCATTTCTCCAGTATTTTATGCCGGTAGTCTCTAAATCAAAAAAAAGTAGTTTCATAAATGCTTTTTGGTATAGGATGCAAAAGTAAGTTTTTTTATTCTTAAATGAGAGGATCTATAAGGTTTTCTCCGTTTATTTTATTATCTTTGCGAAAGTTTGAGTCTAGAATCATTATCGACATAGTTCTTCTTTTTATATTATTATTAAGCGGATCTCTCCTTTAATCATCAATTCTCACGCTAAGTTAGTATAAACAACGCTTCACGGAACGTGAGGCCCTAGTATAAATTAAAATCGACTGTATGGCAAAATACGCATCATTTGGTAAACGTGAAAACGAGAAAAAGAAACAAGCCCGCCGAGTAGAGAAACAGAACAGGAAAGAGGAAAGAAAATCGTCCGGCAAGGCGACTAGCTTTGAGGACATGATCGCTTATGTGGATGAAAATGGGATGATCACCTCTGTCCCTCCCGAACTTCGTCAAAAAGAAGAGATAAATCAGGAAGATATCTTGATCTCGACTCCTAAGAAAGAGGATGTGGCTCCCGTTATCTTAAGGGGCAGGGTAGACTATTTTAATGAGGCAAAAGGGTTCGGGTTTATCCGTGACTTGTCGGGGACGGAAAAGTATTTCTTTCACGTGAACAATGTTGTGGATGATATCTCCGTGAACGATATCGTGACGTTCGACCTTGAACGTGGCGACAGAGGCTTAAGTGCCGTGAATGTTTGTCTTGAAAATAAATAATAATACTTACCTTTGCGGCCGAAACAATTAATAAAAATATAATATGTCTGTCGCAAAAGTAGATGATAATAGAAAGGTGACCACACATCGCTTGATAGAGATGAAGCAGCGTGGCGAGAAAATATCCATGCTTACCGCCTATGATTATTCGATGGCGAAATTGATCGATCAAGCAGGAATGGATGTGATCTTGGTGGGAGACTCCGCTTCTAACGTAATGGCTGGAAACGTGACCACTTTGCCGATTACGCTCGACCAGATGATTTACCATGGTAAATCGGTCATGAAAGCGGTGAATCGTGCGCTGGTGGTGGTAGACCTGCCTTTCGGTACGTACCAAGGAAACTCTAAAGAAGCCTTGGCCTCCGCTATCCGGGTGATGAAAGAGACGCATGCCGATTGTATCAAGTTGGAAGGCGGGGCTGAGGTTCGGGAATCTATCGAACGTATCTTGTGTGCCGGTATTCCAATTATGGGACATTTAGGATTGACGCCGCAATCGATCAATAAATTCGGTACGTATACGGTACGTGCCCGTGAAGAGGCCGAGGCTAATAAACTGATCGAGGATGCCCATTTGCTAGAGGAGATAGGTTGTTTCGCCTTGGTGCTGGAGAAGATCCCGGCGGAGTTGGCAGCTCGTGTCGCTTCGGAGCTTACGATCCCGGTTATCGGCATTGGCGCCGGTGGAGGCGTAGATGGTCAAGTGTTGGTTATGCATGATATGCTCGGTATCAATCAAGGCTTTTCTCCCCGTTTCTTACGTCGCTACGCTAATTTAGGGGAGGAGATTACCCGTGCCGTACAAGCGTACATCGAGGACGTGAAATCTCAAGACTTCCCGAACGAGAAGGAGCAATATTGATTTTTAAATCTACCAAAGCATGATATTTACCGATGCTCCGAGCGTCAAGGTCTGTAAGGTCTTATGATGCTCGAAGCGATCGGTTTCTTTTTTGGGGTTGGCTATGTATGATACGAATCGTGAGGGGATAAAAGTATAATCGAGAAATACCCGCATATTTAGATTAGGATGCAATATGTATGAGAAAGAGGCGTTTGTGCTATATCCTATATTAAACGCTTTATTCGTGTTTACGATCTCTTTCTCAATCGTTTCCGGTTTGCCTTCCTCCACGCCCAATGCTGATATTCGGGAGGCTGGGCTGTAATTACATCCGATTAGCAGTTTCGTGCCCAAGAGAAATCGATTGGTCACCGGATACGATAGGTAGGAGCCGATGTATCCGCCGATCATGTCGAGAGGATCGGATTTTAGGGCGTTCACTTGATAGGTCGTACCGGGAACTGTCGGATTCGCTAAGGGTTTCGTAAGGGATAAAGGCATGCTTGTCGCCGAGATGCGTCCGTGGCGGTCGCTACCGTATAGCCTCCTATACTATACCAAGGGCTACGGGTCGTCCCGTATTCTTTATGTAACATGGTGGCGGCCATAAATGCCATGGCCGTGTGCCCGGAAGGGAAAGAATGATTGTTCGAACCATCCGGACGGGTGACATTTGCCGTATGTTTCACCGTATTGATGGTTGCTCCCATGATACTGGCGGTGATGGCTTCGGATACGAGCATTCGGGACCAAGAGCTTCTTCCTTGTACACCGCCTATTTTTAAGCCAAGCATCGCTACGGCAGGTAGATATTGCAGGTAATCGTCGTAATGGTATCGGAAATTTGGAATATATGTATTGCGCAAACTCTGAAAATGATCGTCCTCATTTTTGATAATCAAACCGCTAACGATCAACGGTACCCCGATATAGCTCATTTGGAAAACATTGCTGGTAATTATCTTGTCGGTTTGTCTTTGGATTCTTCCCCAAGTAGATAAAGGCGCTAGACTGGAACTGTCGTTCCGGTGGGTAAAAGTGCTTGTTTGGGAAAAAGTCGTGCCCTGAAACATTGATATGCAACAAATACTATATAATATGGTTAATCTTGTTTTCACTAACTACTTATTCTTTTTGTTTCATGCAGCGAATATAATAGGATCGATTTATAGTATAACAAGAATTTATGTTATTTCTATGTTACATTTACGAGTTGGTTTCATATCTTTGTTTCCCAGATATATTAGAAACAGAATACATGAGATCTCATTTGCTAATAGGTGCCGCTTCGTCGGGAAGCGGGAAGACTACTTTTACCTTAGGATTGCTTCGTGCCTTGAGAAATCGTTCTTTACGGGTGCAGCCTTTTAAGTGTGGGCCGGATTATATAGATACTCGTCATCATAAAATGGCGGCTGGTTGCGCTTCCGTGAATTTGGATGGTTTCATGATGTCGGAAGGGCATATCAAGGATTTATATGCCCGGTATACCTCGAATGCGGATGTAGCCGTGACCGAAGGGGTGATGGGGCTGTTCGATGGCTACGATGCCATGCGAGGGAGTAGTGCGGAGATCTCCGGTTTATTGCGGATACCGATCGTATTGGTGGTGAACGCTAAAAGTACGGCTTATTCGGTAGCTCCCTTGCTTTATGGCTTCCGGAATTTTCGGAAAGATCTGAATGTCGTGGGGGCGGTATTTAATTTCGTGGCGTCGGAGAGCCATTATTCTTTCTTGAGACAAGCGTGTGAGGATGCGGGTGTGGAAGCGTTAGGCTATCTACCGAAGTGTGCGGATGTAGAGATCCCGAGCCGGCATTTGGGGTTGTCGTTGGATGAGGATTTTTGCTTTGAGGAGTTTGCGGACCGGGTTGCTTGCTTGGTGGAGGAGCATGTGGATATAGACCGCCTGTTGGCAATCACGGCTTTGCCAGAGCGACAGCCAGTTCCTCGGGTTAAGGAAGTCATGAGGACTGTTTCAAAGGCAAACTTAAATATAGCCATCGCCCGTGATCCCGCTTTTAATTTCTCATATGAGGAAAATATACATTTCTTATCTACTCTAGGCAAGATTACCTATTTCAGTCCATTGAGGGATGATTGTTTACCGGAGGCCGATTTTGTCTATTTGCCGGGTGGATATCCCGAGTTATATTTATCGGAGTTGAGCATGAATTCCGGGATGCGTGAATCGATTCATTCCTTTGTGGAAGTGGGGGGCAAGTTGCTGGCGGAATGTGGGGGGATGATGTATCTCTGTAAAGAGATTATCGGTACGGATGGGAATGCCTATCCAATGGCCGGTGTATTACCGCAATCCGCCACGATGGAGAACATGAAGTTACGTTTAGGGTATCGGACTTTATGCTATAAGAATGATGTCTTACGAGGGCATGAGTTCCATTATTCCCGGATCGTGCCTATGGAAAGCCCGCTGCCTTCGGTAGCGAAAGCCTTTACGGCGAAAGGAGGTCAAACGGATACCCCGCTATATCGCTACAAGAACGTATTGGCGGGGTACACGCATTTATATTGGGGAGATCCCTGTCGGAACGATTGGTTTATTGATTTTCTGTATGGGGAAGCCCCAGATTGTTCTCGATAAACATTTTCAATATATTGATGGCGATCTGGTTGCTTCCTCCTTCGGGTATAATTAGGTCGGCATATCGTTTGCTAGGCTCTATAAATTGCAGGTGCATAGGCTTTAGTACCCGGGTATAGCGTTCCATTACCGCTTCCGCCGTGCGTCCTCTCTCGATCATATCCCGTTGGATCACACGGATAAGACGTTCGTCCGAATCTGTATCGACAAATACTTTCAAGTCCATCAAGTCTCGTAATTGAGGGTCGCATAAAGCGAGGATCCCTTCGATGATGACAACATCACGAGGCTCGATATGAATGGTCTCGGGCAATCGGCAGCAGGTAAGATAAGAATAAGTCGGCTGCTCGATGCATTTCCCCTCTTTCAGCAAGGTGACTTGCTCTGAGAGGAGCGGCCAATCAAATGCGTCGGGATGGTCGAAATTAATATATTGACGTTTCTCTACCGGCACATGGCTGTTATCTTTGTAATAAGAATCTTGAGGGAGTAATACAACCTCACCGGGAGGTAAACTCTCTATGATCTTTTTTACCACTGTAGTTTTCCCGGAACCAGTCCCGCCCGCTATACCTATAATTAGCATGATTTCTTATATTAATCCATATTTATGTTTATAAATGCAAAGGTAAGAAATATTTATAGTGGTAGTATTTCGCTATTAATAGAAAAAACGAGATAAAAAGAGCTGAATTCTATGTTGTATAGCATGTTTATCTTAAATAAAGTTAATGAGTAGGCTTTTCTTGTTGGAAAATTATGCTGCATAACATAAACTCTCTATATTTGCACTGTGTTTTTCATGGTATTAGATTTAAGGTTAACAATGAGATTGGCTGTCCGTGACGGATGGCCTTTTCTTTTATAGTAGGTCACCTCAACAATAATGATCGTTAGATGCGTTCCCCATTGTATTCATGATTTATTACTGTAGAACCTTCCTGTTGGATAAAGGTATTATCGGAAGTAGCTTGTACGTCTGTCTCCAAAGATCATTTCACATCCGTGAAATGATCTTTTCACAAGGGTGAAACGATCGTATCACGAGCGTGAAAAGATCTCTTCACTGGTGTGAAAAGATCAGATCGTCCGGAGATTGGCTATACTATCCACCGTTCTTATCCCTTGAGTGGGATTACTTGCGGCACAGATCTTACGATTGGTTGTTACGATATTATCACGGGCCCATCCCCTTTATTTGCTAAAGATGGGAATCAGATAGGTTAGTTTCGCGGATATTATTTGGCTGGAAGATTTAGAGAATGTGTCTCCTTTACGGCTATTGAACATATCGCCCAGCGCATAGTAATAACGACCTTCCAACAGGAAAGAGCCTATTCCGGTGCGGAGCTCGATTCCCGGTCCGCCGCAAAGCCCCCAATCGAACTTCTTTTGGACTTCCAATGTATGTTGTTCGTCCGGACGGTTCGCGTTCGGGTTCTCGCCATTAAGGTTCGACTCCGTGCTTTCGCTCAGCGCATAACCGATTTTAGGCCCTAGATTGACGAATACACGCACTCGCTTGCTTCCGAAATGGATGTGCGTCAAGAACGGAAGCTCCATATAGTTTACCGTACGGCTATATTTATATTGAGGTTTCTCCTCAAACTTCTCTTCCCATCCATGTTGGGTAAAGTTCAATTCCGCCTGTATGCCTAAATTGGGTTCCGTATTCCAACGTATCGTCGCTCCCCCGTTAAACCCAAGTTTCATCTTCGTAGGGACTTTTGGGGCAAAACTTACGCTAGAGAAATTTAATCCGAAGGACGCTCCAACCGCAAGCTCTTGCTTAAAAGTACTTTTCTGCGCATGGCAAATCGATAAGCTTGCCATGCACAGAAATATCGCTACAAATATCTTTTTCGTCATCATATCAATTATCTTACCTCACTGCGGGTTACCGTATAATCATTCTTGTAATGTACAATAAACAAGTTCGTATTGATAAAACCGCCCCAATTATTCACTCTATGGAAATCGAATCCGGTCTGGATGCTCTTATAATGGATCTTGTCTAAATTATTCTCGAAGTTCGAGCCATATTTATTGATGGCGCCTAGGAAATACATACCCGTGTCAAAGCCTAGGATTCCATATTTCGGGAATGTGTTGATTAAATTCTTGCTGTACCAGTTTTTATAATCGGAATAAAAAACATGGACTTCCGGAGATAAGTTGTCCGCATAGAAATTACTATAGATATAGGTGTTCAATGCGTAGAAGTCCTCCAGACACTCTCTTGTATAGGTCTGCCATTCCGGATAACCGAATAGGTTGACCATATAAGGCTCTTTCTCATCCTCTTTCAACTCGGAAAGCATACGGAGCGGTGCCTTGATCTTATTCACCGCATCTAAGGAGGCGGAGGTTGGCAATACCACATTCCGCTTGTCCCTTACCATGGCTGCCTCTATATCCGTGGCGAAAGTGTCCCCTTTATAAATTACTTCCTTAAACGGGATATCGCGTTGCTGCATCTCCGTCTTGAAGGCTTTGATAAATTCCGGCTTTTCTTCTTTATCCTTTATATTGACAAGTATGATATTGTAATCCGAGAATAAATCGCATCCGGCTTGTGCCGCCTTGGAGTATAAATAGGAATGAGGTGTGTTTACTTGATAAACATTCGCGTTTGACAAGACATCATCATTCTTGGAGGTGAAAGGGATCACGTATTTGATATTGTGCTTTTGAGCGAAATCTGCGATCAATCCGATTTGGTCGTTCTGTACGGCACCAATGATCAAATTAGCGTTTGATAACGCATCTTCTTTCAATATCTCCTTGACTTTCTTCGTACCGTTTCCAGTATCATATACCGATAGCTCGATAGAGGTTCCCATATTTCGTAAGCTGTCAACCGCCAATAGCAATCCCTCGTAATATTCCACGAAACGGGAGGTTGCGGATGATTGCGTTGTCTCGTTCGTCATGAACGGCAACAATAAGGCGACTTGGATACGGTTCACCTTCTTTATATCTTTAGGAGTAGAGAGGAGGGCGTTCACCTCACGCTCTTCCGGCTGTCTTATGTTTTGGGTGATCACTTCTTCACTGGCTACCGGTATCTTGATAACCATGCCCGCTTTCACTCCGTTTTTCAGCTCGGGGTTGAGTCTTAAAAGCTCCACGCTGGAAATATCGAACTTCCGGCAGATACGGTACATGGTCTCTTTTTTCTGTATGGTATATTCCATTTCCTTCTGTACGGTCTTTTTTTCCGTAGTAGGCAAGGTTTCCAGTCGTGTCGGCGGGATCCGGATATTCTTGCCAATCGTAAAGGTCGATGTGGAGAGACCCGGATTGGCGGCGATAATATCCGTGGCGGGCACTGAATATTTAATGGATAAAGAGTACAAGGTCTCTTTCGGCTGGATCGTATGGTATGTATAGTTATCTGCTTTGCCGGAAGGTGCGATAGCGGAGTCCTTCTGCGGGATTCTTAACGTAGAACCGGCCTTGATCCCTTCTTTACTTTCCGGATTCAACCGATAAATATCCTCTACGCTTACGCCATACATGGTCGCTATGGCGTATACGGTTTGTCCGCGTTCGATGGTATGATAAAATATATCGCTCCCTTGTTCGTTAGTAAAAATAACTTGCTTATTATTCTTTTGGGAATAAACGGTTACGCTCGATAAACTTAAAAAGAACGTCAATGCGTATATACTAATCTTGTTCATTTGCTGTTCGGAGTATTTTGTGACAAAGATAGTGAATTTTGCTTATCATGCTACGTATGTCCTTTTATTTCCCTAATTTTGGAACCGTAATTTTTAGACTATATATGCTAAAGAAGGAATTAAGAAAGATACTGTTATCGCTAAGTTTTGTGTTTGTAGCGGCTGTCTCGTGTGCCCAGTATGTGGTGACGGGAGGAAGTGGTAGCCCGATGAAAGCCACGCAGAGTTCCGGCGATTCCGCCGAGCGACTTGAGGTCTACTTGGTGTATGGAATGGATAACGTGACGATTAGTTATACCTCATCCTCTTCTTCTTCGCATCAATGGTATCGTTATAAAACCAAGCGATTGGAGGCCGAGAAGGTGGCCTCCACCCAAAATGGAACTACTTCCACCATTCGGAATGTAGAGGAGGGATATGGTTATTTTGTCGAGGAAGGAGCCGTATCTCGTTACGTCTGGATCGTTGATTACAGCAAATACACCTTAAACATATCCAACCTGCATGTCTCCGATAATAGCGATCCATGTAGCGGATTGGTCTTGGCTGGGACAGGTACGATCCAACCTATTTATTATTATTGGCCGAATACGGGAACAAGACGTGAACTGTCTCGCCAATTTGATGTTATTTATAATACATTGGAATATAATTCGGATAAAAAAGAATATACCTCTAAACAAGAGACGGCGGTCATCGAGGGTAATTTGTTCGGTAAATCCATTCCCGCTCCTTGGTGTGATACGGAGATCTGTGTGAAAGGCGATTATTTCGCTCGTCATTTTGGAAAGGAGGTTACGCTTTGTATCGATGAATATCAGGCCGCTGCAGTAGATGCTCATATAGACACGTTGCTGATTGAGCAAGAGGCCCCGAATATGAATACGACGAAGAGCGGTTATTGCGCTCCCGCCACTGTTCAATTCTCGGCTATCGCGAATACGCCGACAGCCGCCCTGTTTAATTGGAAAATCTATCGGCAAGGGGAAGAAGATAATCCGGTTGTTCGTTTTACGGGTGAGGAAGTGGATTATACGTTCAACCAATCCGGGACTTTTATCATCAAGTTGGAAGTAAGCGACCAAAGCACTACTTGCAGCACGGAAGATGAGGTTCAGATTGATATCTCGGAGTCTTATCTGATGATACCGAACGCATTCTCCCCGGGTACCACGCCCGGAATTAATGATGAGTTCCGGGTTGCCTATAAGTCGTTGGTGAAATTTAAGGCATGGATATTTAATCGCTGGGGCCTACAGATGTATTACTGGACAGATCCGGCCCAAGGATGGGATGGTAAGAAAGGTGGTAAATACGTTCAGCCGGGTGTGTATTTTTATGTGATAGAAGCCGAAGGTTCCGATGGTATTAAGTACAAGGAAAAAGGCGATATAAACATTCTTAGACCTAAAACAATTCAAGATGAAAATGAGAATATCCAAGAATAATTTAGCTAGTTTTTTATGTGGAGGCGTCGTTTGCTTGACCGCATGTATCTCGATGAGTTCGAATGACGTGGAAAAAGTGATAGAGAGCCGTCCGGTTGTCTCGTCCATGACCCTATCGCCGGATGTTCCGTCCTCGGTTCCTTTTTGTGGGAAACTAATCGATATTACCCGCTATGATATGCGGGAAGCCTATGACCGTGAATTGAGTAGCTTTACTTATTTCCATTCTACGACGATGCTTCTGATCAAGCGGGCGAACCGTTATTTCCCGGTGATCGAGCCGATCTTGAAGGCGAACGGCATTCCCGATGATTTCAAATATCTAGCGGTGATAGAAAGCCATTTGGACCCCCGTGTATCCTCTCCGGCTCGTGCTGTCGGGATGTGGCAATTACTGGAGGGCACGGCAAGGGAGTATGGTTTGACAATCACCCCGACGGTCGATGAGCGTTGCCATGTGGAGAAAGCGACCGGGGCGGCTTGCCGCTATTTGAAGGCCGCCTATAAGAAATATGGAGATTGGGCGGCGGTAGCCGCTTCTTATAATGGCGGCATGGGACGTATATCCGGTGAGCTGGTCAAACAAGATGCGGATTCCTCCTTTGATCTCTGGCTGGTGGAGGAGACTACCCGTTATATTTATCGAATCATGGCGATCAAGCAAATTTTCGAGAATCCGTCGAAGTACGGTTTTGTGCTTCGTGCCCGTGACCTGTATAAGCCGATCCCTACCGTAGACGTGGCTGTAAGCCAAGATATACAGAATCTGTCGGCTTTCGCTAAAGAGCATGGGATCACTTATGCGGACTTGAAACGTTTTAATCCTTGGCTCCGTGATCGTAAGTTGGTGACAGGTGGGAAGACCTATAAATTAAGCATTCCTCAAGAAAAGGATATGTATTATAAGACCCCGAATACGGAAGTATACGATTCGGCTTGGGTCGTGTCGGAGAATTGATCCGATTTTTATTGATACAAAAAATAAAGTGTTTCATTTAGATGGTATAACAGCCCATCGTAATGAAACACTTTTTCTATACTACTTCTCGTTTAAACTGATTCTGTCTATTAGTCAACGATCGTCACACGGTGACCGTTGAACACGTTCAATCCGAGTTTATTCATTACATACTTAATAGCAAGCTGTGCCTTTACAGAGTTACCAGCTTGGTCAATAGGAGGAGCGAATGCGGAAATACCGAATTGTCCGGGAAGTACACCCATGACACCACCGCCTACACCAGTTTTTGCGGGAATGCCGGAAGTGTACAACCAATCACCGGTGTGTTCATAAAAACCTACGGTAGAGATCATGGAAGTGATCTTCGGAGATAACTCTGCATCGAATACTTGTTTCTTTGTCACAGGATTAAGACCTAAATTTGCGACCGTAGCGGCAGCGACAGATAGTTGCTTAGCCGTGATACCCAAAGAACATTGGCGGGTATACAGATCCAAAGACATATCCGGATCGTCATAAATGCGATTGTAATTCTTTAGCAACCAAGCGATGGAGCGGTTATTGAAGTTCGTTGCGGACTCGGATTTATAGAGTTCGTCGATCAACTGCGGTGCGCTTCCGCACAAATCCGTGATATTGGCTACGATAGCATCCCACTTCTGTTTGGAATCACCGACAGGCTTCACCATACTACAAGCCGTGATAGCGCCGGCATTTACCAATGGGGTAGAAGGATGGTCGTTTTCCAATAAGATAGCGATGATGGAGTTAAATGGCAATCCGGTAGCGTCGGCACCAATCTTCTCCAATAATTCTTTCGCTCCGTATTGGCGCAGTACCAAGATAGCGGTGTGTACTTTCGATACGGATTCGATACCGAAACGATATTCGGAATCCCCCACCTCGATGGTTTGTCCGTTTAAAAGGCAAATACTGATTCCGAATAGATTTTTATTGATATTCGCCAGATAAGGAATGTAATCGGCATTCTTACCATCCGTATTTGTCTTGTAAAGATCGTAAGCCTGTTGAGCTACTTCCTTAATTTGGGCGATCGTTATTTTTTTGTCCATATATGAATTGGATTAAAGAAGGCGTGTATGAAAACACTGATAGTCCTTTCATGCACGCCTTGATGAATTTTGTTTTTATTTCTTAGCGTTGCTCATTGCGGTGTGAGTAAATACCTTACCCTTAACCGGAACGTTCTTGTCTTGAGCGATGCGAGTAGGAGTCGGATATTCAAGTTTCTCCAATGCCTCTACAGCGTTCTTGATATCACCTAATAACATATCGGCCATATCACGGCTGAAACCTTGACGAACTACGATACGCATAACCACGTAGTTATCCAGCTTCTTCGGTAGTGTATACGCTGGAACCATCCAACCGCTTTGTTGCAATTTATCTTGCAAATCGTAAAGTGTCCATTTGGCGTTCTTAGCGTAATCCGGTTTCATGTACCAGATAAACAATGGATTCACAACCTCGTTGCTGTAATTAACGAATGGGGCCATCTTACCGATTTCTTGGTGGATGTATTTCGTGATTTCCATACTGTTATATTGGATTTGTTTGTAGCCCTCGAATCCGAGACGGATAAACTGATAGTATTGTCCGAGGATCTGTGCCGCCGGGCGCGAGAAGTTCAGGCCGACCTGCGTGATGTTGGCTCCCAGGTAGTTCACGCTGAATGCCATTTCGTCGGGCAGGTATTTTTTGTCTTTCCATACGACCCAGCCCAGGCCCGGATAGACCAGTCCGTATTTGTGTCCCGACGTGGAGATCGACCACACCCATTTGAGGCGGAAGTCCCACTTCACCTCCGGATTGAGGAACGGCAGGATGAAACCTCCCGACGCCGCATCGACGTGGATCGGAATATCGTATCCGGTTTTGGCGTTGTATTCGTCCAGGGCTTTGTCCAGCGCTTCGACGTCGTCGTTCAGGCCGGTCCAGGTCACGCCCTGGATGGGAACTATGCAGATCGTATTTTCATCGCACATGGCCAGCGCGTCTTTCGGATCGAGCGTCGTTTTTTCCAGGCTCAGGGGCACGGTACGCATTTCGATTTGCCACAACTGACCGAATTTTTCCCATACGACCTGGAAACCGGTCGAAATCACGAAATTCGGCTTGTCGTACGGCTTGCCCTGCGCTTTGCGCTTCGCGCGCCAGCGAAGCCACGCGGCCACGCCGCCCAACATGCAGGCTTCCGAAGAACCGATAGCCAGCGCCCCGGCTTTCCATTTGGCCTGCTCGGGAGAGTGCCACAGATTGGCCATGATGTTGATGCAACGGGCGGCCATGACGGCTACGCGCGGATATTCCGTTTCGTCGATGTAGTTCACGTCGATCGATTCGTTCATCAACTTGGTGGCGTAATCGTCCATGTAGGTCGTTACGAATGTGGCGAGGTTCAGTCGCGGCTGCGTCTGCGGGAACGTTTCGTCCTTCACCATCTGGTAGGCGATTTCAGGAGCGGTGGGTTGCA
>OGGJ01001161.1_pt1 | contig 23443 bp, 19 predicted proteins | sample 1571071 | NCBI WGS metagenome assembly OGGJ01 (sample SAMEA2581954, study PRJEB24529) | metagenome | biome: Human gut stool | place: China | collected 2011
GGAAGAAGATGGTCGCGACCTCGGCGCGGGTGATGTTGTTCTGCGGGCGGACCTCACCGTTGCCGTAACCGACGATATAGGCGAAGTGATCCGTCGTGTTCAGACCGAGGGCATCGTCATCAGGAATCTCAACGGTGGGCGTAGAGGGAGTGGGCGTGTGCTTCCTTGCAAAGGTAGCGTGAATCGTGTGGTTATCCACCACATTTTCAAACGTGTACGTGCTCACCGCGCCGACGCTCTTGCCGTCCACCAGCACGTCCTTGATGTGATAGCCGGAATCTGGCGTGATGGTAAAGGTCTTGCTTTCGCCCTTGGGTACGGTGATCGTGCCCGCGGCGGGGGCGATCTTGCCGTGCTCGTCGGCGGTGGCGGTAATGACACGCACTTCATCGACCTTGACCTGCAACAGATGCGGTCCATGCGTCGCATTGGCGTTCCCAACACCGATACCGTTATTTGCACTGAGATAGAATGGCGTATCGGCCTTTTTGCCATTCACAACATGATAACCGAACACCACTACAAGATAGTAGTCATTATAGCCCTCATAGGAGCTGCCTTCATATCTCGCGTGTTCCGTCTTTGCAATGGGAATGGTATTATGCTTGCCGTCCACATATTGAATTTCCACATTGCTCGTTGCGGCAGAAAAGCGCTTCTGTTCTTCCGTGCTTCTCGGGCCGTTCAGAGTGTTCTTTCCGTCCCCGAGCGATACTTCGTCAAACCAGTAGTACTCAAAGTAAACATAATCCTCGTCAGTGCCCTGATTCTCCTTCAGCAGCGGGTGAGAAACCTGTACGCCGAGCGTATGCTCCTTGCCGTCGCCGATGGTCACGGTGAAGGGCTGGTTGGCATCGACATTTTCGGTTTTTCCGTCTACCAGATAGGAGATCGTGGGGTTCGCAAGCTTGTATTCACCACTGACAGTTGCACGATCAGACGGATTATCCTTAGCTTCAAGCTTTTCATTTTCATTTAATACCTGATAGGAACTACGCAACTTCCAGCCACCGACATACTCATAGCCAGGGCGCTCATTACCGGACGTTGCTCCATTCGTATCAGGAAGCTTATAGTTATTGTTGAAATCCCAAAGCTTAGTTGCAGGATTATAAGTCCAGCCAAGAAGCGCATGGTTCAAGTGCTGTTCTTGTTTACCGAGGGGAGAAAATGTAATCTTTATAGGATAGGTGCAGATTTTTTGCAGTTTTGAACCATATCCTACTTGTGTAGAATACGCCGCAAAACATTTATTGTCCGGAAGTACAATGATGCGATCGCAATCACTCGGAGGAGTTATGGCACTATTAGCGTACCCGCTATAATCTTCGTTTTTCCAAGGATCTACTGTCTTCTCAAAGATGATCTGCGTAATATGCTCATCGTAAAAAGCACCCTCGCCAAGTGTTGCTACGCTGGCAGGAATGTTAACCTTAGCATCTACTCCATCAGCAAAGCAGTTTTTGAATGTATTCTTGCCGATATACGTCAAGGTTTCCGGCAATGCAACGACAACGCCTTTCGGAGAATTTTCCAATCGCATGACCTTCAAAGATCTGCAATCCGTGAATACGGAAGCGCCGTCCGAATTACCAAGACTTGTCAACGTATCAGGGAAAATAAAGGTTTCCAAGGATGTGCAATCGCCAAATGCAAATTTACCGATGACCGTTACCTGAGTATTGGACAGGTCAACCGATGCCACCGGAGAGTGCATAAATGCCTGATTGTCGATCTTCTCCAGATTGGTTGCATTGCTGAAATCGACAGCAACAACTTTTTTTCCATTAAAAGCATTTTGACCGATACTTGTCACCGCTACGCCGCCAATTTCCGCAGGAATGGTAACGGAAAGGGGCTTATCCTTATTTTCGGCAAGCCAATCCGCATCAATGCCCGTGATCACGCCGTTAGCTTTATCAAAAAACAACTTATCCGTGGGAACAGCAATCGGCGTGTCCGCTGCCGCGGGTGTGGCCAGCAGCATGGGCACAGCCTCCACAGGGGCGGCCTCTTCCTCTTCCACGCCCGCAACAGGCGCCAGTACAGCCTCGCCGTCTTCCGCTGCTTCGTCCGGCGCGTCCATCGCCAGCATGCTGACAGGAAGCAAAGTCAGCACCATGGTGGCTGCCAGCAGCCATGTCAAAAACAACTTGCCGAACTTCTTCTCTCTCATAAAAAAATCCTCCCTCTTGTCCCTGTGGACCCGAGGAAGGAGAGTTATCCGTCTTAGGCAGCCCGGCTGTCGTGCGGCTCATAGCCGTTTAGACCCGTGGCTTTGCGACACCGGCTTTCGCCGGCTATGCCTTTTTCTGTACGCTTTGCCCCACTTTCGCGAGCCGCACAGATCATTCGATTGATAAATTTATTATAGCACTCAAAAAATAATCTTCAAGCGGAATCCCGTCAAATTTTGTCGGCAGTAAAACTTTTAATACCTGTTGAGTTTTGTCACGTTTCAGAAATACCTTGCAGTTTAATCGGTTTTATGACAGAACAGGAGGGGCGGATCGCTCCGCCCCTGTCCTCTCTCAATCTCGTCTCTCTCGTTCACTTGCAGTACTGGCGCAGATCATAGCACAGGCGCTCGGCCTCCTGCTCGCCGCGGGCGACGATCGCCACGGCGTCGTTGCCGGAGATGCAGCCGAGCATATCGGGCAGCTTCATCGCGTCGATAGCCGCGCCCGCCGCATCGGCGAGCCCCGGCAGCGTCTTGAGCAGCACAACGATCCCCGCGTAGTCCACGCCCACGCTGCACTCATTCAAAATGAACTTCAGGCGCTTCGTGTTGTCGATGTGGTCGGCCTTGCCGGACACGGCGTAGCGGCTGCGGCCGCCGCCGATCGGCTCCTTATAAAGGTACAGCTCCTTGATATCGCGCGAGACGGTCGTCTGCTTGCTCTCGATGCCGCACTCGGCGAGACGCGCAATGAGCTCCTCCTGCGTCTCGATATTGTACTTTTCGATCAGCTCCAGGATCTTCTCTTGTCGCTTGCTCTTCATGGCTCTCTCCCATTTTCCTCCGCCCGGCCAGCTGCCGGCGCGGATGAGCTCTTCTCTCTTCTTTCTTCTCTCGTTCTGCGGTGGAATTTTTTACAGGTCGTCGCGGTTGACGGGGCAGGACATACAGCGCGGGCCGCCGCGGCCGCGGGAAAGCTCCGCGGACGGGATGGTGATGACGTCGATGCCCTTCTTGACGAGCAGCTCGTTGGTGACGTAGTTGCGGTCATAGGTGATGACGCGCCCGGGCGCAATGCAGAGGGTATTCGAGCCGTCGTTCCACTGCTCGCGCTGCGCAGCCAGCAGATCGCCGCCGCCGCAGCGGATCAGGTCGACCGCGGGCAGCTTGAGCTCGAGGGCCAGAATGTCCTTGAGCTCTTCCTTGATCGCGCCGAAGCGGAGCTCGCCGTGCTCGTCGAGCGTCATCTCATAAACGCTCAGCGGGCCCTCGATCTCGGGATGGATGGTGAACTTGTCGTAGTCGACCATCGTGAAAACCGTGTCGAGGTGCATGAACGCGCGCGTCTCGGGAATGTCGAAGGCGAGCACCTTCTTAAAGTCGGAATTTTGCAGAAGATTGCGCGCAAACGTCTCCGCGCCGGAGACCGTCGTGCGCTCGGACAGGCCGATGGCCACGATATCCTTCGACAGCACGAGCACGTCGCCGCCCTCGATGGAATAGCTGTCGGACAGGTCGTACCACATCTTGTTGTCCTGCGTGGCAAAGTCGCGGTTGTAGAGGAACATGTACTTTAAGAGCAGACTCTCGCGTTTGCGCGCAGGGGTATGCATGCGGTGGATGTTGATGCCCTCGCCCACGCAGGCGCCGGGGTCGCGGGTGAAGTACAGGTTCGGCATCGGGTCGGAGACGAACGGATAGTCGTCGTCGACTAAGTCCATCAGCGACGTCGGCTGCTTGGTGGCGACCTCGCAGCGCTTGATGCCCGCGATCATCTTCGTCACCATCTGCTTGGGCGGCATGTCGAGAAGTAAGCTCGTCATGCTCGCGCGCAGGCCCTTGGCGTGGATCTTACTGATGTTCAAAAAGTCGTTGACGAGCTGGATCTGGCGCGCGGGGTCGGCGATGGCCTTGGCGACCTCGTCGACATAGTAGATGACCTCGACGCCGTTTTCGCGCAGGACCTCGGCAAAGCGGTCGTGCTCCTCCTGGGCGACCTTTAAGTACGGGATGTCGTCAAACAGCAGGCGCTCGAGCGTCGCGGGCGTCAGCGATTCCAGCTCCTCGCCGGGGCGGTGCAGCAGCACCTTGTTGAGCTTTCCGATCTCGGAAAAGTTATGGATGCCTGAATACATAAGTCGTGCTCCCTTTCCCGGGATGCCGGCGGCTCTCTCATCGACCGCCCGTACACCCCGACCTGTTTTCCCTGTCCGTGCCGCCGGAACGCTCCCGACGGTCCGCGGATCGTTTTACTGTTATTACGCAGTAAAGTATACACGTTCTAAAGGCGCTTGTGATGTATCAGTGCTTTTACCATTTCGTGTGCCAGTCATTCCTCCAGCTCTTCTTCCAGCGCTTTGCGCAATACGTCCATGCCCTGCCCCAGCCGCTCGTAGGATTCATAGGAGTAGTTGATGCGGATGTGGTCGCGCCCGCCGTTCTTGCAGGGGTAAAAAACGTGTCCGGGGATCAGCGTGACGCCCATGTTGTAGGCCCTGCGGATAAAGCGCTTGCTGTCCACCCCGTCCGGCAGCCTGCACCAGACATATACGCCGCCTCTCGGCTTTGTATAACTCACGCCGAGCGGCGCAAGCTCGTCGAGCTTTTGGCATACCAAATCTCGATTCGTGCGGTAGACGTCGCGAAATTTTAAAAGCGACGTGTAGTAAATGCCGTCGTCAAGGTACATGCCGAGGAGCTTTTGCGTCATCCAGTCCGAGGCCATCAGCCGCACGGAGACGAGGTAGCTCAGTGCGCGGATCAGATCGCGGTTGCCCGTGACGAAGGCAAGGCTCAGCCCCGGGATGAACGTGAGCGAGAACGAATAGATGTAAATAACATTTCCCGTCGTGTCGAAGGCCTTGATCGGTGGGAGCTTATCGCCGTCGTAGACGAGTTCGCTCGCCGCGTCCTCCTCCATGATCGGCACGCGGTAGCGGTTCGAGAGTTCAACGAGCTTCTTGCGCCGCTCGAGCGACAAAATGTTTCCCGTCGGGTCGTGGTAGCTCGAATTGACGAAGATGAGCCGCGGGCGCGTCTGCGTGAGTAAGCTTTCGAGCACCTCGCAGTTCATGCCGTTCTCGTCGACGGGAACGGTCAGTATCTTCGCGCCCGCAAGCTCCATCACGCGGTACATGTCCGGGTGCACCGGCTCTTCCATCACCACGCTGTCGCCGGGCTTGACGAGCAGCGTCACGATAAAGTCGAGCGCCTGATTCGTCTCCGAGAGGATCTGAATTTCGCCCGAGGACGCCTTCACGCCCTTCGTGCCGAGAAAGGCCACGAGCTTCTGCCGCAGGAATTTATCGCCCTTATAGGGGCTGAAAAAATACTGGCACGGGCCGCTGCCCGTGAGCAGCGCCGCGATATCGCCCGCAACGCGCTCGGACGTGTACACCTCGCGCGAGGCGACGCCGCTGCCGAGGGAATAGTGGCTCTCGTCCGTAAAGCGCTGGAACAGGTCGTCAAATGTCTTTTCCATGTCGAGGTACTTTTCCGCCACCTCGCTGACCCAGTTGACGCGGCCGGGCTGCGCGCCCTCGCCGCCCCTTTCGTCCTGCGCGTCATTTTCGTCGTTTGCCGCGGCCACGATGTAGCCCACGCCCTGGCGCGACTCGATCCACGCGTCGCTCTTGAGCTCGCTGTAGGCCTTGACCACGGTGTTGCGGTGCACATCCAAGATCTGCGCGAGCGCGCGCTCGCTCGGCAGCGCGCTCCCGCGGGGCAGCGCGCCGCTGATGATCTGCGACTTGATCTGGTCGGCGATCTGCAGATAGACCGGCACCTTCGAAAACTTGTCGATGCTGACTTTCATGTACTTCTCTTCTCCCTCTCGCCGGCAGGCCGCGCTCTCACCCGCAGCCGTCGGAATTTGCGTTGGTCTCGCAGAGGTCTTTCTGTTCGCATTTTACCACATAACCGTGTGCGTTGTACAGTTATTTTTGTGCATATGACATAAAATCCAAAAAGAAAGAGCCAAGGCATCCCTATGAGATGCCTCGACTCTTTCAGGTCAGCAACCTGAGTAAGGGAAAAGAAGCTTTTCCTTTTTAGAACAGCAGATGCGCGATGGGGCAGACGATCAGCAGGCTGATGATGGTGCGCTCCAGGAAGATGACGAACAGCTCCCAGATGTTGAGAGGAAGCTTGGAGCCGAGGATCAGGCCGCCGACCTCGGAGAGGTAAAGCACCTGCGTGACGGAGACGACCGCGACAATAAACTTGGCCATCTGGCTGGTGCACTCCGCGATCAGGACGGCGGGGGTGAGCATATCGGTGAAGCCGACGATCATCGTGGAGGCGACTGCATTCGCTTCGGGCACCTGAAGAAGCTGGAGCAGGGGGCGGAACGGGATGCCGAGCCATTCAAAGATCGGCGTGTAGTTGGCAAGGATCAGAGCGACAGTACCGATGGCCATGACGGAGGGCAGAACGCCGAACCACATGCTGCAGGCGTTCTTGGCGCCGCTCTTGAAGAATTCACCGATGCCCTTGTGCTCGGCAACGCGCTTCATGGCGAGGTCCATGCCGTACTCAACGTTGCTCTTGTAGCCCTCGGGGAGGGTGTCGGGAGCGGCCTTGCCTTCGACTAAGTACGTGTTGGGCTTTTTGCGCAGGGGGTAGAGGTAGGGACACACGATCGCGCAGACGATACCGACGAAGCAGACGATCAGGTAGTAGATGCCGAAGTAATCGAGCAGCCCCACCGTATCGAGAACGACGAGGGTAAACGTGATGGAAACAGCGGAGAACAGCGTGGCGATGATGCTTGCTTCCTTGGCGGAATAGTAGCCGCCCTCATACTGGTTGCAGGTAAGCATAACGCCGAGCGTACCGTCGCCGATCCAGGAGGTGATGCAGTCGACCGCCGCGCGGCCGGGGACCTTGAACAGGGGGCGCATGACCTTGGTGAGCAGCGCGCCGACGAACTCCAGCAGGCCGAAGTCGAGCAGCAGCGGCAGCAGCAGGGCCGCGATGACGAAGATGATAACGAGCGTTGTGAGCAGGTCATAGAGGACGAAGCCGCCCTGACCGCCGCCGGTGATCATACCGATGAGACCCACGCCGTCCTCGCCGACACCCAGATAGGTGAGCCACACGAAGATGACCGCGAGCACGCGGAGCACGACCCAGATGGGTTTGCAGGCGAAGCATTCCTTCATGATGTCGCTATTCATAATGAATTTGGGTTTTGCCAGCGCAATGAGGGACATCACCGCGGAAACGGTGAGGATCAGCACGCACAGCAGCGGCAGGAAGCCGCCGATGTAGCCCGAGATGATGTCGGCAAGGATCTTGACCACAACGGTCCAATCGCCGTCAGCATTCTTCACCGGGATCATAAACAGGATGATACCAGTGATCGACGGGATGATGAACAGAGCTTTCAGTTTCGCGTTACTTTTGGTTTCCATTCTCTCTCCTCCTTCATATTGGCAAGTCGGGCCGGAAGGCGGTCTCTCTCATAGCCGCTTCCCCGGCAGACAGCTCTTGCCTTTACTTTATACGAATTCAGCAGTAAAGCAAGTGCCAGCAACGTTCTCAATTTGTATACCAGCAATAAATTTCTCCATTTTGTCATTCACTTTTTTGTCGAACCTGTATGTATCTTTTTTGCTTTTTGGGAAAAAGCCCATTTTCCCTTGCCGTTTCAGGGATTTTGGAGAAGAAAAAGGGAGACGCGATACGCGTCTCCCTCCCGTTTGCTTTATTGCAAGTTTTCAACGTCCTTCTTGCCGACCGCCATGCGCTTCCATTGCTCAGGAAGGCCCGGCGCGATGAGCGGGAACAGATTTTCCGTGTCCGACGTCGGCTGGATGTTATAGGTGCCGTACTTGTTGACAAGATCGGCGCAGTCGTCCGGCTGGCCGAAGCGCGCCTTGAGCATCGGCGCCAGGTCATACGGCATGCCAGGGTCTTTTCGCGGCATAAAAATCACCTCCGGACTTAGTATGTCCGGAGGCGGCAGATTTTTTCGATTTGTCTCGCTCACGCGCGCAGCGTTTTGGGGTACACGCCCGCGTCGTGTAATTTCTGAAGCTCGCGCTGCACCATTTCCTTATCCTCGTGATACGTCATGCCGAACCAGCGCGCGCTCGAGCGCAGAACGGAGACACTGAGCTCGCCGCGGTCGATGAGCTCGCCGATCAGGCTCGGCAGCAGGCACTCTTTTTTGAGCTCGCCGTCGGGCAGCGCGCGGAGGAAATCCTTAAAATACGCGTCCAGCTTTTCAAACAGCCACGGCGTAAAGCCCCAGAAGTTCATCGAGACCGGCGTCTCGGGCGCGTAGACCGGGCCGTCGCCGTTTTCCTGAATGTCGCGGATCTTGCCGTCGGCGCAGGGCTTTAGGTGGAACGTTTCGACCACGCGGTCGAGCATCCCCTGTTCGTTCACATGGCACACGCCGCGCGTGACCGTGCCGTGCTCGCTCACGGTGTTGCAGAGGTCGTATCCGACCATCGTGCCCTCGCCGCTTTCGGCGAGCTTTGAGAGCTCTGCGTAGATCGTCTTGAACGCGTCCACGCCGTAATAGTCGTCGGCGTTGATGACGACGAACGGCTCGTGCACAAATTCGCGCGCGCATAAAAGCGCGTGCACCGTGCCGAACGGCTTGACGCGATCAGACGGCACCGTGTAAAAATCGGGCACGCTCGAAAAATCCTGATACGCGTAGCAAACCTCGACATTGTCCCCGTCCGCCGTTTTGCGCGCGGCAAGGTGATGTCCGACCATGTTCTCCATCAAGTCGCGCATGTCGGGCTTGATGATGAAGACCACCTTCGTAAAGCCCGCGCGCAGCGCGTCGAAAATGGAGTATTCCATCAAAATTTCACCGTTCGGACCGATGCCGTCCACCTGCTTATTGCCGCCGTAGCGCGAGCCCATGCCCGCCGCCATAATGACCAGCGCTGCTTTCATAAAAACAAAACTCCTCTCAAAGTTCTCGATCTCTTTTTCTCCGGGCGCGCACTGCGCGCTCATCTCCGCCCATCATAGCGTATCCGAACCGGCATTGCAACCGTCTTTTTCGTCTCTTGTCTTTTGCCGCAGGCGTGTTATACTGGTGTAACTATTTCTTAACACCGAGGTCACACCATGGAAGGATTTCTGCACGCGGTCTCTTCCGTCACCATCATCCTGCTGCTGACGGCGACGGGCTATCTCTGCGCGGCCAGGCGCTGGATGGGCCCGCAGGCCAAGGCCTTTATCGGCAAGTTCACGCTCTCTGTCGCCATCCCCTGCATGTCGGTCTACGGGCTGACGAATAACCTGACCCGTGATCTTCTGGTTCAGTCGGGCAGCTTTCTGCTCGTGCCGCTGCTCGGCACCGTGGTCATCACGATCCTGTCACTGCTCGTCGGCAGGCTCTTGAAGCTGCCGCGCAAAAAGCTCGGCGTTTTTATGATGATGTGCTCGGTGTCGAACGCCATCTTCGTCGGCCTTGCGATGTGCACCGAGCTCTTTGGCGACACCTGCACGCCCTACGTCATGCTCTACTACCTCATCAACACCAGCTTTGTCCAGCTTCTGTTTCTCTCGCTTGTGCGCTGGTCGGGCGAGAGCCGCGGCTTTGACCTCAAGATGCTCCAGAAATTCCTGACCACGCCCGCCGTCATCGCCGTTTTCATCGGCCTCGCGCTCGTGTGGTTTGAAGTGAGGCTCCCCTCGCTCGTGATGAGCTACTGCCGCTATATGAACAACCTCGTCACGCCGCTGGCGCTGCTGCTCACGGGCTATATCATCCACGACATCGGGCTCAAAAATGTCCGGCTCGACCGCGACTTAGGCATCGCGATGGTCTTCCGCTTCCTGCTCGCGCCCGCCCTCTCGGTCGCGCTGTGCAGGGCGTTCGGCGTGACGGACCTTGCTCACGACGTGCTCATCGTCGAAACGGCGATGCCGGTCGTGACGCAGACGGTCGTCGCCGCCGCGGAATACGGCGCGGACGAGGAATTCGCCGCGCAGGGCGCGGCGCTCTCCACGATCGCGTGCTTTGTCGTGATTCCTGTGCTGATGCTGATTTTGTAATCAAAAAAGTGGCAAAGCCACTTTTTTGAGAAGGTTTCGCTGCGTTCTGTGCCTCGATTGTCCGCTAAAAGCGGACAATTCGACCTTACACCGTTGCGGCACTACGATTCCCGCGCCCTTGCAGGCGCGCCAATCGTGCCGCTTCCTCGAAACCGACTTGCTGTTTCCGCCGCTGGCGGCACTTCGCCGGTTTCCACTTCGCGCAAAGAGTTTTCTGCCAGAAGGTGAATTGCCCCGCAGCGGGCAAGAGAAGCCCCTCTGGAGGGCGCACATGTCGCGGCGGAAAACCGATTTGAATTTATTTCGTGCCGTGCGCGGCACCTGGGCAGCCGTTGGCAGCTTTGCTGCCTTACGGATGCTGCGTACCCTTTGCGGGTAAAAACTCTGCGAGGCTCTCTACCCTGAAAAGAATTCCGCGCCGTGGGCGCGGGATTCTTTTTGTTTTCAATTACCGATCAGCGCGGACAGGCCGCCGGTTCTCAGTTCGTCTTTGTAGTAGTTGAGCTCATCGCCGATGAGCTCGTCGAGCACGCGCATGCCCAGCACCTCGACAGGGGCCTTGTCGTCCGTCAGGATGCAGTTTCCGCCCTCATAGGGCGTGAGCTTCGAGTAGACCGTGCGCATCATATCGGCATAGTCGCTGTCCTTGAGCTTTGCGATGCTGCACAGGAACGTCTCCTCCCAGTCATCCGCGTTCGTGCAGAAAACCTCGGTATTCGTGTTGCCCCTCACCGGCGCGGTGACGGTGTGCTTAAAGACACTCGCCATCGTGTCGCAGAGGTATTCGTTGATCGAGCCGTTCTCCGCGGACGTCATGTTGAGGTTCACGACCATCACGCCGTTCGGCTTCAAATGAGAGCACACCTCGTTGAAAAACTCGACGCTCGAGAGCTGGAACGGGATGGTGATATCCTGATAGGCGTCCACCATGATGACGTCAAACTTCTCCTTCGACGCGGCAAGATACGCGCGCCCGTCCTCGACCGCGACGGTCACGCTGCCTGGAAGTCCGAAGTAGTCCGTCGCGATGTCGGCAATTTTTTTGTCGATCTCCGCGCCCTGCACACTCGCGCCGGGGAAATAGCGCGTGCAGTAGCTCGCGTACGTGCCAGAGCCCATGCCGAGGATCATCACGCTGCGGTTTTCGTTGTCCGTGCCGTCCATGCCCGCCATGCAGGGCGCGGCGAGCGCGTAGTCATAGTACATGCCCGTCAGCGCGTCGCCCTTGACCTGCACGCTCTGCACACCGAAGAGCACGTTCGTCGAGAGCGTCGTGCGCTTCGCGTCGTCCTGCACCTGCAAATAGTTGTAGATGGACTCGTCCTCAAGCGTGATGTCGCTCTGCCAGAAGGCGAAGCTGTAAGACGGCAGGGCAAAGCACAGTCCAGCGATCAAAAGGACGGAGACGATCCCCGGCACGCTCTTTTTCTTCTCGAATACGAAGTACGCGATGCCGATGGCCGCGAGCACACCGGAGAAGATCAAAAACGTTGCCGCCGTGCCGACGGCGGGGATCGTCACAAACGTCGGCACGAAGGTTCCGATGATGCTGCCGATGGTGTTGAGCGCGTTGAGCCTGCCCACGGTCTTGCCCGTGTCGTCGAGATTGTCGACCGTGAAGCGCGTGAGCGACGGCGTGACGGTGCCGAGCAGCACGCACGGGAACGCGAAGATCACAAGGCACGCCGCGAGCGCCGCCCAGACGAGGAAGTTTTTCGTCACGAAAAGCGCCAGCAGCAGCGAGATGCCCGCGATCAGGTACCGTCCCACAAACGGGATGAGCGCGATCCAGATGGCCGCGATGATGAGGCGGCGGTAGAGCTTATCGGGCGTCGCGCTCCTGTCGGCGAGCTTGCCGCCCCAGACGTTGCCGATGGCCATCGCGATCATAATGACGCCGATGATAACGGTCCACACGATCTGCGACGAGCTGAAGTACGGGGCCATGAGCCTGCTCGCACCGAGCTCGACCGCCATGACGGACATACCGGCAAAAAATTCGGTCAGGTATAAAAAGTATTTGCTGCGGATGAGTTTATTTTCCATGCAGGACCTCCCTGTCGTTTCGTTTGTGCCGTCTTCGGTGTAGACAGAGAAATTATAACATGCCTGAACCGCTTTGCACAACGTTTTTGCCGCGTATTCATTCCCGATGCGCATATTCCCCTTCTGCACGCATATAGATGGAGCAACATGAGTCAGGAGTGTGCTGCATGAAGGGTAACATGGAAGAGCGCGCCTGCGCGCTGGCCGCCTACATCATCGAAAACCGCGCCACCGTGCGCGCCGCGGCAAAAAAGTTCGGCGTGAGCAAGTCCACCGTGCACAAGGACTTACAGGACCGCCTGCCGCAGTTCAACCGCAGCCTATACTTGCAGGTCAAGGAGGTGCTGGAGGTCAACAAGGCCCAGCGTCACATCCGCGGCGGCATGGCCACGCGAAAAAAATACAAGGGATTTTGAAACTTTTTTCGACTTTTTGCGTCTAACATAAGAGTGTGACTCCTGCGCGGCAAAATTACTCTTGCACAATTCCGCCGCGCAGGGTAGAATGCATTATTGTAAACCAAAAGAAAAATGATCGGAGCAACAAGATGAGAAAGCAGGACTATTACGAGCCAAGCATCGGCCGCGAAAGCGAGCCGCGCCGCAGGCCGAAGAAAAAGAAGAAACGCGCAAATCGCGGTGAGCGCGCGGTCGTCACGCTTCTGTCGCTTCTTTTCCTGACCGTGGCCATTGTGGCGACGGTCAAGTACGTCGTGCGCGCGCCCGAGCCCGTCACGGACGATGAAGACCAGCAGACGCAGCAGGACGGCACGGCGGAGGACAGCGACGCCATTCAAACCATTTCTAACGGCAAAGAGCGCAAAAAATACTGCTATACGATCCTCGCCTACGGTGTGGACAACGACGCCGGCGGCAGCGACACGAACATGCTCGTGCGCTTTGACGCGGAGAACAAGAAGATCGACGTCGTCAGTCTGCCGCGCGACACGCTGATGAGCAACGGCCACAAGCTCAATTCCTCCTACAATAACGGCGGCACGGAAAAGCTGCGCAGCAACATTGAAGATATGCTCGGCATCCCCGTGGACTTCTACGTCTCCGTCGACCTGAAGGGGTTCATCGCGCTCATCGACCAGATCGGCGGCGTCGACTTCGACGTGCCCGAGGATATGGACTACGACGACCCCTACCAAGATCTGCACATTCACTTCAAGGCCGGTCTCCAGCACCTGAGCGGCCAGCAGTCTATGGAGGTCGTGCGCTTCCGCCACAACTCCGACAAGGATAACCCCGGCTACGGCGGGCGGCAGGATATCGGCCGCATCGGCACGCAGCAGGCGTTTTTGAAGACTGTGGCGCAAAAGCTGATGAAGATTGAAAACGTTCCCGCGATGGCGGAAACGTTCTTAAAATATGTCAAGACCGACCTGACGCTCGGCAACCTCGTGTGGCTCGCCAACCAGGCGCTCTCCATGGGCGGGACGGACGCCATCAGCTTTGCCACGCTCCCCGGCGACGGCGCGGGCTGGTACAATGGCAAGTCCTTCTACACGCTCTATCCCGAGCAGGTGCTCGAGATGACGAATTCGATGCTCAACCCCTACGCTACGGATATCACCGCCGACGAGCAGAACATTTTAGTCCCGTAATTCCGCAAAATTCTGAGAATGTGAGAAAGAGAGAGCAAACGCCATGAAGTTCCGCTTTGCGCTGCCTGTCGCGGCGCTCGCACTTGCGCTGAGCATCAGCGCCTTTGCTTACAGCGAGGAGCCCGCGCAGGACACTGCCGCTCCCGCGCAGGACACTGCCGCTCCCGCGCAGGAGGAAACGACGACAGACGACAGCGCCCCGTTTGTGCTGCTTCGCGTCTACGAGGGCCAGTTTGCCGACGTGAAAGACGGCGACTGGTTCGCCCCCTCGGTCGTCTCGGCCTATGAATACGGCGTACTCAATGGCCGCGGCGAGGATTCCTTTGCGCCAAGCGGCAATGTGACGATCGCCGAGCTTTTGACCATTGCCGCGCGGCTGCGCGCCATCTACACGACCGGCAGCGACGCGGTCATCCCCACAGCGAAGGAGCATGAGGCGTGGTATGCGCCGTATGTCTCGTATTTGAAGAGCCAGAATTTGCTCGACAACAGCTTTGAGGGCTTCTACCTCCTGCCCGCGTCGCGCGCGCAGATGGCGGGCATCTTTGCCTTCGCCGTGCCGGAGGAATGGTACACCGAGCCCAACGCCTCGCTCGTCACCTCGGCCTACGCCAGCCGCGACTACATCGCCGACGTGACGGACAAAACGCCCTACCGCAGTGAAATACTTCTGATGTACCGCCGCGGGCTGCTCTCCGGCATGGACGCAAAGGGCAGCTTTTATCCCGACCGCAGCGTCAGCCGTGCGGAGATCGCGGCGCTTTTGACGCGCGTTGTCAAACCTGAAACGCGCCTGACGCTCACGTGGACGGTCGCGCCGTATCACTCCGTCAAAAACGCGACGCTCGCGAGCCTTGTCAAAGCGCCGGCAAGCACGTCGCTCCCGACGTCGGCCAAGGACACCGCCGCCATCGACGGTTTGGTTCGCAATATGCTCGCGCGCGGCGAGCACACGATCACGCTGAACTACTCCAAGGCCCTCACCACCGCCACCGCCAGCGCGCTGACGCAGGCGTTCACCTCCCGCGTCAAAACATACTGCGAGCAGATGTACAACGCCGTCTCCTGCCGCTCGTATTCGACGGGCAAGGTCGTACTCACGTTTTCGTCCACCGCCTGTACGGACAAAACGCTCGAATCGTACCGCGCCAAGGCGCTCGCCGCCGCCATCAAGGTCCACGACTCCCTTTGGGAGAGCGGCACGCTGAGCTACGACATGAGCCAGTATGAGATCGCGCGCACGTATTTTCAATGGCTGTGCGACCACTGCCGCTACGATAACGCCGCCGCAGACGATTCCGCGAGCCATCTTGCCTACGGCGCGCTTGTCAGCGGCCTTGCCGTGTGCGACGGCTACACGGGCGCTTACAACCTGCTCTTGAAGCTCGAGGGCATCGAGTGCACCTCGCTTTTTAACGACAGCCACATCTGGACGCTCGCGACGCTGGACGGCACGCAGTACCACATCGATGTCACCTGGGGCGACCAGTACGGCCGCACGAACCTGCGCTACTTCGGCATGAGCGAGGAGCAGTCCTACCAGTGCCACCCGTGGGGCACAGCGGACAAAAAGAAATAAGGATCGACATATAGGGAGCCCTGAGACGGTATGTCTCAGGACTCCCTTTTTTATCACCATTCGAGCTTTGTGCGCACGTGCGTCAACGGCAGGTGAAAGCTTTCCCGCAGGACGTTGCGATGTTCCGGAGGAAAGTGCTCCTCTGAAAATTCATACAGCGGCAGAACCGAACCGTACTGCTGCGCGGTCTCGTAGAACCAGCAGCTGAATTCCAGACGTTCGAGCTTCGTTTGCAGCGCCGCGATCTGCGCGCGGACGTTGTCGCGCTCCTTGGCAAGGATGTCGCGGCGGGCGCTGAGTGTCTCTCCGCCGGGCTGGATGAGCGGCAGGAACGAGCGAATCTCCTTGAGCGGAAGACCGCAGAATTTCAGGTACTCGATGATTGAAAGCGTTGCAATATCGTCGTCTGTGTACGTTCGCTGCCCATTGCTGGCGCGCGCACCGAGAGACAGCAGCCCCTCCTTTTCATAGTAGCGCAGGGTCGATGGGGCAATATTCATCATGCGTGCCACTTCTCCGATTGTATAAGGCATACGAAAATCTCCTTAAAAAACTGTTAAGATAACCGCGCGAAAACCTATTGACTTAAAGGCGACTTTAATAGTTACAGTTTACTTATCCAAATCGGTATTGTCAACAGGAATCAACGGGTAAATTCTCTTCCGTTTGTGCATGATGTTCCGGTACCGACAGTTTTTAAGAAGGAGAAAAGAAGCTATGAGAAAAATGATGCAGCGATCCCTGAGCTGTCTGCTGACTCTCGCGATGGTCGTCACGATGCTGATGACCAGCACGCTCGCAGCAGAGAAAAGCGCAAAACTGGAATTTGACTATTCCGCCAACTACGAATCCTCCAAGGTCGTCAGTCTCGAAGTCTACAAGGGCTACCCCGCAGACAGCTATGCCAAGGAAGAAGAGATCTTCTCCCAGCTCGAAGCGATCACCCCGCAGGCTGACGGCAGCTACGTCGTCACCGCTCCCGGCACCTATGCCTACCATGTGCACGGCACCGGCTACTACAACATTCTCCAGCTCTTCAACGTGACCGAGGCCGACCTCACCGCCGGCGTGAAGAAGCTTTCCGTCATCGGCGGCAAGCTCGGCGGCAACGGCTTCGAGCCGACCATCAAGCCGGAGAAGGCCCCCGCCTCCTATAAGGTAGACCTCCGCGACAGTATGCTTATCTTCTGGCCTGAGGAGATCAACAAGCACTTCGCCCTCGAGCCGCAGAACTACACCACCCCCGCCTTCGACGGCAAGCACGCCGCCAACGAGTTCACCTCTCAGGAAGAGCTGATGGCCTTCCTCAAGAAGATGGACGCCGCTTCCGGCACCATGCATCTCTACTCTGCCGGTACGACCCCGAACTACAAGTATGACCTCCCCCTGGCACTCTTCACCACCTCCGAGATCCCCGCGAACGCCACGCTCGCCGAGGCCGCCAAGATCGTCAAGGGCAACGGCAAGCTGAACGTCTGGTATCAGGCGCAGATCCACCCCAACGAGCCTGCCGCCGGTGAAGGCGCGCTCGTGATGATCGACAACTTTGTCAACGATCCCACTTACAAGGCCCTGCTCGACAAGATCAACATTGTCATCGTCCCCCGCATCAATCCCGACGGCTCCTATCTCTTCAGCCGCGCCACCTATGACGGCTTCGATATGAACCGCGACCATATGTCCCTCAAGGCAGCCGAGCTTGCCCAGCTGCACACCGCCTACCGCCTGTTCATGAGCGAGGTTGTCCTCGACACGCATGAGTTCACCTTCTACGGCGCTTACAACGACGACTGGACGAGCGCCGGTGAATACATGGAGAATGCGGACGATCTTGAGACCACCCCCGCCACCAGCCTGAACAACAACCCCGCCGTGACGAAGATCGGTCTCGACATGGCCAAGCGCGCCTTCTCCGACGCTACGAACGCCGGCCTGCGCGTCAATCACTACGGCACCACCGTCAATAACCCCATCGGCCGCGCCTACTTCGGCCTGTTCAATGCGGTTTCCTTCCTCATTGAGACGCGCGGCATCGGCGCCGGCCGCCAGAACTTTGAGCGCCGCGTCTTCTCTCAGGAAGTTGCCGCCACCTCTTACATCACCTATGCCGCCGAGCACGCCGACGAGATCATGAAGGCGGTCGCCGCCGCCCGTGCCGATGTTGTCGCCAAGGGCAAGACCTATGAGGAAAACGACGTTCTCGCCCTCTATCAGACCAAGTCCGGCAAGACTCTGACCGATTACACCGCCGCGACCGTGCAGTACAGCGTCGCCGACGGCATTGAGAAGGTCAGCAAGGCGTCTCCCCTTTCCCTGAACGACACTCTGACCCGCAGCCGCGTCCGCCCGACCGCCTATGTCATTCCCGCGGACACTGCCAACATTGAGAAGATCCTCTACATCATGGACAATCAGGGCGCTGAGTACTACAAGCTCAACGCCGGTACCACCGCAAGCCTCCAGCAGTACTACTATGTCGGCGACTACATGGTGAACGGCAAGGCCAAGGGCATTGAGGCCGGCCTGCGCGACACCGCCGACGTCACCTTCGCCAGCGGCGCTTATGTCTTCCCGATGGATCAGGTCGCCAGCAACGTCATCGCCATGCTTTGCGAGCCCGACGTCACCGACTCCAACGGCTACGACGGCACGCTCTATCAGTACAAGCAGATCGACTACGATAAGGACAGCAAGAACTTCCCCATGTACCGCTACACGGGCAACGACCCGCGCACCACGCTCGTGAGCAACGGCACCTCCGCCGAGCCCACCCAGCCCACGCAGCCTGAGAAGCCCTCCCAGCCCGCGAGCAGCGATACCTACACCGTCGTCTCCGGCGACAGTCTGTGGAAGATCGCCAGCAAGCAGCTCGGCAATGGCAACCGCTGGACTGAGATCTATGACCTGAATAAGGACACCGTCAAGTCCCCCTCGGTCATTTTCGTCGGTCAGATCCTCAAAATGCCTCTCACGGCAGTGAGCCAGTAAAAAATACGTCAGTGTTTTTTCTCCACAAATCCCCTTCGAACGGGAAAGCGCCTTCCGCGATGCGGAAGGCGCTTTCCTTTTTATTTTCAAATCTCGAATTGCTGACCGTCGCGCGTGATGCGCGCGATGATGCCCTTTTCGTCCGGGTGCGCGGCGATGTAGCGGTCGATGACCTCATACTTTTTCCACATGTGCATCGGGAAGATGTGCTGCACCGTCACATTCTTCAGCAGATACTCGATGCCGAGGCCCTCGCTGCCTTCACCAAGGCGCGGGTCAAGCGGCGCCATCGCCGCCGTGATCTCGGGCGCGATGTTGTTGTCCGTCGCCTCGTTGCGCACGGCGGAGGCGAGCTTTTCAATGGCCGCATGGTAGTGAACGGTCATGTTGTTGCAGTAAGCCTTGCCCTCGCTCTCCCAGTTCCACCAGTTGAGGTCGCCCCCGTGGTAGACCATCTTCCCCTCAGCGCGCAGAAGATAGGCATTGCCGATGTCCGTCGACTTGATGGCGCGGATGCTCAAATCCTCGCCCCCGACGTCGGTGAGCAGGATGCTGTCGGGCCGCAGGACGGTCGTGCGGGCAAAGGCCTCGTCGGAGATGTTCAGCCATTGCCGCTTGCGCTCGGTGAGGCGCGTATCGCGCGAAACGAAAAAGCGCGTGTCGGGGTACTTTTCCAAAAGTGTGAACACCTTGGCGTCGAAGTGGTCCTCGTGGCTGTGGCTCGCAAAGACGAGCAAGGGCTTTTCGGGGTTTAATTCCGGCAGCGCGCCCGTGTAGTCGGGCTCGTAGGTGTAGTCAAAGAGCGTGTAGAACTTGTCCCATTCGACAAGATACGCGCTGTGGGCGATAAACGTGACGGTCATGCGGTTTCTCCTTTCGCTGTGGAGGATGGAAGTTTGCTTGTAGGATTATAGCAGACGCCGCGGCGCGGCGCAAGGGAAAAGGCTTTGCAAAATCGCGCGGATATGGTAAAATATTTGAATCTATCCCCCGCCCTCAGGAAAGGAGCCGCGCGATGCTGAAAAAAGCCTATGTCGAGATCACAAACCGCTGCAACCTCGCCTGCTCCTTCTGCCCCAAGACGAAGCGCGAGCCGCGCACGATGAGCGCGCAGGAATTCGGCCTCGTCCTCTCGCGGCTCGAGGGGTATGTGCAGTACGTCTACCTGCATGTGATGGGCGAGCCGCTGCTGCACCCTGAGCTTACGACGCTCTTCGCCCTCGCCAAAGCGTGGGATATGAAGATCTGCATCACGACGAACGGCACGCTGCTCCAAAAGCGTTCCGATGAGCTGCTTGCCGCCGAGAGCCTGCACAAGATCAGCGTCTCGCTCCACAGTTTTGAGGGCAACGACGGCGCGGACGAGCAGGAGCTTTCTTACCTGACACAGGTCTGGAACTTTGCTGAAAAGGCCGCGAAAAAAGGCGTCATCGTCGCGCTGCGCCTCTGGAACGACGGCGGCGCGGACGCGCGCAACGGCGAAATTCTCGACTTTCTGCGCTCCCGCACAGGCGATAACTGGCCCGAGATGCGAAACGGCAGCTTTCTTCTGCGCGACCACCTGTATTTGGAGCGCGCAGGCAAATTCGACTGGCCTGATCTGAGCGCCGGCGAATCCGGCGCACAGTTCTGCTACGGCCTGCGCGACCAGCTCGGCGTGCTTGTCGACGGCACGGTCGTGCCCTGCTGCCTCGATCACGAGGGCGATGTGGCGCTGGGGAACCTCTTCACCCAGCCGCTTACCGAAATTCTGACCTCCCCGCGCGCGTGCACTCTGCGCGAGGGCTTCTCCCGGCGGAAGCCCGCCGAAGAGCTCTGCCGCCGCTGCGGCTTCGCCGCGCGCTTCAACAAATGATATGATGACAGAACATTGGGAAAACTTAAATGCCCTGACCGCGCCGCTGCTCACGTGGTATGACTTAAACGGCCGCACGCTGCCATGGCGCAGCGTCGTCACGCCGTACCGCACGTGGGTCTCGGAGATCATGCTCCAGCAGACGCGCGTGAGCGCCGTCATTCCGTACTTCGAGCGCTTTATGGCAGAGCTGCCCGACGCCGCGGCGTTAGCCACCGTGCCGGAGGAACGGCTCTTGAAGCTCTGGGAGGGGCTCGGCTACTACTCGCGGGCGCGGAATCTGCAAAAGGCGGCAAAGGTCATCGTCTCGGACTTTGGCGGCGAGTTGCCGCGAAAGTGTGCAGCGCTCAAAACGCTCCCCGGCATCGGCGACTACACCGCCGCCGCCATCGCCTCGATCAACTTCGGCGAGCCGGTCGCCGCGGTGGATGGGAATCTGCTGCGCGTCGCCGCGCGCGTCAGCGGCTGCGCCGACGACATCATGGACGCGAGGGTACGAAAGCAATTCACCGCGCATCTCAACGACGCCATCGACTTAGCCCGCCCCGGTGCGTACAATCAGGCGATGATGGACCTCGGCGCGACGGTATGCCTGCCGAACGGCGCGCCGAAGTGCGAGATCTGCCCCGCGCGAATGATGTGCGAGGCGTATAAAAACGGCCTCACCGAAGTCTTACCCGTGCGCGCGAAGAAAAAGGCGCGCAAGATCGAAGAGCGCACGGTGCTGCTGCTCTTTCAAAACGGCAAGGCCGCGCTGCGAAAGCGCGCGGACACGGGACTTCTCGCCTCACTCTGGGAATTCCCGAGTGTTTTGGGGAACCTCGACGAGGCGGGCGTTTCGCTTGCGCTTGCGCAGATGGGGCTTTCGGCAAAGTCCATCGAGCCCGCGGGCAGCGCGAAGCACATCTTCACCCACATCGAGTGGGATATGAAGGGATATTTCGCCGACGTGACGGGCGAAAACGACGATCTATTCTGGGCGGACGCCGCGGCGTTCGACGCCGCCGCCATCCCCACCGCATTCAAGAAATTTGCCGCGCTCGTTCGCGCGCGGCTGCAATAAGAGAGGGAGAACAACGACCATGGCACAGCTTTACTTCAAATACGGCGCGATGGGCTCGAGCAAGACGGCCAACGCGCTGATGGCGCGCTTCAACTACGAAGAGCGCGGGCAGAAGACGCTCCTCTGCAAGCCCCAGCTCGACACGCGCGACGGCGACCACATGGTGCACTCGCGCATCGGCCTCGAATATCCCTGCGTCTACTTCCACGAGATGCGGCAGATGGACGAGGAGGAGCTCAAGAAAAACGCCTGCATCATCGTCGACGAGGCGCAGTTTTTGACAAAGGAGGAGTCGACGACTGCGGCATCCCCGTCCTCTGCTACGGGCTGCGCGCCGACTTCAAGGGCGACCTTTTCCCCGGCAGCTACGAGCTGCTTGTCATGGCCGACAAGTTAGAAGAGGTCAAAACCATCTGCTGGTGCGGCAAAAAGGCCGCGTTCAACGCGCGCTTTGACGCGCAGGGCCATGTCGTCAAGCAGGGTGCGCAGGTCGTCATCGGCGCGAACGACCAGTACATCGGCCTGTGCCGCAAGCACTGGATGCTCGGCGACCTCGGCCCCGACTTCAACGGTCAGGGCACGGGCGACTGATGCGCTGCGAGATCTGTCCCCGTCGCTGCAATGCTGAGCGCACGGCGGAGAAAGCGGGCGGCGTCTGCCGCATGCCCGCGGGGCTCGTTGTCGCGCGCGCGATGCTGCACCTCTGGGAAGAGCCCGTCCTCAGCGGGAAAAACGGCGCGGGCTGCATCTTCTTTTCGGGCTGCAATTTGGGCTGCGTGTTCTGCCAGAACGGGCGCATCAGCCACGAGAATTTTGGCAAGGTCATTACGCCGGCACATCTGCGCGAGATCATGGAAGACCTCATTGCGCAGGGCGCGCACTGCATTGACTTAGTCACGCCCACGCACTTCACCCCCTGGGTGCTCGAAGCGCTGCGTAAGCCGCTTCCCGTCCCCGTTGTGTGGAACAGCGGCGGCTACGAGCGCGTGGAAACGCTCAGAACGCTCGAGGGTAAGGTGCAGATCTATCTGCCCGACTTAAAATACGCCATGGAACGCCCCGCGCGCGAGCTTTCCGCCGCGCCGGACTACTTTGAAGCTGCCGCCGCGGCCATCGACGAGATGGTGCGTCAGGTCGGGGCGTATCAGATTGGGGACGACGGCCTGATGCGCTCCGGTGTCATTTTGCGCCACCTCGTCCTGCCGGGGCAGATGGAGAACACCAAGCGTGTCATCGACTATGTCTCGACGCATTTTCCGCCAAAGACGGTGCTCTTTTCGCTCATGAGCCAGTATACGCCGCAGCCCGGTTCGACCGGCGCGCTCGCGCGGCGCTTAAATGAGCGCGAGTACCGCACGGCGGTGCAATACATGCGCGACTGTGGCCTGACCGACGGCTTTTGTCAGGAGCTCTCGAGCGCCAAAGAGGAATACACGCCCGTTTTCGACCTACAGGGGGTATAGGATGGCGAATTCGCTCAACTGCCTGCGCTGCGGCACGGGGATGCAATTTATCAAGCGTGAAAAATTTCAACTCGGCCAGACCGGCTGGGTGCTCGGCGACCTGCCGAATCTCTTCGCGGGCGCGATGGAGATCGAAATTTACGTCTGTCCCAAGTGCGGAAAGCTCGAATTCTTCCAGCCCGGCAGCGACAAATTCGCAGGTACGGCGGACGAGGCAAAGACCGGCTCCGGCTATCTCCCGCCCGACGCGCCGGGCGGTCTGCCGCGCAAAAAGTGTCCCGTCTGCGGGGCGGTGCTCGACTTTGACTATGGCCGCTGCCCGTACTGTGAGCACGAATTCTGATAGCATTTTGTAATATTCTTTCTCATCAATACAAGGAGGACTCGATATGGAGCGTGTCAGCAAGCGGAATTACTACTTAGACATCGCGCAGACGGTGCTTGAGCGCGCGACGTGCCTGCGCCGCGTCTACGGCGCGATCATCGTCAAAAACGACGAGATCATCTCCACCGGCTACAACGGCGCGCCGCGCGGACGCAAAAACTGTGTCGACCTCGGCTACTGCACGCGCGAGCAGCTCAAGGTCCCGCGCGGCGAGCGCTACGAGCTCTGCCGCAGCGTCCACGCCGAGG
>OGGJ01001188.1_pt1 | contig 23030 bp, 15 predicted proteins | sample 1571071 | NCBI WGS metagenome assembly OGGJ01 (sample SAMEA2581954, study PRJEB24529) | metagenome | biome: Human gut stool | place: China | collected 2011
AAAAATTGCCCCCTGAAGTGCAATCATATTAGCGGTTGCTTTTCCTTTATTTAATCGGAAAAACTCAAAATTTCCACAGAAGTCAAATATATAAAATTTCTGCTTATCTTCTCCGTCGATCAGCCCCGGGCAAAGCCTTGTTCCGCGTCCGATCATCTGCCAGAATTTTGCCTTGCTCATAACTTTTTTGAAAAAAACGAGATTCACAACTTCCGGAACATCAATTCCTGTGTCTAACATATCGACAGAAATTGCAATCTGTGGCATCTTTTTTGCATCTGAAAATTCATCAATTGCACTCTGTGCATAGGTCATATAATTATCAATTACTTTCGCATAATCCGGGAGATGTGGGTATTCCTGATGGAATACTTCCAAAATTTTTTCTGCATGATCATGGTTCTTTGCAAATATAACCGTCTTCCCTAACTTCTGACCATAATCGATCCGTATACCATCGGTCATCAATGTATTTAAAACTGCTTTTATCGTATCTCTGTTAAAAACCCATGAATTTAACTTAGATGCTTCTATTGCTTCCGGCATGTTATGGTTTTCATCTGTAAAAGTCTGCTCATATACTTCCTTATCCTCTTCTGACAGTTCATCATATACAATTCCATTCTCAATAAATTTATATTTTGATTCCACAGAAACATAATCTACCAGATAACCGTCTTTTACCGCCTGTGCAAGATCGTATCCATAAGTAGGTACTCCTGATGCCAATTCAAATATATCATATGTATTCTTGTCGATTTCATCCTTTGGCGTTGCCGTCAATCCGACAAGTGGTGCATCAAAATAGGTAAAAATATCTTTGTATTTATTATATATAGACCGATGTGCCTCATCACATATCACAAGATCAAAATGACCGCAGGTAAAAAGCTTTCCATCTTTATCATTCACAGTGTCAATACAGTTTATCATTGTCTGATAAGTTGAAAATACACAATGTGCCTTGTAATTATCTTTTTCTTCCACAAGGTTCGTACATGACAAGTTTGGAAGTAAATTCACAAAACTTCGTTTTGCCTGTGTAACAAGTGAATTTCGATCTGCCAGAAACAGGATATTTTTCACCCATCCTGTATCTAAAAGTATCTTGCACAGTGCAATTACAGTTCTTGTTTTGCCGGATCCTGTAGCCATAACCAAGAGTGCTTTTCTATGGTTTTTATCATCAAAACTGTTACAAACAGCCTTGATAGCTGCCTCCTGATAGTAGCGGTCTGCAATACTCTTATCTACTGTAATGTGTTTAAGGCTGATTCTCATGGTTAATAAATTAAACCATTTTTCCAGATCACGCTTGGAATAAATTGTTGCACATTTTCTTTCCGGATACTGCCCGTCAATAATGTGCGTTTCAAATCCATTGGTAAGGAAGATCACCGGTCTTCTCTTATATTTCTTCTCTAATAAATCTGCATATAACTTTGCCTGCTGTCTGCCTTTCGAAACATCCACGCATGTTCTCTTTGCTTCGATCACTGCAAGCGGACGATGCATATCATCATAAAGCACATAATCTGCATATCCTGTTTCTGATTTATTCGGCATTCCTGAAAGTTCTACTTCGTTCAGCCAGTCTTTGCCTTCTGTCCAGCCCGCATCTGTAAGCATGGAATCGATATAAAGTTTTCTTGTCTTATACTCAGATAAATCAAGAGGTTTTGGAACATAAGTCTGCTGCTGTTCCTGTCTTCGTGCAGATAGTTCTTCTCTCAATGAAGCATTTTCTGCAATTAATTTTTTTAAATCAAGTTCCTGCCTTGCAGACTTTTCCTGTTCTTTTTCCAGTTCTTCTCTTATATTTTTTGCTGCCACTTTTGATTCTCTGGCTTTTTCCATTCTGGCAGTAATCGTATTTTTATCAAAAGTGCGTTCTGTAGAATTTTCTGTATAGCAGTGTGCGATATAATCAAGAAAAATGAACAGATTCTCCAGACACAACATAGCCTCATCTCTACCGAGTTTTTTATTCCCATGTGCTACATTATTGCCACATCTGCGGATGTAATCCATTCGTCTCCATAAATCCGCTCCGACAAGCTGTCTGTATTCTTCTTCATTCATAAGACTTTGCAAATTATCCTGATACGGCATTTCAAGAGCCTTATCTACTGAATACATCCATTTGATTGCAAACTCCATCGCCCTGCGGCTGTTGATAATACTTGCCTCCGGATCCATAAGAATAATCTTTTCTGCTGAGATTGCGACATTTGCAAATGCAGAAAATTTCGGTTCATTTTTCAAATAATCAAAGTTTGTTATCATAGACACCTCCGCTAACGCACAGAGTTTTTCTGGATTTATCGTTATTACTATTATTGTAGCATCCCTGTATGGTTTTGCAAGGAAGAGAATTCGAACAATTTTGATTTGGTGACTTGGTGGCAAAAATCATCGAACTCTTTTTGCTTCTCTAAATTAGGAACAATAATTTTAAATTCTTTTAGCCATCCTGTATTTAAGTTCGGCTGACCTCCGCCTTTAACATGCTCAGATACTTGTTTTGCGAAGAATTCATCACGCATCCAGTGTTTAAGATAATTGCTCGTAACTATTCCTTTACTCCTTAAAAAGCCTAAACTTACAAATGTGCATAACTCCAATTCTTCTTCCAAGATTACAGGATGTCCTAAATTAGAACCAACTCTCGAAAACAATACATCATTCACTTGCGGTTTCGAACCTTTTGGTGCTCCCTCGAATTCTTCTCTTGAAATATATTTCACATCAGTCAAATCCAAAAAATCTCCAGATGTGTTTTTTGCTGATATAAACATCACTCCTGAATCTACATAAGTCGGTGTATGCGTTATACCCAGATAAATCTCCGCAACATCATCTACTGTCATATATGGTAATGACTTTTCATTATGGCTTTGATGTCCAAACATCTCGACAAATCGAGCCTTGATGAGATCATCTAATCTTTGCAGTTCCGTGATTCTTGAGCTAATCACCTTAACTAAACAATCGAGCTGTTTTACAACTTTTTCTTGTTCTCGTTTTGAAGGAATATCCAATTCAACATTTCCCAAATTCTTTCTCGAAATTCTCTTTCGTGTTGTTCCTGTAACGCTATTTAATAATCTTGTATAATATGCATTTGAACGCATAAAATAACACAAATATTCCTTGCATACAATAGCTTCATTTGATCTACAAATTGTACAATCGACTGCGGTTATCATCCTCTCCTTTTTTTCAGGAATAATGCATGCTCTTCCTACAGGTTCAGGTAATCTTGAAACTAAAATATCACCTGAAAATATTTCTGTACACTTTAGTTTATTAAAAGTTTCTTCAGATATATACTTAGCTTTTTCTTCTTTTTCTAAATATGCTCCCATACCAATATTACCGGTTTGAATCAACCTAATTCCCTCATCGGCTTGATCCTTACTTTCTATCCAGTCACCATCAGTAAAGACAGTACATATATCTTCTAATCGCATCCACATCAACCATGCAAATTGATACGTGAACAATCGGCGTCAGGACAGAGAAAAAAACAGCTTACCATCTTTTGATAGCTGCCCTTTTCTCTGGACTGCACACCGATTTTTACCGATTGAACAAAATTGCGTCACTCCAGCTGATACAGTATGGAGTTTGAATCGATTTTCTTCTTGATTTTACCAAAGAATCTATACATTGGAAACTGATTCCAGCATATATTCAAAAATAGTAACCTGTCTTATCGAATGAAGGGTGCACTTAATAAGCCTTCATTCAGACGGCTGTTTTTCAGTATTCAAATGACTTCGCTCAAGTCAACATGTAGTGTCCTCGAAGCGATAGCGAAAGAAGATTTCCACCACAGGCTTCACACTTACAGATATCCTTTTTGTAAAGGATCATCAGCTTTTCCGCACAGGTTTTGCCTCGGAGTTTTGAAATATATTGAATGCAGTTGAGAAGCTTCCGGCAGTGTGCCATCTTTTCTTTCTTGTTCCTGCAGGAAAGCAGGCCATAGTGGCGAATTCGGACAAAACCTTTAGGGAGCACATGCATCAGAAACATTCGCAGAAACTCTGTTCCTTTGATGGTTTGCTCGATATATTTACCACCATTTTTGTAATCCTTTACGAGATAGGTAACAGTCTCATCTGTCATACTGACGATTCTACGATTACTGATAGCGATACGATGAGTGTAACGGCCAAGGTACCGGATCACAGAATTAGCTCCATTGAATGCCTCTTTCGTATATACAACCCAGTTCTTATCGTAGAGGGAATTCAGTAAAACTTTGAATTCATAATGATTTTTTAAATGTGCTGCCGTTCCATGATACTCAAGTTTTTTTTCTTCCCAGAGTTGTTTCAGCTCACAAAGATAATACTTTTTGAAGACGGCAGACATGACCTTAACCGGAAAGAAAAACTTCTTTCCTTTATCCTTCCACTTGTTTGCAGCATCAAGTCCACCGCCAAGAACAATGGTGTGGAGATGAGGATGATAATTCATCCTGGAGCCCCAGGTATGAAGTACGCAGATATATCCAATCCTTGCTCCAAGATGCTTCGGATCCGCAGACAGTTCTTCCATTGTTTGATGTGCTGCATGGTACAAAGCATCATAAAGGAGTTTCTGATTTGAATAAATCAGGGAATATAATTCTTCAGGAACTGTAAAAACCGTATGAAAGTATGGAACATCCAGTACATTTTCCTGCTGTTTGTCAATCCATTCATCGACCTCCATTCCTTGACACATGGGGCAGTGACGGTTCTTGCATGAATTATAATGAATATATTTCTTGTGACAGTTTTCGCATTCGCTTAAATTGGCTCCCATTTCAAGAGTATGGCATTTGGAGATACACAGTGCCGTTAGCTGCTGTTGGGGAGAAAAGTTGTGTGTCTCACAGTATTGCGGAAGAAATCGATGGAATACATCCTGAATGGTGATGTCATGATTCATTTGCATCACCTGCGTTTCTCTTAGATTTATGTCCTCGTTTTTTCTTGACAGGATGATCAAGCGGACTCTTTATTCCCATAACAGTTTTATTTGATATGTGGATGTATACCTGTGTTGATTCCAGACAGCGGTGTCCAAGCATTGCTTGTACATAGTTGATAGGGACACCTTGTTCAATCATGTGACTTGCAAAGGAATGGCGAAGCGTATGCGGATGTGCTTCAATGCCCGCTGTTTTTCCTACTGCCCTGAGCATGATTTCAACACCACTCACTTTTAGTGGTTCATGAGGAGCATCTAAAGAAACAAAAAGATACTCTCTTTTTACCGGATAACTTCTCCAGTATTCTTTTAGTAAATCAAGGGCTCTTTCTGAAAGAATCGTCCATCTGTCACGATGATTCTTCCCTTTGGAAATATATACCTGCATAGTGCTCATATAGATATCTTCAGGTTTAAGAGAGACAAGTTCTCCTACACGCATTCCAGATGAATAAAGCAGGGCAATGATTGCTTTGTTACGGATCTGGGTTGCAGAATTGATTAACTTTTCAATTTCTTCAAGAGAAAGCACTTTCGGAAGCTTTACATCCAATCGCATTCTTGGAACAATGTCTTGATCCCATGGAATGTGTAAGACATGTTTGTATAGAAAGCAAATGGAAGAATTATAAAAGTTGCAGGTTGCAGATGAAAGACCGGAATTACGTTTTTCCAGTATAAATAATCTGGCATCCTGAAGGGATAAATCTTCCATTGGTTTATAGCCTGTCCACTTCATAAAGTGACGTATGTTGTTGATATAGGTATCTGCAGTTCGGGAGGACCTGTTACGAATCAGGCATTCCTCTCTGAGCTTGTTAAAATATTTTTCGTACATAATAAACCTCCATGATACTAGTAACGTTAATGAGTCACTGCCATCATGGAGGTCCACGTATTAAAGATACCCTCTTGAGAAAAAGAGATTCTAGTGTTATTCTATTCATGGCAGTGTTAATGATGATCCTGTTCGATTGTTATTTTGTGGTGATTTAACAATACTACTTTTAGGACTCATTATCTACTGCCTTTTTTAAGTTAAAGAGAAAACTGCGCCACAGCCTTCGAAGGCCATCGCGCAGCGATTTAGTTCAATTGGAATTTGAATCTGCTATCATTTCTTTTATGCAATATACCTCCGATGTGATGTTTTTACATTATTTTGATTCACAATTGCATACTGCATCGTCGTTCCAATCTGTGAATGTCCTAATATTTTTTGCACCTGCTCGATTGGCATTCCCTTGTCAATTGCCCGCGTTGCCATTGTTCTTCTGAATTTATGTGGATGTATTTTTTCAATATTTAGTTTACGTCCAAGCTCACGCACTCTTATCTCTACACCGCTGATTTTCAATCTTTCATATGGCGAATCCAACGTGACAAATAATGCAGGATTTGTGTCTGTCCGGCTATTTATGTAATTTTGTAGATGTAATTTTGCTTTAGCATCAAAATATACACGTCGCTCCTTGTCTCCTTTTCCATAAACAACACATTCTCTTTCTTCAAAATCAATATCCGAAATATTCAATCCCACCAATTCACCAACTCGTATTCCAGTCGAATATAATAAATCTATCATTGCCAAATCTCTGGAACATCTGCAATTATCCCGTAATCTTTCGATCATTTCATCCGAAATGATTTCTTTTACCGGCTGTTTCGTTTTAATTTTATGAATCCTTCTCATAGGACTTTTTAAAATATAATCTTCTTCCTCCAACCACGAAAAGAAACTTGAAATATTTCTTCTTACATTATCCACTGTTACTTTACTGCAATTATTGCGCTGCTGATATTCTGCAAGATAGGTTCGTATTTCATCTGTTGTAATTTTTCGTATTACGGTATCAATATTTTTTAACAAATGCTCAATTGTCACCTGATAGTACTGTAATGTTCTCGCTGAACATCCCTCAATTTGTTTTGCTTCAATAAACATTTTCAAATATTCTTGATTTGAAATCTGTTCCTTTTCCGGTCTCGCATCTGATAAATTTTTTATCAATACTTCCTGCAATTTTTTCATCTGTGCAATATTCAGATAATCTGCCATCTCATTAATAATCTTTACAAGTTTTTCTTCCATGTTGGTATCTCCCTTCAGTAATTACCAACATTGTACACGAAAATAATGTTCATTCCCAATTTTCTGACATTGCTTATTGCGGCAACAGTCCATATTCTTTGATCAGTCTGCTTACTACTTTTTCAGGTCCATCATTATTCATTGCAAATTTATTTTTCACTCCGATTTTATCAAAAATCTGTCCATACCAATGAATATCTTCTCTAATTTCATTCATATAATATTCTTTATGTTCATTCTTATATTGCAAGTCAATATATAAATTATCTTCTTCATCACTAAATACAAGTCGTGAAAAAATGTTTTCCGGAGAATCACAGAGTTCGATCAACAATATGTCGTCTGCAACTATACACTTTTCAAAATTATCAGGATAAGAAATAGGCGTAATTGCTAAAACCATATTTTCATCCAATTTAAGAATTTTATTTATGATTTGCCCTCTTTTTTGATCTCTCCAACGTAAATTTTCTGTATGGACAAATTCTTCAAGCGTTATGCCATAGTATTTCTTTATTTCGTCATCCAAATCATAAAATGAAAATTTTATTTTTTCGGCAAGCAACTTCCCGATAGTTGTTTTTCCAACATTTGAAACTCCAAATAGCAATATTTTCATGGCTAATAATAACCTTTCTTTATAAACGTTATCCGAAATATTGTTGCATCAATGAATCGAATAGGAGCTGTGTCTCATCAAGTGCTTTCTGCACTACAACTTTTGATTTGGTGACTTGGTGGCAAAATGCCATAAACTCTTTTTGAAGTTCGAGCATTGGCAGTATAATCTGCAAATTTTCAACTTGCTGCTTGGTTATTGACTCACGCGTAGCTCCACTTCCAGCAATACTCCATAACAAATCCTGATAATTATCATCAATTAGCAACTTATTTAAGAACTCAGGAATTATACAGTCTTTACACCTTATGATGCATACATGCTGATTTACTCTTGCTGGTAATATCTCATTTGGAACTACACATGACCGAGCAACAGAAGCACCTGTAATATTTAGCAATACATCATCTTCCTCAATAGTTACATTATCCAATTTAGAAGCCTGTTCATCTGAAATATGTGCCAAATCCTTATACTCAAACTGACCATTATGAACATTCATACTGCGAATAAGTGTAATGCCTTCTTCTTGATAGGCTTCCTTTCCTCCCTTAGGAGTTGCACCGGATCCAATCTTTGTAGTAATCTCCCCCAAAGACTTTTGCTCCCAACCTTTATCATTAAGAACAGGATTCCCAAACATCTCGACAAATCGAGCCTTGATGAGTTGATCTAACAGTTGGATCTCTTGCTTTCTTTTCTCAATAATTTTTTCACATTTTTCAAGAATCTCAACAATTTCAGCCTGTCTTTCTAACAAATCAAGATTAAATTCTTCATTTTTATAATCTTTAAAATATATATGTGGAATGGTTGCTCCAGTAAAATATTTTTCTAAATGCATATAACTTACAACATAAAAAAGATATTTCGGCAAAACATTATCTTTTGGCAAGAGATACTGCATTGTTCCTATTACTGATGAATTCGCAGGATATAAAGCTGCTCTTCCTACTCCTGCTCCATCCTTAACTACAGCAACATACGGCTTTTCCTGATGATAAAAATTTGTATTTCCTATATATCCCGAGGCTCCATAGATTGGATAATCTCCACTTGTTTTAGCTATATCTGATTGTTTCAAATTTGATGTACCACGCTCACATACATCTTCCAGTTTTACTTTCATCTGTTTCATTGCTCCCTATCAGAATCATTCTTCATTTTATCTTCAAGTTCCATAAATCGATCAAAATCACTTTCGTATATGACATCTTGTATCTTTCGATACTTTTCAAATTCACTCTCTGCATGAATTCGTGCCATTTCAGCAGAAACTTTCCCATTATCAGACAATACTCCATAATCCATTATTTGAAGAAAGCCATTCAATCTATTCTCCCAGTCTTTCATCGTCATTGGTATATTTCTTTCCGCTTGAAGTTCTGCCAGATCTAAATAAGCATTCACTAACCGTCCCATATTTGCCAATTCTTTCTTTGACAAATAATTTTTCGCAATCACAACATCATATTTATGAATCTTACCATTGGGCGCTCCCTCCCAAGTTGTCAATCCCATATGCTCTTGTGCTGCATCCGCTCTATTATAAATTACTTCAGCCGCTGTATTGCCATGAATTGCATAATGTATCTTATTTTGAACTGCCGAAAAAAATCTTCTTGTTGTTTCTGCTTTAGAATCATAATCTATAGCTGTTGCATAGATATCTGTAATTTTCTGATAAAATTTACGTTCCGACAATCTGATTTCACGTATTCGTTCCAGTAATTCTTCAAAATACTTTTTTGTTAATACTGTGCCTCCATTTTTCAGTCTTTCATCATCCATTGCAAAACCTTTTATTGTATATTCTTCAATAACATTATTTGCCCATTTACGAAATTGAACTGCCTTTGGAGAATCAACTTTATTTCCTACTGATATAATTGCTTTCAAATTGTAATGTTTTGTGTCATAGCTTTTTCCATCAGAAGCAGTTACTCGAAATTTTCGAGTAACTGAATTTTCATCAAGTTCAAGACTTCTAAACGCTTTCTGCAAATGATACGTTATTGTATTAGCCTCAACATCATACAATACTCCCATCATTTTCTGTGTCAGCCATACATTTTCATCAAAATATATTGCTTCTACCTGACTCTCACCGCTAGCTGTAATAAACGTTAAATATTCTGCTGCACTAGATCGTACTGTTACGTCTTTTTTCATTTTTCCTCCACTTCAACCCTCAACTGCAAATTGGAATTTGCATTTTCCTTTCCTATATTTCCACTCTTACTGCTCACTTCATTTATAACTCCAGCAATCTTTCCAGTTCATCCATCTCTTTCCCGATTTCCATCTCAAGTTCCCGGATGTTTGCCATAATTTCCGATGTTGGTGGATACTCTACCGGCACATACTCGATTTCCTTATACTTATTAATACTGAGATCATAATCATTGTCTACAATATCCTGCTTTGGAACCATAAATGACTTGTCGGTACGTTTTCTGTCCATCTCTTTATCCAGATTCTTAAATCTCTCAATAATATCTGGAATATCATTATCAGCAATCGGAGACCGTTTATCATCAAGACTGAGTCCATCCGCTGTCATATCATAAAACCAGACATGATCTGTTCCGCCATGATCTGTCTTTGTAAAAATAAGAATCGCAGTTGACACTCCTGCATATGGTTTAAATACACCGGATGGCATGGAAATAACTGCTACTAATCTCTGATTCTCCACAATCTCCTTACGAATCGCCTTATGTGCTGTAGAAGAACCGAAGAGTACGCCATCTGGAACGATACAAGCACATCGTCCACCAATTTTTAAAATACGTAAAAATAATGTCAAGAACAAAAGTTCTGTTTTCTTTGTTTTACAAACTTTTAACAGATCACCTGACACCGATTCTGCATCAAGACTTCCTTTAAACGGTGGATTTGCCAGAACAAGTGAATATTTCTCTTTGTCCTGATTCTGATCAGACAAACTGTCTCTATACTCAATAAATGGATTATCAATACCATGTGTCATCATATTCATGGCTCCGATGCGGAGCATTGTCCGATCCATGTCATAACCATAAAACATATGGTTCATATAATGATCTTTTTTCTGTTTATCATAAAAAATCTCTTCTTTTTTCTTTTCCTTTAAGTACTCTCCTGACGCAACCAAAAATCCAGATGTACCGCAAGCCGGATCACAAATCATTTCATCACTGGAAGGATCCATTAGTTCAACCATCATGCGGATAATATGTCTTGGTGTACGGAACTGCCCATTTAATCCAGACTGTGCTATTTTTGACAAAAGATATTCGTATACATCTCCTCTTACGTCTGCTGTCTGAATTTCACTCATCATCTCATAGATCTCGTCCAGTGAGTCTACAACCTTCGATAACACTAATGGTGTTGGGAGTTTAAAGATTGCATCATCCATATATTTGGAGTATGCACTGTTTTTATCGCTATGCAGTGTTTTTATAAAAGGGAACACCCATTCCTGCATAATAGAATACATTCTGTCAGCAGGGAAATCATGAAATACCGACCATTTCAACTGTGTTCCATCGATTGTTCTCTCTCCAATCTGAACTTCTTCTGCAAAAATGCTCTGATATGGTAGTCCCAGCATTGCACTTTCTTTTGCCCTCATATTATCCGAATCATCCAGATCATGTATAAACATCAGATAAGTGATCTGTTCAATTACTTCAAGTGGATTTACCAATCCTCCTGCAGCAAAAATGTCCCATAAACTATCAATTTTGTTTTTCAATTCGCCTGTAATCATTTTTATCTCCAATCATTCATTATTCCATGTATATTTTGTATATCTTCCGCCACCGATTTTCAGAATCGCTCCTGATTCCACCAGCTCTGCAAGTGCCCTCTGTACTGTCACCTGACTGATATCCGGACATTTTTCTAAAATCTCTGCTTTTGTAATGGTACCCAGTGTTGTTTTAATGATCTCCCTCACTCTGTCCGGCTTTGACATACCGCTTGTTGCCAGCAAACTCACTCTGGATGAAAATTCCCGATACGCAGCTGTAACAATACCAAGCATATATTTTACAAACGGTTCATAATCATTCTTATTTTCATGCCAGTTTACAGAGCTTTGCTGCAAGCAGTCATAATACAACTCCTTTGTATTTTCAATTAACTTTTCAATACTTATGTACTTTCCGACAATATAACCGGCTCTATATAGTAACAATAAGGTCAATAGCCGACTCATTCTGCCATTACCATCATTAAAAGGGTGAATACATAAAAAGTCAAGGATAAACATTGGGATCAGAATCAGTGGATCAATCTGTTCTGTTGCAAGTGCCTCATCAAGTGCTTTACACAATTCTTCTATTGCCTCTGGCGTTGCCCATGCAGGCATCGGCTGAAACCGGACAGATTTATTTCCTGCCATATCTTCTTCCTCAATAATATTATCTGCTGTCTTGTATTTTCCCCCGATATCAAACCCTTCAAACTTATATAAATCCCTGTGCAGCTGCAGTATGATGGATGGTTTCGGTGGAATATAATCATGGTTATCATGAATCGTATTCAATACATCTCTGTAACCTGCAATTTCCTGTTCATTTCGGCTCTTAGGACGGGTTGTATCTTTTACTAAAGCTTTTAAACGTTCATCAGATGTATAGATTCCTTCAATTTTATTGGAAGCTTCCGTACTCTGAATTTTCGCAATTTCTACAAGCTGTGTTAATGTATCCGCTTTTGCTTCAATAAATAATGTCTGCTCTCCTCGAAATTCATGTATCTGTGTCAGATAAGATACTATTTCAGGTGTGAGCAGTTTTTTCCATTTTTCACGATAGTCAAACTGTCTCATTTAACCTCCTGCTGCAATCATCCAACTATTACTTAATACTAGTAATTATATTCTTTTCATTATATCATTGTCAATTTAATTTTATCTTTTTAAGAAAAATGATATAATTAAATTCAAATTGAACAGATTAAAAATTTTATTCCTTTTCTCACGATAAAACAAAAAACGCACAGACTGTCTCTCATCTAAACAATCTGTGCGTCTCTTTTATGATCTGCAAACCGCACCTTTCCATATGTTATCCATATCTCAGGCTCCCATTTACAGATATCCTATATATTTTTACGCCAGCTTACTCTGCTTTTGCATCCGAAACACTGACCTTATGGTCATACCATTTTCCTTTTGTTCCGATTAACGCAAGATCAAACTCCTGATCTAATGCTTCTACCGAGACGTCAAAAGCATAGACTTCCTCTTTGGAACCATCAGAGTATGTAACTTCTTCTGTTGTTGGCTGGATCAGTTTTGCTCCATCCTTCTGTGCATCTTCTGCAGTTCCTAAGAAAAGATTTACAATGTTCTGGGATGGCATTACGATGTGGAGTGTCATTTTTCCGTTTTTTACCGTAAGTGTTCCACGTCCGTCATATGCTTCATTTACATGAAACATGCTGCTGTCGGTATCGAATTTTGCAGAGTAGGTTCCATCTGCAAGGACATCACTGTCTGCAGATGCTGTTGTTGCGATATCCCCAAGAGAATCGATGGCTGCTTTGGTATGTGCTGCATAAATCTGCTGAATCGCATCGATCTCACCAAGTCCTGCGATCTGGCAGTCCACACTTTCAAAGTTACCGCTTGCAACAAACTGGCTCTTCCAGGAATCGTCATCATCGCCAGCCATATCGTTGTTGGCGTGATCTCCGGCTACGACCATTAAAGGACGAAGGATCACTTTTGTATATCCTGCTTCTTTTACTGCTGCGATCACGTTCTCACATGCTGTCTCTTCCGGCTCACCTTCCACTGTTCCGATGAATACGTTGTCATAACCTAATTTTTCCATCTGGGCAGCCATCTGGCTGTAGCTTACTTTTGCAGTGTGGGAAGTACCATGTCCCATGAACACAAATGCTGTACCATCTTCTTTTGCTGCCTTTAAGGAATCAAAACCTGCTGTCTTTACTGCCTCTGCTGTGATAGCTTCTGCAACGGCTGCTTTATCTTCATTGACAACAGTTGCATCACTTCCAACTTCGCCAAGTAACGGTTCAGCGATCGTAACTGTCTCAAATTTATCTTTGTATCCATCTAATGCATCTACGAGTTCATCATACTCTGCACCATGCATCAAATGAGTTGGCTGTACTACGAGATTTTTTACACCATTTTCTACTTCTCTGTCGAGTGCCTGTTCTACATTGTCAATTTTTTCACCATCTCTTGCCTGTACATGGTTGATGATGATCTGTGCTGTGAAAGCTCTTCTTACAGACCAGTCCGGATTTGCTTCCTGCAGTGCTTTTTCCACACCACCGATATCCTCTGCCCTGCTGTCGTTGAAGGATGTACCAAAACTTACCACTAAAAGCTCGTTCTCTCCGATTCCGTCCTCATTCAAAGGATCATCCTTGGATGCATCTCCTGTATCTCTTCCGAAATAATCCGGGTCAGCATTTTCTCCCTCAACAAGTTCCTTCTGCGCATCTGTCAGCTTGTCCCATGCTGCTTTTGCTGCTGCACACTGCTCATCTGTGTTCTCATTTCTTGTCTGCACATAGATGGCATCGATGAGTGCTGCAACTTCGTCTGCTGCGGCCTGATCATCGACCTCTTCACTCTCTGTCTCAGCAGCTGTTTCTGTCTGTGTCTGTGTTGTCGCTGTCTCTTTCTTGCTTCCGCATCCTGTAAAAAGGGCTGCTGTCATTGTAAACGCAAGAACAAGTGCAAGTGTTTTTTTCTTCATTTTTTTCTCCTCTTTGTGATTTACTTCTGCTTCATAGAGATCTGTACACAAAGAAAAATTTATTGCTATATTATCAAAAAAGCAATAAAAAACTCCGGTCAGATGTCCTGAACGGAGTAAAAAGTCAATGAAAATCAGGCTTTTTGTCAGAAAGCCCTCTAAACAGTACGACCAATTACTCGTGATCTGGGAATTCATTTCCCTGTACCAGACGATTGGCAGGTTTCCTGGCTGAAAGATCCTCATACAGATTCTGCCTTCCCAGTGCCATGCACCAGTGGCTTTCCATGCGGAAAAAGAATCTGCACTCCCTTATCACAGTGACGAGATCGTACAGGAATCACACCTGTTTCCCTTTTAACCAGTCTGGTCTTAACAAAACCGGCTGGCACCAACTGTCTTCTCTATGAAACTGTCATTTTTTTACGCTTCCACACCGCATGAATGATATAGCGGTCTAAGCCTTATCCATGTTAGCACACCCATGTTTTTTTTGCAATCTCAAATGTGTTTTTCTGTTCTTTCCAAAAACCATTTCACAAACTTTGGATCTGACGGATAATACAGATGTGGAAAGCCCCAGAAATGATCGTCCGATGCATGAATGCACTTCCAGCTTCTTCCACGGAACTTCCGGATTTCCATAATAGTACAGATGAGGGTATCCTGCCATCAGGGTTTCCTGACTGTGAATGCAGTCCCAGCCCCGTTTGCTCAGTGGTTTGGCAGCATGGAAATCACTGCCGCAGTTTTCAGAGTCAAAATAGTGGAACTCATGCGCCTTTATTTTTTCCGGTTCCGGTCTTTCCGCTGTTCCCTTCTCCGTGAGTCCTTGCGGCAGCTGTACCTCCACATAGCCAAACCGTACCAGTTTTCCCATGTACTGACACTCTGCCGGGATCACGCCTGCCATTTGATAAGTTGTTCCCTCCCTGTCCGTGAGCGTGTCATGCAGATACATAAATCCCCCACATTCTGCCAGGGAAGGTAACTGCTGTTCCAGAGCTTCTTTGATGGATTTCCGCATGCTCTCATTTTCTTCAAGCTGCTTAGCGTATAATTCCGGATAACCGCCGCCTAACAGTAAGCCATGAATGTTTTCCGGAAGCTTCTCATCATGCAGCGGTGAAAAAAATACCAGCTCTGCTCCATAGTGTTCCAGCATTCTTAGGTTGTCACGGTAATAAAAACAGAATGCTTCGTCTTTCGCTACTGCAATGCGGGGCGGTATTGTATTTGTACCGGAGTTCTCTCTATCATATAATTTATTTTTTCCACCGAAAATTGCCTGAGAAAAAATTGTACATTTCCCAGAATACGCTTTTTCTTCTAAATCTTCTTTTTCTTCCGGCTTTCCTTCTTCTGTTACAGTTTCTTCTTTTTCCCACAAAGCACTTTCTGCAATCCCGATCATCGCATCAACATCAACATATTTTTCCAGCAATTGTCCGGCTTTTTCCAACTGAAAATTCAGTTCCTCCATTTCTTCCGGCAGGATCAGGCCCAGATGTCTGGAGCCAATTGTCAGTTCTTTTTCATTCGGAATGCATCCCAGTGCTTTTATCGCAAGTTCTTCTTCGATCAACGGCGCAATGGTATCAAAAAACATTTTACTTGTCCGGTTTAAGATTACCCCTTTGATCAGCTTCTTCTCGTCATACTGTAAGAATCCTGCAATGAGCGGAATCACAGATTTTCCCATGCCACGCGCATCCACTACCAGAATAATCGGGACATCCAGTGTCTTAGCCAGATGGTAAGAAGAACCTTCCTCTCTGATACCGCCAAGTCCATCGTAAAGTCCCATAACACCTTCTAACACTGCGATATCATGCCCCGGCAGTTCCATCTCATATAACGCCTGTATCTGTGATACATCTGAAAAAAATGTATCCAGATTTTTGGATGGAATTTTTAACACCTGTTCATGAAACATCGGATCAATATAATCCGGTCCACACTTAAAGGACACCGGATGTTTTTTCCTGCATAATAACTGTTTTAAAAAAGCACATGTGACGGTTGTCTTTCCACTGCCGCTTTTTACCGCAGCGATCATAACCCCTGGTGTTTTCATAGTTTCATTCCTTTTTGAAATTTATAAAATATCTTTTTATTGCTGCCATATTGTTTTCAATCCCATTCAACATACATCCCCGGTAAAATCAAAAGAGCAGATGTAGATTGGATTTTCGCCCTGCATCAGATGATAACCGCCGACTGTTTTCGCACGGGATACCTGCACCTGGATGATCTCGAGATCCGTGATACGGCTGTCTGTTTCCAGCAATGTCAGTTCACGGATCGTCTCTAAACTGATGCAGTTGATCACAATCCTCATTGCATGATTTTTTTCATACAAAACATCCAGGATTTCTTTTAATCTGCCACTGCTTCCACCGATGAACGCATGTGTCGGATGCTCACTCCGTTCTTCTGTCTTAAGACAGTCCGGTGCCTCACCGGCGATTACCTGAATATTCGGCAGAGCGAATTTCTCGATATTTTTCTGGATCAGTTCCAGTGCAAGAGGCTTTTTTTCTATCGCAAAAACCTGGATCTGCCCACTTCTTTTTGCGATTTCCACCGCGACAGAACCTGTTCCGCTTCCGATATCATAACAGACGGAATCCTCTTTTAAATGCAATTTGCAGATAGACAACGCCCTTATCTCTTCTTTCGTCATCGGAACTTTATCCCGCAAAAATTCCTCATCCCGCATCCCACAGGTAACTGTCTTTTTTTCCACATTTGGATTTAAGATGAGACAAATATATAATCCATTTTCTTCCACATGCTCACATGCTTCCGGTGTTAATGTCAAAACTTTCTCTTGCGGATAGGACAGCTGAAAACCTGCAAGTACCTTACAGTTCTGCAAATGATATTTCTGTAACAGTCTGCCGAGTTTTTGCACATCCTCTTTTCCGGACATCAGCAAAAATGTTTTTTCGGAAAAACGAATGGTCTCTGTCAGATTTCCGATCCACTCTGAATCCGCTCCGTGTCCATGGATACTTAAAACAGCCGCATCCTGATAACTGTACCCGGTCAATGCCGCAAAATAAGATACCGATGAAATTCCGGGATAGATGCGCACACTGCTGTCACTTCTGCCCTTCAGTGTTTCATATAGTTTTCCGCATCCGCTGTAAAAACCGGTATCACCGGAAAAAAGAATGACCACTTTTACCCCGCAGCCGGATAACCGGTCCAGCTCTGGGACAATATCCGCTGCAAGATAATAGGGATAACGGACTGCCTGCTCATTTTTTGTTGTCCTTAGCAGACGTTTTGCTCCAAAAATGTAGTCTGCTTCCCGGATTTTTTCTGCTGCTTCCATCGTGAGCGTCTGCGCGTTTCCCATACCGATTCCGATCAGAAAAATCTGATTTTTTATTGTTTTTCCTGTGATTTCTGAAATTTTTCTGCACACCTGTGCAAAAGAATCCCCACTGTTTTGTTTTTCCGGATTGCCGATCACACAAGCAGTGATTCCTTCCGCCCCGGCTGCTTTTATTTTTTCCAGAAATCCACCGGTTCTGCCACTCTCCTTTGTGACCAGGTACCTTATATGAAACTGTCTGATCAGTGCGCGGTTCATCTCCAATGAAAAAGGTCCCTGCATCGCAATGATCTGTTTTCCACAGATACCGTTCTTTTCACAGAGAGAGAGGCTCTCCAGTCCCGGCAATACACGGACAAACAGGCGGTCTTTTAACGCTTCCTTCCGACTGTATGTGGCAAGATCTTTGCTCCCGGTCGTAAGCAGGATGTTTCCATCTGTGGAGTTTAAGAAGTCTGCACATTCTGTGGCGTCACTGCACAGTATCACATCTGAGTGATTTTCCTGTATTGTATCCTTATTTAATGCAATATCCGAAGTCTCCCTCTGCAGCCGGATATATGGAATCTCTGTATTTTTCAGGCTTTCCCTGATATTTTCCGAAACTGCCGTTGCAAACGGATGCGTTGCATCCACCACCGCTGCCACCTCGCTCTGTGTGATGAACTTCTGCATTTCCTCCAGATCCATCCTGCCTTTATGAACCGTAACTCCATCCATCTCCGGCATGACGATCTCACCATATTCTGTTGCCACGGAAACAATACATTGGATTCCATTTTCAGACAATGTCTGTGCTAACATGCGTCCTTCTGTTGTTCCTGAAAAAATTACAATTCTATTCATGAATTTCTTTCTCCTGTTTACACGATTGTCACATGCAAATTAAAATACGGCATACTTTAAACCGCCGGATCCGGCAGCACATACCCTCTTGGTGTGACAAGTTTCCCACCTATGATTTTTGTTCTGGAATTTCCAATAAATACCGTTGTAAACATATTCACCTGACGCTCCCGCAATTCTGCGAGTGTGCAGACTTCACAGGCTGTGTTTTCTCTTCCGATGTTTTCCACATAGCCACAGGCTCTCTCCGGCTCCACTCCGTTTTTTTGTAAAATGTCACAGGCCTTCTTAAGATAATCTGCCCTGTGGTGGCTGGATGGATTATAGATTGCCATGCAGAAATCCCCCATCGCCGCTGCCGCAAGCCTTTTTTCGATAAGCTCCCACGGTGTCATAAGATCACTTAAGCTGATGACGCAGTAATCGTGATTGAGTGGCGCTCCAAGCGCCGCTGCCCCACTGTTTGCCGCTGTGATCCCCGGGATCACCTCAAGTTCACATCCCGGATGCGCTTCCGACATCTCATAGAGCAGGGATGCCATTCCATACACACCTGCATCCCCACTGCATACCATCGCAACCGTTTTTCCTTTTTCTGCTTCCTCAAAACACATCTCACAGCGTCTGACTTCCTGTTTCATCGGTGTGGATAAAAATTCTTTTTCCCGATATTTACCGCCTAATAATTTTAAATACACCGGATATCCGACGATCACATCGCTGCCGCACAATGCATGATCTGCCTGTGGAGTCATCATTTCCCCGGTTCCAGGTCCCATTCCCACGATATAAATTTTACTGCTCATCGATCCTGTACTCCTTTGCCAGCTCTCTTTCCAATTTCCAGTCGTATTTTACAATTGCGATCGTCATGCCGTTTTCCGCCTGCTTCCGCAAAATGAAAGTTCCTTCTTCGTTTGCCGCTTTCATTGCAGCCCGCTCGCAGACATTGTCCACGCCTGTCTTTTCTTTCACAAAGGAGGACTCCTGAAAGTCTCCCTTTACCTGTTTTAACTCCTCCGCGGAATAGGTTAAAAACGGAATCCGGTTTGCCATGCACCACCTCAGCAGGCCTTCCTCCTCTTTTTTCAGATCAATGGAAGCTGCTGCGCGCACAAGTCTTTTTTCAATGCCTGCATGATCCAGCCACTTTTGTATAAATGCATCCAGTTCTTCAAAGCTTTTTCCCCTGCGGCAGCCGATTCCTAAAATATATTCTCTCGGCTGCAATCCGAGTACTCCCTGCTCTAAGTCTGTTTTCTCTGATGAGATCACAATATCCGGCGTTTTTCCATCCAGTATTTTGGCTGAGACTTTTGCGATCCCCTCCCGGTTATAAATGGAAAGACCACATTTTTTTGCAAACAGATCCACAGAAAACGTATGATTCACATCAGTTGCTGTTGTGATGACCGGAATCCCGCCGATCTGCCCTGCAATCTGTTCTGCGAGCTCATTTGCACCTCCCATATGCCCGGAAAGCAGCGGGATCACAAAAGTCCCTGCCTCGTCTGCCACAACCACCGGGCTGTCACTCAGCTTATCCGACACAAATGGTGCGATCATGCGCACTGCAATGCCACAGGCTCCAATTACAACAATGGCATTTTTCTCTGCAAACTGCTGTCTTGTCCAGTCAGATAGCGATAATCCAAGTTTTTTTGCTTCTTCCGTTTTCGTGCCCACAAAAGCCTGTCTGATTTTTTCTGCAAGTTTTGTTCCGTTCTCTGTAAACGTAATGATACTGATATTCATTCTTTTTCCCTTGATTTTTTTATCTTACGAAATTCCGTCTCAAAATCCGGCGCATACAGTCTGGATTTCCCATAATTCTGATGTGCCACAATATCTCCCACGATGATCAGCGCTGTTTTGGTAATGTCATGCGCTTTTGCCGTCTCTTCTAACTGTTCCACCGTGCACAGATACGCTTCTTCCTCCGGCCAGGTCGCCTTGTATACAATCGCCGCCGGTGTGTCTTTCCCATACCCGCCTGCGATCAGCCGTCTGCCCAGTTCTCCCAGCATTCCTGTACTTAAATAGATTGCCATGGAAGCATGATGTGCTGCAAAACTCTCAATGCTCTCTCTCTCCGGCACTTTGGTTCTGCCTTCCATGCGGGTAATGATCAATGACTGGGACACTTCCGGCAAAGTATATTCCAGATTTAACAAAGCTGCAGCTCCAAAACAGGCGCTTACTCCCGGACAGCTTTCATACAAAATACCTTTTTCATCCAGCAGATCCATCTGTTCCCGCACTGCTCCGTAAATGCTCGGTTCCCCAGTGTGAAGCCGCACGGTCGTAAGCTTTTGTTTTTCTGCCTCTTCCATGACAGCGAGTACCTCTTCTAAGGTCATGTATGCACTGTTATGTATCTCACACTCTTTTTTGCAATAAGATAAAAGTTCCGGATTCACAAGCGAACCCGCATAAATCACCACATCCGCCTTTTCTAACAGACGCATTCCACGTACCGTGATAAGATCTGCCGCTCCAGGTCCTGCCCCCACAAAATAAACCATTGTTTTGTTTCCTTTCTAATTTATGTATTTGCGAAACCCTTCATAATCTTCTTTAAATTGTGAAAAATTAACAAAATTTTCGAAAACACGCTTTCGCTACGTGTCGCTGGTAACGGTACTAAGAAGCCAGTCACAACTTACGTTGTATCTGCCTTCTAAGGACCGACCGCTCCCCAGTGTTTTCTCAAGCTTTTGTTAATTTTTCACAATTTAATTTAGGTTTTCAAGAGTTTCGCAATTGTCTAATAAATCACATTAATTCCTGTAAAAACTTCTCTGCTCCAGCGGACTTTGCCAGCTCTCCAAATTCATTGGAGTAAAGGATAACCTCGATCTGCATTTTTCCTGCCGCCCGTTTGTTCAGATAAAACATGATTTTTGACAGTAGATCCTGCATCACAGCATCTTTTTTCCCACAGGCATCCAGTTTCCTGACTGCTTCTTCCGTGGTGACACATTGCAGGATTTCCTCTAAAACCGGATAAGGCACCTGATTTCTCACAGAAGCTGCGGCAAGCACTTCCATACGGCAGTCTCCCTCTCTGGAATGTGTGTTCATGATTCCTCCTGCCACTTTCACAAGCTTGCCGATATGTCCTGTGAGCAGCATTTTTTCAAATCCAGTGGTGATCGCCATATCAATGGTGTCTCCGATAAAATTACTGCACTTTACGCTCCGGTCAAGGTCGTAACCATATGTTTTTTTCATGTAATCCAACCCGTAATTACCGGGCGAAACAGCGGCGATTCCATAACCTTCTGCTTTCTTCTGGTTCAATTCCACTTTGATCGTATCAAGAAGTGCCTGACTGCTCATCGGTTCTACGATCCCGGAAGTTCCCAAAATGGAAATTCCCCCGACGATCCCAAGTCTCGGATTGAAGGTCTGCTCCGCCAAATGTTCTCCGTCGGGCACCGAGATCGTGATATGAAGTTCTCCGGAGAAATCTGCCAATGCGCATACCTCCTGCACTTCTTTTTCGATCATCTCCCGTGGCACATGATTAATGGCTGCATTTCCGACCGGCTGGTCTAATCCGGGTTTTGTCACTCTGCCAACACCCTTTCCACCGTCAATGCAAATGACTGCCCTTTTTTCCTGCATCGCTTTCACATGAATGCCTGAAAATTGTCTGTTATTCTGCCCCGGTATTTTTTTCTCCCCATCTGCAAAACGCACTGTGGAAAAAATGAGTGTCCCGGATGTAATATCGGGATCATCTCCACCATCTTTTCGTACTGCGCAGGTAACTTCTGTTTCACTTCTTGTAATTTCAAGTATCTCTGTTTGAAACAGAATCCCTTTCGGTGTCTGTATTGTTATATTTTTTTTTAACTTTCCTGTCAGTAGCATATATGCTGCTGCTTTTGAGGCAGCCGCCGCACAGCTTCCTGTTGTAAATCCATATCGCATCATTCATCCACTCTTGCATGATTTTCTTATGGTCTGCACGGCAACTCAGCAGACCAGTGAATCTATTACTTAAATTTACATTTAATTTTCATCTCGAAGTTCATATAAAAGTGCATTGCAGATTGCCGCTGCAATGTTACTGCCACCTTTTCTTCCCCGGTTGATAATATACGGTACATCCGTTTTTAAAATCAGATCCTTTGCAGCCTCCACATTCACAAAGCCAACCGGAACCCCGATAATAAATGCCGGGCGGTATTTTCCACTCTTTATCATTTCATATAATTCGATCAATGCTGTCGGCGCATTGCCTATGGCAAAGATCACCGGCTTTTCTATCTGTGCTGCTTTTTCCATGCTCACAGCTGCCCTTGTGACACCGCGCTCTTTTGCAATCTTTGCCACCTCTTCCTCAGCCATAAAACAGTGTGCCTTTCCTCCGTATTTTGCCAGTTCTTTTTTATTCACGCC
>OGGJ01001239.1_pt1 | contig 22113 bp, 16 predicted proteins | sample 1571071 | NCBI WGS metagenome assembly OGGJ01 (sample SAMEA2581954, study PRJEB24529) | metagenome | biome: Human gut stool | place: China | collected 2011
TAAGTTAGTCCACACTTTCTATACTTCTTTATCTATCTTGCTCGATGTCAAAGAAGAATCCGTCTTAGAGTACGTACCATTATTTGTATAGGTTGCACTCGCCCGGTTTGCAGCATTCGATATACCAGTTGCTTTCTGCGATATTTTGCTTACAAAAGAATTATATCCTGTAAAGACCGTTTTCAGCGAACTGATATCTGCCTGCTTTAAAGCATCCTCATCTAATTCCAACTTGTTTCCTTTTCCTATGGTAATACCTATTTTGGCAAGCATATTACTGTTTTTGTCTGTCATTCCAGTCATCCATGAAGCATTTCGCAATACATCCTTTGTATTAGATTCTCCGGCTTCCTTAACTACATCATTATAATCTTCAACAAAAGATTTTACTGCCTTGGTGATTTTATCCCAGTCATAATCCTCTACCTCAATCTCTTCCCCCGTTTTTTCATCTTTCTTTTTTATTTTCTTTTTTTCCCAAAGAGAAGAGTCATTCAAAGCATCTGCTGATTTTTTCAGAGAATCTGCACTTGTTTTCATCAAGGTAAGTTTTTGTGAAGTATCACCTTTTCCCGATAATTTTTCAGCATCCTGTTTTGCATAATATGCTTTCATAAGTTTTCCATAGCTTCCATTTTTGATTGCAGCATAATCAGAAAGCATATTTGTATTGCCTACTGATGAACTATCTGACGTTCCACTAAACAAAGCTGAAAAATCTACATTGCTGTTATATTTACTTGTATAATCACTAAAACTTTTGATTTCTGACATAACACCAGCCTCCTTTCCGAACTATAAACGTATATCGATCGGTGTATATACTACCGACTGTCCACTTTCTGATGCTGGATTTTTTATTGTTTCTGCTGTTTCTGTTTTAACATCTGCATTCTCTGATGCATCTGTTGCCGTATCTGCATTTTCCTGTGTATTCTCTGCTTTCTGCGTTTGATCCTTCTTTGTTTCTGCTGCATCTGTACGGTTGTCTGCCTTTGCTGCTTCTTCCATAGATTTATTTGCATCTGAAAGTGAAGACATCTGTGCTGCTGTTGCAGACTGCGCTTTTGCCTGCAAATCTGCCAGTTCTTCTTCTTTCTTTTCGGTATTGCCTTTTCCAGCATCCTGCTTGATTTCAGACTCAAGCACACCGGCTCTTCCTTCCATCTGTGTTGCCATACTACCCTGCACTTTTGCTTGCTTCATAGATGAATCTGCGGAAATCATTGCCCTCATACCTGCCTGTGACAAGCCTGTTCCTTTCTTTGCAGATGTATTTTTTGTACCAGCCACCATATCATCCATAGATGATTTTTTACTCTGCTGTTCCTTTCTCTGTTCAATCTGGTGCTGTCTTAACTGTTGATTGAGATTTGTAATTTCCTGCTGTATCTCCTGACGTTTCTTCATCTTATCCTCTAATGACAGTTCTTCATTTGATGATAAGTCCTGCAATTTCTGCTGTGCATTTGCAATCTGATTCTGAATATTTTTACTCACAGAATCATTCGCCTGTGCCATTCCCATTGCTCCTGTCTGCGTATTCGTTCCGTTAAATCCATTAATTTTCATCATTTCGTTGTCCTCCTTGAGCTAATACTCTGAAATCCGTTTCCTGAAAATCTGTATAACATGATTTCTCTTTATTTTTTCTTTCGGCATATCTTTCTTCACAATAAACTGTGATGTTGTGAACCGCCCTTTTTTCGTTGTGAAGCAGTCTGAAAATGCTTTTCAGACTGTCGCAGTGCTCCTCAAATATTGTTGCAAGCAACATATTTTCATCGCTACCTGCGCAAAAAAAGCACTACATATTTCTGTAATTTCTGTAATTTACAAAATACATAGTGCCAATTTATTTCTTTATTCTACCTGCATCATAATGCTAAGGATTACTTCCTCATTTCCCTGCTCCAAAGATATATCTCCCATATACATTCTGGCAACCCGGCGAATGTTATTCAGACCCATTCCATGTTCCCTCCCAGATTTGGTTGTTTCTGGCAAATCGCTATCACCAAAATTAAGCTGACCCCCAAAACTGTTTTTTATGGTTATCATAAAGATACTGTTTTTCCGAAAAGAAGAAATGCTGATATACGGATCATCTCCACTTACATTTTCCATGCAGTTATTCAAGGCATTATTCATGATCACACTCAAATCAAATGCATTTAACTTCGTATTCTGCGGATAATGAAAATCCGACAGAAACCGAATCTGCCTTTCTTTTGCTTCTCTCAGCTTTTCCATCAAAATGACATCAATTACCGGACTTCCTGTCTTTATTTCCGGAGATACCTCGTCCCATTCATTTTTCAGATGTTCCAAGTATTCTGTAGCATCATCCATATTATTATGTGCCACCAGATGTTCCAGTGTCTGTATATGATTTCCCATATCATGGCGCATGGAGCGGATATCCCGATACAACTTTTCGACTTCCTCGATATGCTTTTTCATGTCACTGATCTGATTTAATACCAGCTCTTGTCCCCGCTGTTCTTCCTGCATCTCTTTCCAGTTTTGAAACATTACAATCACAACAAGAATAGCAACTATGGAAATCAGATAGTGTAAAAAGCTTAAAGCTCCATAAAATCCATATGTATCAATCAAGTTCTTTCCAGTATCTCTTTCGTATATCATGAGATAATATTGTAAAATGCCATACCCAGTGACGCCTACAAGTGAAGGTATAATAAGCATTACCATCTCTTTGACGCTCATTTCATCTTTTTTGTATATATACGCTTTATTGATCAGTCCTATTGCAACCGCAATAAAAGCAATACAAAGTACAATATCCAAAACTCTGGTTCCAACATATAGTCCGTATTGCAACCACACTTTTTCTGCACTCATATTCCGAAATACAAGTGCTTTTGTAACAAGATCATCAAGTCTGGCTGCCATTGCAACCGTTAACCATCGGATAGAAAAGAACGTAATTGCAAGAAATATTTTCTGATATATATTTCTTCTGTCCTCTATATACATTGCAAGAAACGCTGCTATAACTCCAATCAGATATGCGGAAAAATTATCAATCTGTGGCGGAATCATATATAAAACAAGCATAATCGTAATATAAACAATACTGACTGCCACAGCCCCTTTTTTCTTTTTTATATAGGGACAAACAAATTTTCCAAAATAGATTCCTGTAATCATAAGGAGTGCAATAACAGAAATTTTCGATGTAACCATCCAGCATTTTTCTACCAAACTCATCCGATTTCTTTTCCTTTCCTCTGATTATATTTCAAATATTGTTTTACAAACTCAGAATAATTCTGTTTTGCAATCAATGCAGTTCCATTTTCCATCGTCACACAATTTGCATCATATTTCTGAACATATTTGAAATGTACGAGGTAGGCTCTGTGTGTACGAAAAAAATCTGCTCCCGCAATTTCACTCAGTTCCTGCAATTTTCCATAATATTCAATATTCGTATCCCGTGTATGGATAATGACTTTTCGATTATATACCTCAGCATACACAATATCCTTCAAAAACACTTTCATATGGCTTCCTCCGGACTGCACCATCATGTATTTTTCATCCAATTGATTTTCAGAATATTCTTTAATGCTTCTGACTGCACGTTTCACAACTTCCTCAAATTTTTCATCTGAAAACGGTTTCACCAGATAATGAAATGCTGCAACATCAAATGCCTGAAAAACATACTCCTCCACAGCAGTTACAAATATCAATACCATTCTTTCATTTTTCTGACGCAGAATCCTTGCCGTTTCCATTCCATCCATTCCTGGCATCTGAATATCTAAAAATAGAATATCCGGCTCACAACCACTTGCAATCAATTCATCACCAGATAAATATTTTTCTATTACTGCATCCGGTAATAATTTCTTTATTTTTTCTTCTAATATCAATCCTATAGATTTTTCATCATCACAGATTGCTATTTGCATCTTGTCACTTCCTTACTTACATACAATTATATTTATTATATCGGAAAAAGTCTTTTAATAGCTAGCCGACATGTTGTAAACCGACCTTTTTTTGTTGTGAAATAACATATCACTGCATATCTTTTACTCAGACATCTACAGTATTTTTAAATTTTACAATCTGATGTGAATACTGTTCATTCACAAGTGTAGAACGAATCAGAAAATTCGCTGTTGCAATATTATTTGCAATCGGTATAGATGCATAATCTTTATAATCCAAATCACTTTCCTTCCATCTCCATCCACATCTTCTTTTTCTGCAGTACCTGTCCTTCCTTTATCTCCGGGCGGATAATTGACTTTATCACTTCTTCCGGAGCCTGTGCCTGCAGCAGTTCCCCACAATTCCCTCCCATGCACCATCCGCAAAAAGTGTTTTTAACTGTGCCAGAGACTGTAAAATCGGTACACAGTACACACCTCGGCTCCGGCAGGTCGAAAGAATCTTATCAAAGTTATTCGGCATCTTGATATTTGCCATTTCATCCAGCCAGAAACCGACATCCATCGGCAGCTTTCCTCCAAAGAATCTTGCCTGACGGTACAACTCCTGAAAAAGCAGCGTGTAAACCATGCCCGGCACGAAATTAAAGGTGTCATCGTCATCCGGGATAATGATAAACAAATTGCTTTTTGTTTTCTTTTCTCCGTCAATTCCGGTGCCAAACCCATCCAACGGAATGTCATTGGACGAAAAGATTTCCAACCGTTCTTCCATGCGCAGAACCAGTTTCGGCGGTGTGTCTGCATCCACAAACTGAGCCTCGTCTAACAGATATAAAATCGTTTTCCAGTTTTTCTGCAACAGTTCCGCCCGCCCTCTTTTGTATTGTCTGGGTGATTCGAAACGCCTTACATCGCCCACTTCAACCAGAAATTCAGCCACCGTGATCACTCCTGTACCTTTGATGGCAAGCATCTGCTCTCTTTCAGGTATCTTCCCTTCTTGCACAACTTTTCTATCGTCTCCATACCGGCATCAAACTGTGCCTTTTTGTACTCGTAATCCTCTAGCAACAGTTTCATTTAAACAAAATTTAGCAAAGAATATATTTTAAAATTATTCAAATAATGCAGTTCTTTCCACAAATGATCCTGTTCTAAATATTTACTTTTTACATAATCCAAAAGATTATTAAAAGGTTTTCGATTCAACATCGTATCATCTGTCATTCTGAATTCTTCTTTAACAACCGAAGTCTCTCCATTAACGAGCAGACAGTGACGTTCTTCATAATCGTACTCTTTAAATTTTTTATGGATATCAGAATACTCCACTTGATAATAAAAGGAAAATTCCTCTGGAGGTACAGCTTCCGTATTTATCATCTCACAATGATTGTAATGCCCATTCCAACTTTCATAACTTCCACTCCAAACTGCATTAAAATCATCACCATTTTTCACGTGTTCGGATAAATACTTTTCTTTGTCAAGATTCTCAATTCCCAGTTCCTCTGAAAACCTATCTAAACAATCTCTGAGAACCTCCTTTGCCTTCTCACAGGAATTTGTTAGCAATATCATGTGCAATCTCCAGACTGGGGGTGTTCAGATTGATATTATAAGCCACTAACGGCATGCGAGCTCCGATGGCAACGGTTCCGGCAGTGGGATGCCGTTCTTCGGGACCGAAATCGGGATGCCATTCGGGTTGGTGAATCTTTTCCTTCATGCCTTCGAATTCTCCTTTACGGATGGCGGCAAGATTTTCGCGATGAGGAGCGCTTGCTGATTTCTCATAGAGGAAGACCGGAAGGTTATATTGAGAGGCTACCCGTTGCGCTACTTCTTTAGAGATGGCGATGGCTTCTTCCATGGTACATCCTTTGATAGGAATGAACGGTACTACATCTACCGCTCCCATTCGCGGGTGCTGTCCTTGATGATGGTTGAGGTCAATCAGCTTTACTGCTATGCCGATGGCTTCTATCACCGCTTCTTTTAAAGCATCAGGTTCTCCCACTACGGTGACCACAAGACGATTATGGTCTTCATCATTGCTATAGTCGAGCAGTTTTACCCCGGCGCGTGCACGGAAGGGAGATACTATCTGATCTATTTTCTGCAAGTCGCGTCCTTCGCTAAAGTTGGGAACGCATTCCATGATTTTTGTCCAGCTCATAATTCGTAATGTTATTGATGTTTTATACCTTTTTCTTTTAATACTCTGTCGATTAATGCATCTTCTGCCAGATGAGGCATGGTGATATGATAGCCCTGTTCCCGATGAGTATGGTTAAATTCTTCGGATGTTTCCATGGCATGCGGATTACGTGCCCATGAGCGTCGTGCCACACCGCCCATGACATCCCATAGCATGGACGAGCGTAAAATAGCGTCTACTCGATCACTACCGTCGCACACCATTCCGAATCCGCCGTTGACGGCTTTGCCGATACCTACGCCTCCGCCATTGTGCAGGGCGACCAGACTCATGCCGCGTGCACAGTTGCCTGCAAAGCACTGGACTGCCATATCTGCCATCACATTGCTGCCGTCCTTGATGTTCGATGTTTCACGGAAAGGAGAATCGGTTCCACTCACATCATGGTGGTCTCGTCCCAACATAATGGGACCTACTTCTCCTTTGCGTACCATTTCGTTAAAACGCAAGGCGATATTCATGCGACCGAGTGCGTCCTGATAGAGGATGCGTGCCTGAGTGCCGACTACCAGATTGTTCTTTTCGGCATCACGTATCCATATCCAATTATCCATGTCCTGTCCGCGTCGTTCTTTGGGGATACACTCCATGGCGGCATGGTCGGTTTTTATCAAATCTTCATGTTTACCGCTGAGACAAACCCAGCGGAAAGGTCCGTAGCCGTAATCAAAAAGTTGCGGTCCCATAATATCTTCCACATAAGAAGGCCAGATGAAGCCGTCTTTTTCATCAATGCCATTGCGTGAGATTTCCTTTACTCCTGCATCATAAATGGCTTTCATAAACGAATTGCCGTAATCGAAAAAATAAGTACCGCGTTCCACCAGTGCTTTAATGGCATTGAAATGGCGGCGTAGTGAAGCATTTACAAGCTTTTCAAATCGTACACGGTCGTCTTTCAACAGGCGGGTACGTTCATCGAAAGTGATGCCTGCCGGACAGTATCCTCCTTCGTACACGGCATGGCACGAGGTTTGGTCGCTCAGCAGTTCAATATCTATATGGTGATTCAAAGCATGCTCCAGCAAATCTACTACATTTCCGTGATAAGCAATGGAACAAGGCTTGCGTAGCCTCATGGCTTCGGCAGCAAGGGTATAGGCTTCTTTCAAGTCGGCAGTGACGTGCTGCACCCATCCTTGGCGATACCGTGTTTCGATGCGTGAGGCATCTACTTCGGCAATGATGGCGGCGGCTCCTGCTATTTCGGCAGCTTTAGGCTGTGCGCCGCTCATTCCGCCCAAACCGGAAGAAACAAAGAGATGCCCGTTAAGATTTCCATCCTGCGGTACTCCTAATTTCATGCGGCCGGCATTCAATAAGGTATTGAATGTGCCGTGTACAATGCCTTGCGGACCGATGTACATCCATCCGCCTGCTGTCATCTGACCGTAATTGGCAACGCCCATCTGTGCAGCAATTTCCCAGTCACGCTGGTTGTCGAACATGCCTACCATCATGGAATTAGTAATAATAACACGCGGTGCTTCGGGCTTTGACTTGAACAGACCAAGGGGATGTCCGCTTTCCACTACCAAAGTCTGTTCGTCAGTCATTACTTCCAGATATTGTTTAATGAGCCGGTATTGCATCCAGTTTTGGCATACTTGTCCTGTTTCACCGTAAGTGACCAGTTCGTAAGGATACAAGGCAATATCAAATGAAAGGTTGTTGTCTATCATTACTTGAAATGCTTTTCCTTCGATGCAGTTTCCTTTATATTCGTCAATAGGCTTTGCTTTCAAATCGCCTTGCGGCCGGAAACGGTAGCCATAGATTTTTCCCCGGGTAAGCAGTTCATCCATAAATTCCGGGGCGAGTCGGGCGTGAAGTTCTTCGGGAATGTAACGCAGTGCATTCCTCAGTGCGGTTTCTGTTTGTGCCGGTGTCAGACGATAACCTCTGTCGGGCGCACGGCGGATGCCTTCCACAAAAGTAGGATAGGCAGGAAGTTCGTTAGATAAGGTGACAGTCATAGCATTCAGGTGTTTTGTCACAAAGATAGTAAAACAACTGAGATACTATGAATTAATGGATATGTTTAGTGACATAAAGTAATGAAAAACTCTCATGTATTATGGCAGAGTAAGAAGTCCAATAACGATAGAAGCCGCTTCTTGGATATAGCTAAGGCTTTTCATACGGATGATTAAGCCTTTCTATACTGAATACTACTACGTCCCACTATAGCAGGATATACGTCCCACTGCAATAGGACGTACGTCCTGCTACGGTGGAACGTACGTCCTGCCGTAGTGGGACGTAGTAAATGTCTGTAAAAAACGCCTTAATGGTAGGGAAGAAAACGCTTAATGCTGCGGAAGGAAGATGGTATGCCTGTGATAGGGCTTCAGGGTATCAGCAACGAACTGTCGCCATAGCTTAGGAACCTGAAATCATGCTCCAAGGCATAATCATAAATCTTTCGCCAGTCTCCTTTCACAAAAGCAGAAACCAATAGCAGTAATGTGCTTTGCGGTTGGTGGAAATTGGTAACCATCTTTTTCACTATCTTGTATTCGTAGCCCGGAGCAATGATGATTTGCGTACTGGTGTGCAATGTTTCCATGTGGTGACGGTTCAGATAATCGAGTATATGCTGTAAAGCCTGTATAGTGCCGATGCCATTTTTCTCTTCGTAAGGCATCCATTGCTGCACGTGCAGTTCTTCCTGGTTGGCATCGGGATTGCGGCTGATAGCTACTCCTATATAATACAGGCTTTCCAAGGTTCTCACCGAAGTGGTTCCTACGGCAATGGCATGCCCTCCGTGTGCAATCAGTTTCTCAATGGTCCGTTTGTTGACGGAGATGTATTCCGTATGCATTTCGTGTCCTTCTATTTCTTCACTTTTCACGGGCTTGAAGGTGCCTGCGCCTACATGCAAGGTCAGTTCTTCGCGGTCGATACCGTGGGCATCCAATGCTTGCAATACGCGTTCGGTGAAGTGCAGTCCGGCGGTGGGGGCGGCTACCGACCCTTTTATTTTGGAATAGACCGTCTGATAAGTTTCTTTATCGCTTTCTTGTGTGTCCCGGTTGAGGTAGGGAGGAATAGGCAGTTCGCCCACCACTTCCAGCAGGTCGGCAAAGGTGATGCTGTCATCATTCCATTCAAAATCTACCCAATGGCTTGTGCCGCGACATTCACCGCGTGTGGCAGTCAGTGTCACCTGTTTCCCTTTCACGTCTACCATGCGGTTCAGTGCTCCTTCTTTCCATTTCTTCAGATTGCCAATCATGCAGAGCCAGCTGCATTTTTTCGTTTGCTGGAAGGACAGTACATAATCGTTCGGCTGTATCGGCTCCAGACAGAACACTTCAATCAGAGCTCCCGTTTCCTTGCGAAAGTGCAGGCGTGCCTGAATCACCTTTGTATTGTTGAATATCATCAGTTCGCCCTGCTCCAGATATTCAGGCAGCGCAGTGAATGTATCTTCGCTTACTTCGCCGTGGCGGTATACCAACAGCTTGGATTGGTCACGTACTGCCAGCGGAAACTTCGCAATCCGTTCATCGGGCAGCGGGTAATTGTATTCGCTTATTTTGATATGTTTTGTATCTTCCATTTGATTTCGTTTCATAATTTGCGCAAAAGTACCGATGTTTGCTCTGTACATTGTATATCAGTTTTTTATTTTTTTATGTAACCAAACTCGTACGTGCATGTTTCTCATCGAACCTGACAAAGGTAACAATTATTTTTTATCTGATTCATCCTCCTTTCATTTTTTATCCTTTTCAATTCTTCTCAAATCCTTATATTATGAGAAAAGAGGATCTACCGGGGTAACCCTGTTTCAGATGATGGGCGGGATATTTATTTGAAGGTGATGAAATCGGAAGTAATTATAGTGGTGGATGTAATCGGCACTGATGGTATTCACCGAACGGTTGTTTGTTGGGCGGTGCAAAATCGGGAAAAGTCGTAAAATCCTATTTTTTTTCGTCTAAAAATGTATCTTTGCGCCTGATATGGCAACAAAAAGAGTGCTTGTAGATAGGAATTTTGGCCGCGTCATTATGCGTACACACCGTTTGGCATGTCATTTATCATGTTATCAGATGATGTAACCATTTCATTTACCGGGCTATGTATTGTTGCATGAATTTTCCCATACCCGTGGAATGAACTTCACAAGTTCAATACGGATTTTTAAGTTAAATGCTATAATCTACTACGATGGAACATGTAATTTATATTTCTGATGAAACACCGTATTAGAGTTACTGATTTTTATTGTTTATAACTTTAATGATGGCTATGGAAAAACTTATTATAGAGCAGTTGAAGCAAGGAAACGAAGATGCTTTTAAATACATATATAAACAGCATTATGTATTGCTTTGCCGTTTTGCGAACCAAATGTTGGCTGATGCTGCTCTGGCTGAGGAAATAGTGGATGATGTGATTTTTTATTTGTGGGAGCACCGGGACGATATTGAAATTGAATATTCAATTCGTGCATACCTTATGCGTGCCGTCCGTAATCGTTGTTTGAATGAGTTGAATTCGTTAAGGAGGCGGGAGGAACTTTTGGTTTCTTCATTTTTTCTTCCGGAAAATATGGAATTTCTGGATCGGGTTTTTGTCGAAGATGAGCATCCTTTGGGTTATTTATTGGAGCAGGAATTGGAAAGTGAACTGATTCGGAATATTGAAGAACTTCCTTTAGAATGTCGAACGGTGTTCAAAAAGAATCGTTTTGAACGGAAAAAATACGAAGAAATAGCAATAGAACTTAATATCTCGGTAAACACGGTTAAATACCACATGAAGAAAGCATTATCCTGTCTTCAGCAACGGATGGAAAAGTACCTGAAACTACTTGTTCTCTATGTTTTTTTAGGAAATTGAAAAAAAACTTCATTTTGACTACCCTTTAAAACTTATTTTTTGCCTTATATAATAACAGCACTTAATATATGCAGATGAAAGAAGAATATAACGATATAGACGGATTGATTACATCTTATTTATCAGGGAATTTGGATAAAGCCTCTTTTTCCGAGTTGCAGAAATGGACTATGGAATCGGAAGCTAACCGTATTTATGTTCGGAATAAGTTAGAACTTTGGTTTTCTTCGGGAGTATCGGGAAGTGTTGAACCATTTGATGAAGATGCGGCTTTTACTTTGTTTCAGCAGCGGGCAGCTATATTCCCGAAAAAAGAAAAGCCGGCAAAACGTTCTTTCTCTTGGAAAATGTTATATCGTGTGGCTGCTGTGCTTTTGGTATTATTAGTTCCTTTTGCCACTTATTATCAGGGAAAACATACTGTAAAACAGAACTTTTCGGATATAGTGGTGGAAGCTTCATTGGGTACACATACAAAATTAAATTTGCCTGATGGAAGTTTGGTTTGGTTAAATGCCGGTTCTAAAGTTACTTATTCTCAGGGATTTGGTGTAGATGACCGTAAGTTGACATTGGAAGGAGAAGGCTATTTTGAGGTTGCCCACAATGAGAAAGTACCCTTTGAGGTTTGTACCAAAGAGGTGAATCTCCGTGTATTGGGAACAAAATTCAATTTTAAGAACTATTCCAATGACGAGGAGGTGATGATTAGTTTGGTAGAAGGAAAGGTAGCACTGCAGAATGGGATAAAAGCGATGGAGGAACTTTATTTGGAACCGAATGAACGGATGGTGCTGAATAAATTGACTGGCGAAATGGTTAAATCGAAAGCGAATGTAGAGTATGCAAATATTTGGAGAGATAATAAACTGTTTTTTGATGAAGAGTTGTTAGAGGATATTGCAAAAAAACTGATGCGAAGTTATGATGTGCGTATTGAAGTTGCGGACTCACTGCGGGATAGACGTTTTTATGGTGATTTTATGATAAATAAAAATACCATTGAAGAGGTGCTTGAAACCATAGCTTCTACCAGCAGGATGAATTACCGATACGAAAATGGAAAGTATATACTTTATTAATATATTGTAGAACCTAAAAATCTAAATTTATGAAGCAAATAATTTCTACCGGTTGATGTGTAAAGTAGGAGATGCTTGATATAAAAAAGGAGGATGCGGCCACACCCTCCCGATTAAATCAAGTCAAGTATTCTTTTCAAAAACACTTGTTGAGTTAAAGAAGTAGCAAATATAGTAAATCTTTAATTCTTATAACCTTATTCTAATTTATTTATTTTAAAAATCAGAAGAATTATGAGATGTTTTGATAGGGCTATTTTAGTAGCCTCAGTAGCACTTTGCTTTAATTTATCGGCTTTCTCTCAGGATATTACATTGAAAGCCAGTAATATAACAGTAAAGGAAGCTATCGAACAAATAAAAAAATCATCAGGATATTCATTTGTCTTTTCATCCCTTGATTTGGATACGAAAAAGCGTGTTTCCATTTCTGTAAAAGATGCGGTAATAGAAGAAGTTGTAAAACAACTTTTGAAAGGACAGTCCGGTTTGAGTTATGAAATTCAGGATAAAAAAGTAATTATTAAAAGAGCCCGGCAACCGTTGAAGCGTGAGCAACAAGGTGAGGTGACAGGAAGGGTGATTGATGTAAATGGTGAGCCGGTAATTGGCGCAACAGTGATAGTGCAAGGTACTTCCAATGGTACAATAACTGATTTTGATGGTAATTTTACTCTGAATGCAATGAATAATGCTGTTTTGGAAATCTCTTATATTGGTTATGAGACCCGACAGTTGAAACCGCAAAACGGCAAGATGCTGGTTGTGACTTTAAAGGAGGATACACAAGCATTGGAGGAGGTTGTTGTAGTAGGATATGGTACACAAAGAAAGGTTAACTTGACAGGTTCTATCGGAACTATTAAAGCAGATAAGGCATTGAAGGCGCGTTCTGTTACCAACGTTCAGGAGTTGTTGGCAGGTTCGGTTCCCGGTATGACAGTAACCAAGGGTAGTGGTGCGGTTGGCTCCGGAGCTACTATAAATATCCACGGTACTTCCACGATTGGAGGAAGCTCCGGTGTTCTTATTCTGATAGATGGTGTGCCCGGTAATCTTTATACATTGAATCCTAATGACATAGAAAGTATCTCTATTTTGAAGGATGCTGCTTCTGCCTCTATTTATGGGTCACGTGCGGCAAATGGGGTTATGTTGGTAACAACAAAGAAGGGGCAAACCTCAGAACGGCCGGTTGTTGACTTTTCTACCAATATAGGAATTCAGAATCCACAGTTCAAATTGGATTTTGTCGGTGCCGAAGATTATATGCGTTTGTATGATGAGGCAATGGTTAATGACGGTAAAGCTGCCTTTTTTGGTGAACAAGGCATACAGGATTTGAAGAACGGGAAATATGCAGATAATAAGTGGTATAAAGAAATATATCGTAAAAATACATTGATTAATAATACTCATGTGGCTGTTTCGGGTAAAGAGAAATCCATTACTTATCGTTTTTCTCTTTCGAACGACTATCAGGAGGGTACTTTACCTAACAATGATTATAACCGTTTGATATTCAAACCAGATTTACACTTCCAACTGTTAAAGAACTTGTCTGCGCAGGTTAATTTGCAATATACACAGACAAATATAAAGAATCCGCAGGGAGGAACAACAATTTGGCAAACTCAGGCAGCGAGAATATCACCTGTTACTCCTATTTATGAGGCTAACGGACTATATGGGGTTGGTTCTTCGATGGGAGGAAACCCTATTGCCGGTGTCAATGAGGCCGGTTATTCAAAAGAACGTCACAAAGAGATGCTTGCTATATTTAGTGCTACTTATACTCCTTTGAAAGATTGGAATATAAAAGCAAACATATCTGCTTATACGCATGACCAGACGACAAAAGACCGGGTAAAGACTTATTATTTATATGATGCCGAGGGAAATGTGGCAAAGACGGAAAATCTTGTTTCTTCTTTGAAAGATTCTAATGCTTATCAATACCGTACACAATTGCAGTTTACTTCTGATTATGCGCTTACGTTGGCAGACTCACATCATTTCAAATTTTTGGCTGGTTATTCCCAAGAATATTTCAAGCAGGAAGGATTTTGGGCTTCCAGAGATAATATGCCGTTTGATGATATTGATGTATTGGGGGTAGGTAGTGATAATAAGCAGAATGGAAGTTCGACAACTCGTGATGTGGCTATACAGTCTTGGTTTGGACGTGTTAATTACGACTATCAGGGACGTTACTTATTTGAAGCAAGTTTAAGGGCGGATGGTTCTTCTCGCTTTGCAGAGGGACATAGATGGGGGGTATTCCCTTCATTTTCTGCCGGATGGAATATTCATCGTGAGAAATTTATGGAAGGAGCATCTTCCTGGTTGTCCGAATTAAAGATCAGGGGATCTTGGGGAACATTAGGAGATGCGGAAAAAGTAGGCTATTATCCGACTGCACAAGTCTTAAGTTATGATCCTAAAATTTATTCGTTTAATGGGAAACTGGTTGGTGGTGCATATAATAATGTCGCTATAAATCCTGATATTACTTGGGAAGTTTCAGAATTGGCCAATATTGGAATTGATTTTGGAATGTGGGATCAACGTATCAAGCTGTCTGTTGATTATTTTAATAATCTTCGTCGTAATATATTATATACTCCTCCTGTTCCCTCTGAATTCGGACTTTCTGCTCCGATTTCAAATTTGTTGAGAATGAGAAATCAAGGGATGGATATTCTGACGTCTTATAATGACAGTAAAGGAGATTTCTCATGGGGAGTAGATATGAATGCGAGCTTCTCAAAAAATAAAGTGCTGGAAATGGGAAATTCGGATAAATGGATTGAGGGAAATGCAGTGACCTATTTAAACGGGCAGTATCAGTTACCTTTCGGTTATGAAGCCGAGGGATTGTTTCAGAGTGAAGAAGACATAAAGAATCATGCTGAGCAAGGAAATGTTCTTCCCGGTAACATAAAATTTAAAGATCAAGATGACAATGGAGTTATTGACGGTAATGACCGTGTTATCTTGAATGATAAGTTACCGATTAATTATGGGTTGAACTTGCATTTTGGGTATAAGAACTTTGATTTTTCCATGAATATGTATGGTAAATTGAATGTGAAGAAATACATATCCGGTTATGAAGGATGGGCTTTCTATTTATCTCAGAATGCACGCCCTATGCATTTGGATGCATGGAGTGAAAATAACCCGGATGCCACTTATCCCCGGCTTACTTTAACGAATACGGCTAATGATACTCAATATAATAGCTATTGGTTGCGTAATGCTGATTACCTGAAAATCCAAAATGTGCAGATTGGTTATACTTTCTCAAAAGCATTATTGGAAAAGGTGAATATTAAATATCTGAGACTTTATTTGTCAGGACAGAATTTAGCGACCATTACCGGCTACGATGGCTTTGACCCGGAGGGCGGATGGTATCCTTTGTCCAGAACATTTTCATTTGGTATAAATCTTCAATTCTAATAACAGTATGAGACATTATCGTTTTTATATTTTATTTGTTGCTGTGCTTACATTGTCTGGTTGTGCAGATTTTTTAGACCGTGATCCGTTGGAACAAGCTTCTGAAAATACTTTTTGGAAAACAGAAGCAGATGTAGAGAAAGGAGTAAATGCCCTGTATCCGTTATTGCCGGGTGAAAGGGATTTTTGGAGAGATTGTGAGAGTGACAACTCTTTGATGACGAATTCGTGGGGAGAGAATGGTTTGGGATATATTTGCCAGGGAATACATAATGCGGCTACAGGCTATTTGTCTGAAGAATGGAAATACGACCATATTTATCGCATCCTTTATTGTTTGGACAAACTGCAGGGAATGGAAATAAAAGAAGAAAAAAAACAGCGTTTTGAAGGAGAGATACGTTTTATTTTAGCGTTGAAATATTACAGGATGGCGCGGCATTTTGGGGATATTCCTCTCATTAAGGAAAAACCTGTTTCTTTGGAAGAGGCTGCATTGCCTCGTTCTCCTAAGCAGGAGGTGTTGGACTATGCCATTGAAAATGTGGATAAGGCGATAGAATATTTGCCGGAAACCTATTCGGGAGATGATGTGGGCCGTATAACTAAGGGAGCCGCTTTGATGTTGAAAGCTGATATGTATTTGGATATGGCAAGTTATAAAAAGTTTCATAAGGGAGAGGAGGCAAAAGAACTTTGGAAGGAAGCTGCTTCGTTGGCAAAGAAGGTGATTGACCTTAATTTATATGGTTTGGAAAATGATTTTGCCTTTTTGTTCAAAGCTGCCGCCAACAATAATAATAAAGAAGTTATTCTTGCCCATCAGTATATGGAGGATGAATTGACGCATATGTTGCCTGTGTTATGTTCACCATCGGGAGTTGGGGTGACAGGTCAAGGATGGGCTAGTTTTTGCCCGACACGAGATTTGGTTGATTCGTATGAGATGACTGATGGAAAGACTATTTATGAATCCTCTTTGTATGATATGGATCACCCATGGGAGAACCGGGATGCGCGCTTGAAGAAAACATTTATGTTACCGGGGGTGGATATTCTCAGACCGGATGGAAGTTATACTCCGTATATGCCTCATCCGGCTTATAATAATCCGGAACGCATTAATAATGAGGGTGGCGGAATAACGGGATATATGTATTTGAAATATAATGATTTGGAATTGAATAAAGTTGATGCTTCATGGACGAATTTCAGCTTGTATCGTTATGCGGAAACATTGTTGATTTATGCAGAGGCTTTGAACGAATATGAGCCGCATAATGCAGAAATAGTATGGGCGGTCAATCAGGTCAGGAAGCGTGCCGGTTTGCCCGGAGTTGACAGTCAACTTGGAAATCAGGAACGGATGCGTACTATTATCAGGGAAGAAAGAAGGCATGAATTTGTTGGTGAACATAAGCGTTATTTTGATATTTTGCGCTGGAAAACAGCAGAAGTGGTATTGAATCAACCCGGATATGGTATCAATAAGGATGAGCATACTGCTATCGGAGATTATACTCAGGAAAAATTCCTTGGGCAGGAACGCACATTCGATCCGCAAAAACATTATCTGTGGCCGATTCCTCAGTCAGCAAGAGATAAAAATCCTAATTTAACTCAAAATCCTAATTGGTAATAGATAAAATTAAATATATATGATTACACATTTACAGAAATGGAGCTTGTTGGCTCTTTGGGCAGCGGGCTCATTGTCTGCTCAGGAATGGAAACCGTCTGATTGGCCTGTGTTGAAGCATTATGATAAGGAGCATTTGTTTCAGATAGCTCTTCCTTTAGGCGGAATAGGAACAGGCACCGTATCTCTTGGCGGAAGAGGAGAGTTGCGTGATTGGGAAATAATGAATGTTCCGGGGAAGAAATATAGCACGGTAACTACCGGTAATAATGCTCCTTTCTTTTCTATTTATGTTAAGTCACAGGATAATATTCCTGTGACGACTTTGTTGGAAGGTCCTCTTTACAGCCATGAATATTTGCACTATGAAGGTCGTCCGGTTAACCATCACGGCTTTCCCCGTTTTGCCGAGGCCTCTTTCGATGGGGCTTACCCGTTCGGGCAAGTGAATCTTTCGGATGCCGAATTACCGGTTACTGTAAAGATAAAGGGATTCAACCCATTGCTCCCGGGGAATGCTGATGACAGCGGGTTGCCGGTGGCGGTGCTTGCCTATGAGGTTACAAATACCGGGGATAGTCCTTTGGAGGTTTCCGTGTGTGGCTCTATGAGGAATTTTATTGGGAAAGACGGCAGTAAGTTTCGGACAGACTGGAAAGGAGATTATATTCCGGTAGGTGCTGAGAAGAACAGGAATGAGTACAGGGAAAGTGGAAATCGGAAAGGTATTTATTTATACTCCGAAGGAGTTGACAAACAGGATCCGGCATGGGGGACAATCGCTTTGGTGACTTCTTCAACAGGACAAGTAAGTTATCGGACTTCTTCAAAAGCTGATTCATGGAATAATGCCATTTTGAACTTTTGGGACGATTTTAGCGAAGACGGGGTTATGGTAGAAAGGGAACAGCCGTCAGATGAAGATCCGATGGCTTCTCTGGCAGTAAAAAAAACAATTGCTCCTCAGGCTACGGAAACTTTTGTTTTTTATCTGACTTGGAATTTCCCGAACCGTAAAGGATGGTCATCTACCATAGTAGGCAATTATTATAGCCGACAGTTTGCTGATGCATGGGAAGTGGCCGAGAAGGTGATTCCCCGCATGAAGCAATTGGAAGAAGAGACTCTCTTGTTTGTTCGTTCATTTTTGAATAGTTCTTATCCTGAAACAGTGAAAGAGGCAGCTCTGTTTAACTTGGCTACTTTGCGCTCGCAGACAGTATTTCGTTTGCCTAGCGGTCATTTGATGGGTTGGGAAGGAATAATGGATCGTTTTGGTTCTTGTCAAGGGTCATGTACTCATGTCTGGAATTATGAAATGGCTACTCCCTTTTTGTTCGGTGGTTTGGCACAGACAATGCGCGATGTGGAGTTTAACTATGCCACGAAAGAGAATGGGTTGATGAACTTTCGGGCTGATTTGCCTTTGTCGGAAGCTGCAAAAGGAAATTCGGCTGCGGCTGATGGGCAGATGGGATGTATCATGAAGATGTATCGGGAGTGGCAACTGTCGGGTGACTATGCTTTTCTCCGGAAAAACTGGGGACAGGTTAAAAAAGTACTCTCTTATGCTTGGACAGAGAAGGGATGGGATGGAAATCAAGATGGAGTAATGGAAGGGTCGCAGCATAACACGATGGATGTGAATTATTTTGGCCCTAATCCTCAAATGGGATTTTGGTATATGGGGGCATTGCGGGCAGCCGAGGAAATGGCATGGGCTATGAAAGATAAATCTTTTGCCAAGAAGTGTCGGAGGCTATTTGAACAGGGTAGTCGGTGGATGGATGAACATTTGTTTAACGGTGAATATTATGAACATCACATTACTGATCCTGAAACTTTTGAATTCATCAATATGGAAGGTGCAGATGATAAAATTCCGGCTTTCCAGTTGGGCAAAGGGTGTCTGGTTGACCAATTAGTGGGGCAGTATATGGCACATATTTGCGGGTTGGGATATTTGGGAGACAAAAAGCATATTCATACAACTATGGAAAGCATTATGAAATATAACTATGTATCCGATTTCAGCCGTCATTTTAACAATATGCGTTCTTACGTAATGGGTGAGGAAGCAGGACTTCTGATGGCTTCGTGGCCTAAAGGACGTTTGGAAGTGCCCTTCCCCTATTTTGCAGAGGTAATGACCGGATTTGAATATTGTGCTGCTGTGGGTATGATATATGAAGGAATGACGGATGAGGCATTGACTTGTATCCGTTCTATCCGTGACCGTTTTGATGGTGCCAAGCGTAATCCGTTCAGTGAGCCGGAATGCGGACATCATTATGCCCGTTCAATGGCTAGTTGGGCGAGTGTGATCGCGCTGAGTGGATTTCACTACTCGGCAGTAGATAAACAAATGCAGTTTACGTCTGCTCCCGGAACCTATTTTTGGAGCAATGGGTACGCATGGGGAATGTGTCGGATTTCTGACGGTGAAGCCACATTGGAGGTGCTGAGAGGAACTTTGGGCATTGAACGCCTTCGTATTGGGGATGTGACTGTGAAAACGAAGAAAAAGCAACTTACGGCAGGAGAGTCCGAAACTATAAAATGGTAAATTAATGCGTTATTGGTATTTTTTATTGGTTTGTATCAGTCTTATATTGCCGGCCTGTCATGAACAGGCTGGCAATGTCCTGCATCCGGAAAAGACGTCGGTGGCTGATTGGAAGGAAAGCTTGCAAGAAAAACTGCCTTTGTTGGGACATCGTAATTGGATTGTTGTTACAGATATGGCATATCCCTTGCAGGCTGATCCGGATATCATCACTTTATATGCTCCTGAAACTTTTGGAAATGTTGCCGCTTTTGTCATGGACCGGATTCGTCGGTCGGAGCATGTCTTTGCGCATATATATCAGGATCGTGAGCAGTTGGCCTTGACAGAAGAACTGTGTCCCGGTGTGACGGCATACAGAAATTCGTTACGTAAAGTATTGGATGGGAGTGAGAAAGTGACTTTTCTTCCTCACGAAGAACTGATTTCAAAGTTGGATAGTGTCAGCAAGCTCTATCAGGTGGTTGTCATTAAAACAGCTTTGACATTGCCTTACACATCTATCTTTTTTGAATTGGATTGTAAATATTGGGATGCGGTTCGGGAAGTAACTGTCAGGAAGCTTTCTATGGATGCGGTAGATAACCATTGATTGTGCTGTATTCCGTAATGTTTTTCATAAGGTTGTCATGTAATGGGGGGAGGGTAAAAGAGAAGATAAGTGCGGATCATGTTAATTTAAAAGCTGTCTACAGTATATTAGAATAAACCTTTTGTAGTTTGCGCAAAAGTACCGATATTTGTGCAAACTAAAAAGCAAACAATATGAAAATAGGAGATAAAGTTCGTTTTCTCAGTGAAGTGGGAGGCGGTATTGTAACAGGATTTCAGGGAAAAGACATTGCATTGGTGGAAGATGCCGATGGGTTTGATATTCCGATGCCTGTTAGAGAATGTGTAGTAATAGATGCTGATGATTATAATATAAAGCGCAAACCTGTTGCGCAGAAGGATGTGCCTGATGCAGCCAAATCCAAAGGGGCTGTGCAGACCGTGAAAAAGTCAATGGAAGAAGAGGAAGACGAACGTCCCATCACTTATCGTGCTGCCGAGCGTAAAGGAGGAGATGTGCTTAATGTAATGTTGGCCTTTGTTCCACAAGATATCAAAGCAATTTCGAGCACCGGTTTTGATGCTTATATTATCAATGACAGTAACTATACGCTTTCATTTGCTTATCTTTGTGCCGAAGGTCATAATTGGCGTGTGCGGAGTTGGGGAACTGTGCAGCCGAATACTAAATTCTATATCGAAGAGTTTGACAAGAGCATTTTAAATGAACTGGAGCATGTGGCAGTGCAAGTGCTTGCTTTTAAAGATAATAAGAGCTTTATGATAAAGCCTGCCGTGTCGGTGGAGCTTCGTATAGATACGGTTAAGTTTTATAAACTCCATACGTTCCGCGAAAGCATATTCTTTGAAGAACCATCATTAATTTATGATATTGTGAAAGATGATATGCCTGCCCGACAGACTTTTTTAAACGCGGACGATATTAAAGATGCGCTTTTGGCAAAGAAAGCTGTTGATGTTATTCCGGCACGTAAGCCTGAGGCGAAAGTTCCGCAGAGCGATATCGTAGAGATAGACCTTCACGCCCATGAGTTGCTCGACTCTACTGCCGGCATGAGTAATGGTGAAATTCTGAACTATCAGCTTGATGTGTTCCGTAAGACTCTGGAGGAATACAAGAGCAAGAAAGGACAGAAGATTGTTTTCATTCATGGCAAGGGCGATGGCGTTTTGCGCAAAGCCATCTTGCAAGAATTAAAATATAAGTATAAGAATTATCAGAGTCAGGATGCTTCTTTCCGCGAATATGGCTTTGGAGCGACTATGGTAACGATTCGTTAATATGCAGACATTAAAAGAATTTCTGAGGACAGACCGGTTCGCTTCATGCACCGGCGTGGAGCTGCTGGAAATAAAACCGGGGTATGCGCGTGCACGTATGTTGGTTACGGAACGACATCTCAACGGTGGAGGGGTGTGCCAGGGAGGAGCCTTGTTTACACTGGCTGATCTGGCATTTGCTGCCGTGGCAAATAGTCATCGCCGGCTTACACTGTCTGTGACAGCTAATATTACTTTCTTGCGTCCTGCAAAATCAGGATATGTGTATGCAGATGCTGCTGAGGTGTTTAATCACCATCGCATTCCTTTTGTAGAAGTGAAGATAACGAATGAGAAAGGCGAATTGATTGCTATATTTACCTCATCGGGCTATAGAAAAGAAACGGAGTTACCGGTGGAGGATTTGGAATAATATACAGCAAGAAGAGGGCGTGTCGAAACGCTCATAAACTAAAAATCACCCTCGCCACAGGTAGTTGTAGCAAGGATGATTTCGA
>OGGJ01001251.1_pt1 | contig 21937 bp, 20 predicted proteins | sample 1571071 | NCBI WGS metagenome assembly OGGJ01 (sample SAMEA2581954, study PRJEB24529) | metagenome | biome: Human gut stool | place: China | collected 2011
GAAAATATATAAAACTGCCTTAGTTTGTTTAATGACCTGTGCGGTTGCATTTTTCGGCTGTTCGTGTTCGTTGACGGATGATTCCGAAAGCAGTGAACCAAAGAGAAGCTCTATCATAGAAAAATCCGTTACAACTCCGAGTGCACAAGATGTTGAAAACGACAAGGATTATGCAGATGTAAAAACCGATTATGCCTACGAGACGCTTACCGATGATTATGTAAAAGAACTGTATATGAGAATCGCAAAGAGCGTTGACACAGTGTATGCACCAAACATTACAACAACAGGCTCGCTTTCCGATTATCAGATTACACAGGCTGTTGAGGCATACAAAAACGACCACCCCGAAACTTTTTGGCTCAAGGGGTCAAGCCTTTTTGTTCCGTATGGTGACACAACAAGCGTAAAGCTTGATTATACTGTTCAAAATGATAAGCTTATAGCCGCCAAGAAAAAATTCAATATTGCCGTTGCTTCTGTTTTGAAGAATTTGCCCTCAGGCAATGATTTTGAAAGAGAAGAATACATTAACAACTATATAATCGAAAACTGCAAATATGATGATGCGGCGGCACAGACAGAGAATATTGAGGGCAACGAGAACGATGCCTACGGTGCGTTGGTTGACGGCAAAGCCGTGTGTGAGGGTTACGCAAGAGCCTTTCAGCTTTTGTGCAACAAGGCGAATATTGACTGCGTATTACTTTCGGGAACAACCGATTCAGCCAATCACGCATGGAACGGTGTAAAAATCGGCGGCGATTGGTACCAAATTGATGTTACATGGAATGATACCGACGGCGAAAATAATTATGCGGAAAACGATTATTTTAACCTAACCGATGACCTTATGTTCAAGGATCATAAGCTGTCATATAAGTATTCCGAGCTTAATTCACAAACTTATTTGAGCGTTGGTACATGGTGTAATTTTTATGTTCCAAAGTGTACGGCTGAAAAGTACAACTATTTTAACTATAAGTACCCGACTGTTTCGGATCCAGATAATGCCGATGATGTAAGCCAAGCTATTGCAAATGCTGCAAAAAACGGAGATGAATATTTCAGCATTGTTGTTGATAAGAACACCGATTTCGATTATATGTATGACAGGATTATGAATGACGGTTATCTTTATAACTGGGTTTCAGAGGCTAATGAGATTAACGGTTATTCACCAAGGCTTGCGGAAAGCTGTTATGTTTATCGTAAGGATGAGTTAGGTGTGCTGACTGTTGAACTTGAATATGTTGATTAACGGCGATGTGATGCTCACTTTTGTCCGCAGTGCAGGGACACTCCGATTGAAAATTGATTTGTTATGAATTGATTTTATATAAATAAAGCTAACCAAAGGAATGATATTATGAAAAAGTATGATGTTCAGAAGTTTGAACTTTTGTCAAACGAACAGATTGCAGACGGCATTTTTGATATGAGGGTAAAAAATGACAAGCTTGCTCCGCTTGCAAAGTGCGGACAGTTTGCCCATGTTTATGTGCCTTCAAAAACTCTGCGCAGACCTATTTCGGTTTGTGACAGCGAAAACGGTGTTCTCCGCCTTGTTTATCAGGTAAAGGGTGAGGGAACAAAAATTATGTCCGAGATGAAAAAGGGCGAAAGCGTTGATATTCTCGCTCCTCTCGGCAACGGCTTTAAGATTGAAAAAGGCAAGCGTTACTGCCTTATCGGCGGCGGTATAGGCGTTCCTCCGATGCTCTACACAGCAAAGCAGTGTGAAAATCCGCTTGTTATCACAGGCTTCAGAAACAAAGACCTTATCATTTTACAGGACGATTTCAAGAAAGCCGGTGCAGAACTTGTGCTGACAACAGATGACGGAAGTGCGGGAATCCACGGCTTTGTAACAGATGTTCTCAAAGAAAAAATCTCAGAGGTTGACGAGGTTTGTGCATGCGGCCCTACACCGATGCTCAAGGCTATTGCAGATGTTTGCAAAGAGGCAGGAAAGCCGTGTCAGATTTCTCTTGAGGAGAGAATGGCCTGCGGAATGGGCGCATGCCTTGTGTGCGCAGTAAAGGTAAGAAAAAACGGTGAAGAAATTATGCAGCATGTCTGCAAAAACGGCCCCGTATTTAATGCTGAGGAGGTAGTTTTCAATGGCTGATTTATCTGTAAAAGTTTGCGGAGTGGAATTTAACAATCCTCTCATTGCCGCATCGGGAACATTCGGTTTCGGTATGGAATATTCAGAGCTTTATCCCCTTGAAAAGCTTGGCGGTATTTCATGCAAGGGTATCACACTTACCCGCCGTGACGGCAACCCTGTTCCGAGAGTAGCCGAAACTCCTTCCGGCATTTTGAATGCAGTAGGACTTCAAAACCCCGGTGTTGATGTCTTTATCAATGAGGATTTGCCGTGGCTCAAAAAGCAGAATACGGTTATCATTGCAAACATTGCCGGCAACACTCCCGAAGATTATTGTGCAATGGCTGAAAAACTCAGCGAAACCGATGTCGATATGATTGAGCTCAACATCTCATGCCCTAATGTCAAGAGCGGCGGAGTGCAGTTCGGCACAAGCTGTGAATCCGTAGGTGCAATTACTGCGGCTGTCAAAAAGTATTGCAAAAAACCGCTTATCGTAAAGCTCAGCCCAAATGTTACCGACATTGCATCAATCGCACAGTCGGCAGAGGCAAACGGTGCGGACGCAATTTCAATGATTAACACGCTCACAGGTATGCGTATCGACATCAACTCACGCAGACCGATTATCCGCAACAACACAGGCGGAATGAGCGGCCCTGCAATTTTCCCTGTTGCAGTAAGAATGGTTTGGCAGGTTGCAAACGCAGTTAAAATTCCGATTATCGGTATGGGCGGTATCTCAAGCTGGCAGGATGCAATCGAGATGATGATGGCAGGCGCAACCGCACTTCAAATCGGTACAGTCCTTTTTACGGATCCGTATGCGCCGATTAAGATTGCCGACGGAATGAACGAATGGCTCGACAAAAACGGAATCAAGAGCGTTTCGGAAATCACAGGCACAGTTAAGCCTTGGTAATTTTGCGGAATAAAAAATAATTTAAAGTCCATAATAACCCTATCGGAGGGGATATTATGGACTTTTTGCGTGCATTAATCACAGCGCCCGTTTCAATTGCAGTATTGTTCCTGCTGTCAAAGTTCATCGGCAACAAGCAGATGTCAAGCCTTAATCTGTTTGACTACATCAACGGAATCACAATCGGTTCAATCGCAGCGGAGATGGCGACAACCGAAATGTCAGACTTTTGGGCGTGTCTTGTGGCACTCATTGTTTATGTAGTAATTGTTATGCTTTGTTCGTGGCTTTCGCAAAAATCAACAATGTTACGAAGATTTTTAACAGGCAAGTCGATTGTGATTTTCGACAGAGGAAAGTTGTACAAAAAGAATTTTTCGGTTGCAAAAATTGATATAAACGAATTTCTTACACGAATGCGTGAAAAGGGATATTTCAGTCTTGATGATGTCGAAACGGTTTTTCTTGAACAAAACGGCGATTTGTCGGTTCTGCCAAAGGACAAAAAGCGCCCTGCAACTCCGGATGATTTAAAAATCATTGTTCACCAAACCAGACCCGAGTCCGTGGTTATTACGGACGGAAAAATTCTCGAGAAAAATCTTGCCGAATCGGGCTTTAATCTTGAATGGCTCAAAAAACAGCTTGACAACAACCGCAAACGGCTCAAAGATGTTTTTCTCGGTGTGTGTGACGATACGGGAAACCTCAAGATTTACCAAGACGGAAAGTCTGAAAGCAAGAATGATATTTTTGATTGATAAAGCGTAAAAGAATAAAATTTGCACCCTTACAGGCTCGTAAAGGTGCTTTTTTAATGTGCAAAAATAAAATAATACAAAAATAAATTTTACCATTGCAATAATCAAAATTAATGTTATACTAAAATCGTAAGTGCGTGTCGGCAAGATTTTGCAGAACGCTTTGAAAAAATCGGAAAATTTTAATAAAGAAGGAAGTGCTTTAATGATTAAAAAGTTTACATCGGGCAACCCGATTGATACGCAGGCTGTTGTTGAAAAATTTAACGCTCTGCCTATTGCGGAATTTCCGCTCGGCGGCAAGTTTGAAAACGGAAATTTTGTCTTTGAATTTGATATGGCAGACAGCGACATCGTCTACGGTCTCGGCGAAGCTCCGAGAGGAATCAACAAGCGTGGTTGGGTGTATAACAGCTTTTGCAGTGATGACCCGTTCCACACCGAAACAAAGTCATCCCTCTATGCCGCTCACAATTTCCTTATGCTCAGCGGTTCAAAAACTTTTGGTATTTTTATTGACTTCCCGTCAAAAATCTGTTGGGACATCGGCTACACAACCACAAACAAAACCGTTATCACAATTGACGGCACGGATTTTGATATCTATTACATTGACGGCACAAAGCCGCTTGAAATCGTAAAAGAGTTCAGAAAATCAATCGGCACAAGCTATGTTCCGCCGTTTTGGGCATTCGGCTATCAGCAGAGCCGTTGGAGCTATCACAACGCCGAAGCTGTTGACGCTGTTGTTGACGGTTACAACAAGGCAGAAATTCCGCTTGACTGCGTATATCTCGACATCGACTATATGGAGCGTTACAAGGACTTTACTGTTGATGATGAAAAATTTCCGAATTTCAAGGACTATGTTTCAAAGAAAAGGGAAGAAGGAATCCACCTCATTCCGATTATTGACGCAGGCGTAAAAAAAGAGAACGGCTACGATATCTATGAAGAGGGCAGAAAGAACGGATACTTCTGCAAAAACGAGGACGGCACGGATTTTGAGGGCGGTGTATGGCCCGGTATCGTTGGCTTTCCCGATTTTCTCCGTCCGGATGTAAGAAAGTGGTTCGGCTCAAAATATAAAATTCTCACAGATATGGGAATTGACGGTTTCTGGAACGATATGAACGAGCCTGCAATTTTCTATTCGGTAAAAGGACTTAACAAAGCACTTGATAAGGCGGCTTCTCTCAAAGGGCAGAACCTTGACCTTTCAAAATTCTTTGAACTCAAGGACACATTCACAGGTCTTTCAAACAGTCCGGAGGATTATTCAAGCATTTACCATACAGTTGACGGCAAACAGGTTTGCCATGATCAGGTTCACAACATTTACGGCGCCAATATGACAAAAGCCGCCGGCGAATATTTTGCGGAGGAGTTCGGTAAAGAAAAAATCCTTATGTTCTCCCGTGCGTCATATGTAGGCGCTCACCGTTCAAGCGGTATCTGGTTCGGAGATAACCATTCTTGGTGGTCACACATTCTCCTTAACCTCAAAATGCTCCCGTCGGCAAATATGTGCGGCTTTCTGTACTGCGGTGCAGATCTCGGAGGCTTTAACGAAAACGCAACCCGTGACCTTGTTCTTCGTTTCCTTGCACTTGGTGTGTTTACTCCGCTTATGCGTAACCATGCCGCTCTCGGCACAAGAAATCAGGAGTGCTACAGCTTTGAAAACAGCGATGATTTCAAGGATATTGTTGAGGTTCGTTACAGACTTATCCCGTACCTTTACAGAACATTCAAGAAGGCAAGCGAAGAGAATGATATGATTTTCAGACCGCTCTCGTTTGATTATCCCGATGATAAAATTGCCCGTGAATGTGAAACACAGCTTATGCTCGGTGACGAGTGCATGATTTGCCCTGTATATGAGCAGAATGTAGGCGGAAGATATGTTTATCTCCCCGAGAACATGACTTTTGTAAAACTCAGCGGTACAAGCATTACGACAGAAAAAATGAGCAAGGGTACTCATTATATTGAGGTTGCCCTCAATGAAGTTCCGCTCTTTATCAAAGACGGCAGGCAGATTGAACTCTGCAAGCCCGCAATGAGAACATCACAGCTTGATACAACCGATACAATTATGATTCCGTAAAATTTTATTTGTACAATTATCTGTTTGCACAATCTATGGGCGAATACTATGTCAACAACATGGTTTACACTTTATACAAGGACATAGTTTACAGCAAAATCAAACACGGCAGTTGATAAAAAACTGCCGTGTTTTTGTATGTGTTAAATCAATTTTAATCGTTTGAATCTTTTCTTTCGCTTTTGAAAAGCTTGCAGATTTCATAGTAAATCGGAATTGTTAAAAATGCAATCCAACCAAATGACCAACCGCCGCAGATGTCGAGAAATCCGAAAAACATATACACAATAACGACAAGCAGGGGATAAGCAAAATGACTCGGTTTGCGTTTGTAGATTGCGTCAACAAGTGTGTAATAGAGAGGAATTGTCAGAAAGCATACCCAGCTGAGTACCCAACCGAGCAATACTCCGCTGAATCCCCAAACGAGGAATCCGATAACGGCAATCAACCAAAACGGAAAGTGCTTCCAAAAGCGGTGCGACTTTGAATGTTTATGCTCTTCAATGCTTTCATCATACATAACATTTCCGTTTTCGTCTGTATAGACTTTTGTTTTGCCGTTTTCTTCAACATGAATTCCGTTCCAGCCGACATCAACCTTTGTACCGTCTTTATCTTTAACATGGATTCCGTCCCTAAAATTAAGGTGAACAGAATCACCGTCCTTTGAGTCAACATGGATTCCGTGTTTGAACGAAACCTTGTCTGATTTTTTGTATGTTGTGTCGCTGTCGGGATTATTTTAGGGTTCTTCCGACTGTGTTTCGCTTTCGTTTTCTTTTTCGCCTTTAAGCAATTCATCAAGCGAAACACCGTAGATATCGGCAAGAAGAATAAGATTATCCGTGTCGGGCGATGCCTCTGCACGCTCCCATTTTGACACAGCCTGACGGCTTACACCTATTCTTGCGGCAAGCTCCTCCTGGCTTAGATTCATCTTTTTTCTGTACTGCAAAAGTCTGTTGGCAGTTTCAATGTTCATAAAATTTCCTCCTCAAATATTGCTTTAGGGTTTTACCTTGTGAGAAAATTATATCGGTTGCCTGCCCCAAAAAACAATACATTTCGGGTTCCATTGTCGCAACTCTCGGTTGCAACCTGTAGTTGCGACAATAAAAATCAATAAAAACGCAAAATATTCCAATATCAGAGGTCAAGACCTGTTGTAGTCTTTAAAAATTCACCAAGCTTGTCGCAGATGATTTTTACACCGCCCTCGCTGTCACTTTCAACATTGAGCGGCATAATCGGATCGTGTACCGAAAGTCTGAGCAAGAACCAGCCGTCACCGTTATCCCTGTCAAACGAAACTCTGACGCCCTCACGGTTATCATCGGCAACACACCAGCCGTCCTGCTCCTCGGCATACTTTGTAAGGTCGGCAATAATTTTTTCACCGCAGGCTCTGAAATCTTTTTCAAGAATTTTGTATCTGATTTCTGTGCTTTCAAGCGGTTCTTTGAGTGAGGCGGTAAGCTCGTCAAGCTCCTTGCCCTCTTTTCTCATCTGAGCAGCCTTGATAATAATTTTTGTGCAGAGATATGCACCGTCATCAAGAAAGTAGTTTTCACGCATTGCGGCATGTCCCGATGTTTCGATTGCAAGAGGACAGTTGATGCCCTGAGCATTGAGTTCAAGAGCCTTGTCGATAACATTCTTATAGCCTCTGCGATAGCGGTAATGCTTTCCGCCAAGGTCATTTTCAATAAATTGTTTAAGACCGCTTGATGTGATTGAGTCTGTAACAATCATACCTCCGTCATTGCCCTCAAGAGCAATTGCCGCCGCAACGGCTACAAGTCTGTTTCGATTGATTTCATTGCCCTTGCTGTCAACAGCACCGCCACGGTCAACATCCGTATCAAAGATTACGCCGAGGTCTGCGCCCGATTCTCTGACAGCCTCACAGATTGAATCCATTGCCTCTTTAGCCTCGGGATTCGGCACATGATTCGGGAACATTCCGTCAGGTTCAAGATAACGGCTGCCTGTTGTGTCTGCTCCGAGAACAGAAAGCACCTTGTCGGCATAAAATCCGCCTGCACCGTTGCCTGCGTCAACAACAATCTTAAAGCCCTTGAGCGGATGCTCGTAATCTTCTGCATTAACTTCCTTTTTAATCTTCTCGCAAAGTCCCTTTGCGTAGTCGCTCATATAGTCAACATCCGTAATATTTCCGCCGTTGCTTTCTTCGGGATGTTCACCGTTTTGTGCGTAGAGAAGAATTTCCTCAATGTCACTGCCTTCAAGACCGCCCTCACGGGTGAAAAATTTAAGACCGTTTCTGTTGAACGGGTGGTGACTTGCGGTAATCTGAAGAGCACCGTCACATCCGAGGTCAACGGTTGTCATAAACATTGACGGAGTTGACGCAAGCTGACAGCAGAGAACTTCTGCACCGCAACGCTTAAAACGCTCGGTTGTGATTTTCATTATATGCGGTCCCGAAATACGGCTGTCACGACCGACAGAAATTTTGAGCTCGCTCGGCTTTTTTGAAACTTTTTTAGAAAGCCAAAGCACAAAGCCGTCTGCCATATCGGCAACAACATCGTCGGTTAGGTTTACACTTTGTCCCTCAACACCCTCGCTTGCAACTCCTCGTATGTCTGTTCCGCTTTTGAACTGTTTGTAAAAATCGTTAAGCATTTCATGATTCCTTTCTTATTTGTATGATTGCTTTTATTGAAAATTTAATTCGGAGCAATCCTGCATCCTTTTTGATATCAGCCTCCATAACATAGATTATAACTTAAAATGAGCAAAATCTCAATATGCCTATTAAATTAAGTTTGTAAAAAACAGCAGTTATATAATGCTAAAAAAGAAACAAGTTGTTGAATTTACACAATCAAATGTTATGCTTGTGTTAAAACTATATTTCTATAAAAGCAAATACAAAGCATACTGCACAAAAAACACAACAATTTATTGTGCATAACTGACACCTAAATGCATTTGTGAACAAAAATTAATCGCTAAAATTGTTGACTTTTCCGAATGTTTGACTATAATAATAATTGTCAAGTAAATAGTCCGCTTGACTATCGGCTGATTTCCAATTAGCCTTACTCGAGTAAAATTGAATTATCACATAGTCGATAAATTGATCATGATTTTGCCAAATGGTAAATGGCGCACGAAAACAAAACTTTATATTTTTAAAGAATTGAATGGAGGAAATTTTATGACACCAATTCTTAGCTTACACAATGTTGATGTAACCAAATTCCTCGCCGTGCTCGATACCTGCGAGGGCAATGTATATCTCGTTACAAGCGAAGGCGACAGACTCAATCTCCGCAGCAAGCTTTGCCAGCTTGTCGGTCTTACAAGACTTATCGAAGGCGGCAGGATTGCAGAAGCAAGTATTATTTGCGAAAACAAGAACGACGAGAGCAAGCTTTTCAGACTTAATATGTTCGGCGACACAGGTAACGCCAAAGTAGGTTAATTCTGAAAACACTGACTTAAATATCTACGGTTTTCACGTTAATTTCAAAACTTCTAAACCCAAGGACAGCTGCGAGAGGTCGCAGCTGTTTTTGGCTTTTACCTTTTAAATGTAAAATATCAATAAAGTGTTGATTTTGCCGATGTTTTGGGTTATACTAAACTTAATTTATTTAATGAGGCGTTAAACGCATTCGGAAAGGAATACGCTATGGCAGATACAAAAAACGAGCTTATGAACGAAGAAGATCAGGGTATGCTCATCACTCTTGAGGATGAAAACGGTCAGGAAGTTGAATTTGAATTTCTTGATGTAATCGAGTTTGAGGGTACGGAGTACATTGTTCTCATCGAAAATGACGAAGATGCAGACGAGGTTGTTATTCTTCAGATTAATCAGATTGACGAAGAAACAGAGGAATATGTCAGCATTGACGATGAAGATACTCTTAACAAGGTATTTGAGCTTTTCAAAAAGAAATATGAGGGCGACATTAACTTTGAATAATTCGTTTCAAATTGAGCTTCCGAGGGGAGGCTCTTTTCTTTTGTGTGAATATAACATTCTCTGCGGGAAAAAATACCGTTGAGGTGTTGTGTATGACAGAAAAAACCGGACTTGAAAAAACCGTTGTGTTTAATTTGAAATCGGCAAATGAATCTGATGTCAATAATATCGTCAATGAAAAAGGTCACGAAAGCCGTTCGTTTTATTGCAAACTCGGCTTACTCTATTTCCTCAATATTGTTGACTGGATTTGTACAGAGGCGCTCATCGGCAGCGGACATTTTGTTGAGGCAAATCCCGTTATGCAGCCTGTGCTTGAAAACTTTTGGCTGACATTGTTAATCAAGGGAATTTTGCCGCTTGTGCTTGTTCTGGGTTGTGCATTGATTTATAAGCTTGCCGAAATCGGCAGAAGCAAAACAGCCGAAATGCTTTTAACGGTCGGAATTGTGTCTTATGCCCTTGTAAACCTATGGCATATTTTCAATTTTGTATTGCTCTTTTGTCGATTTTAATGTACAATAATGGGTAGCGAATTTGAAAGGGAGTGTATGTTTTGCCGGCATTATCAGTAAGAAATCTTACAATGACTTTTATCGAAAGAAACCTTTTTACCGATGTTTCGTTTGATGTTGAAGAAAGAGATAAGGTGGGCTTTATCGGAGCTAACGGAGTCGGTAAAACAACTCTCTTTAAGATACTCAACGGCGAAATCAGCCCTGTTTCGGGAACTGTTACCTTTTCAAAAAATGTCCGTCCGGGATATATGGAACAGCATGCCTGCAACAATCCAAGGGCAGATGTGTATCACGAGCTGCTTTCCGTATTCGACCGTCTTTCGGATATGGAAACCGAAATTTCCGCACTTGCACATCAGATTGACAACAAGTCGGGAAATCTTGACGAGCTTGTTGAAAGGCAGACCATGCTTATTGAACAGTTTGAAAGAGCAGGCGGTCTGACCTATAAAAGCAGAACCCGTTCCGCACTTTTGGGACTCGGATTTTCCGAAAATGACTTTACAATGCCTGTCGGCAATTTAAGCGGCGGTCAGCGTTCAAAGCTCTGCCTGGCGAAGCTGTTGCTGTCGCAGAGCAATATGCTCCTCCTTGACGAGCCGACAAACCATCTTGACATTGACGCAATCGCATGGCTTGAAGGCTTTTTGAGAGATTTCAAGGGTGCAATGATTATCATCAGCCATGACCGTTATTTTCTTGATAATGTAACCAACAAGACGATTGAGCTTGAACACAACCGTGCTATGGTTTATAAGGGCTCATATTCGGAATTTGTCAAGAAAAAAGAATCGGTGAACGAGTCGCTTAAAAATAAATATGAACACGATTTAAAGGAGATAAAGCGTATTGAGGGCATTGTTGAACAGCAAAAACGCTGGGGACAGGCTCACAACTTTATCACAGCTGCAAGTAAGCAGAAAGAGGCTGACAGAATCAAAGACGGGCTTGTTGCCCCCGAAAGCGAGCTTGAAACAATGCGTATGCATTTTGAGCCGAGATGTGAAAGCGGTAACGATGTTTTAATCTGTAAAAATCTTGCCAAGTCGTTTGACGACAAACAGCTTTTCAAAAATGTTGATATACATATCAGAAAAGGCGAGAGAGTGTTCATCATCGGCGGCAACGGTTGCGGTAAAACAACGCTGTTCAGAATTTTAACGGGCAAAACTCCTATGAACAGCGGTGAATATGACTACGGCGCAAATGTTGAAATCGGTTATTTTGATCAGATGCAGCAGAATCTTGACCTGTCAAAAACCGCACTTGATGAGGTGTGGGACACCTTCCCGAATATGACGCAGACCGAAGTCAGAAGTGCACTTGCGTCATTCCTGTTCAAAGGTGACGAAGTGTTTAAACCGCTTTCAAAAATGAGCGGCGGAGAGAGGGCGAGAGTTTCTCTCTTGAAACTAATGCTAAAGGGCAGTAACTTTTTGCTCCTCGATGAGCCGACAAACCACCTTGACGCATCGTCACGGGAAGAACTTGAAAAAACTTTGCTTGACTACAGCGGTACAATGCTGATTGTCAGCCATGACCGTTATTTTATAAATAAAATTGCCGACAGAATTTTGCTCCTTACAAATAACGGAGTAAAGGAATATCTCGGTAATTACGATTATTATCTTGAACGCACAACAGCCGAAAAATCGGGTGCTGTTCCGACTGAGAATAAGAAAGATAAAAAAGAAAAAACGCAGAATGATTACTTTTTGCAAAAGCAAAAGCAGAGTGAAGAACGCAAAAGACAGACTAAGCTTAAAAAGGCAGAGGCTGAAATTGAGCGACTTGACGAAGAAATCGCCAAAACACAGGAGCTTCTCTCAGGTGAGGAAGTTGCCGCAGATTACGAAAAACTTATGGAGCTTTCAAAACTGCTCGAGGATTTGCAAAAACAGCAGGAGGAGCAGTACGAAATCTGGGAAGAACTCGAAAGTATGGCAGAATGATCGCCTTACAGTCGGGAGGAGCGACAAATTTCCCTTGCTTAAAGTAAAAAATTGTTGTATAATAACCGCATAATATAAGCTAAAGACTGTTGCACAGCAGTTTTTGCAGTTGATTTTCAGATAAAAGATTATGCGAATTAAAAATAAAAAACGGCAGGCAAAATACCCTGCCGCATACATCTGCCCGTGGCGCAATTGGATAACGCAACGGATTCCGATTCCGGAGAATGGGGGTTCAAATCCCTTCGGGCAGGCCAAAAAAGGACACCCTACGGGGTGTCTTTTTTTTGGTCTTTTTAGAATCCAATCAAAAAACTAAAGGACACCGTTTTGGCGTCCTTTGAGTGTTATGTTTTAATTATTTCGCTTTTGGTTGGTCTTTATAATCGGGAACATTATTATTTATGCCTTTCCATGTTTTTTCCATTTGATGACTGCCTTTGTCATAATAATAATAGCCGTCATCCGTACGATATCCGTCATACACGGTGTCAACTTCGCTCCATTTTTCATTTTCTCTACTGATTCTACTTGAATTTGAAATGAATGAGGAAATTGCTAATATTGCAATAAATATAACAAATATTATTACGAAAACTTTTAACCCGTCATCGGATGGTATTGACATGAAGAAAAGAATACCTCCAACACCGATAAAAGCTAATGAAAAAATCAATAAAAGAGTATTATTGTTATTGTTATTAATTTTATAAATAAAAGCTACTATACCGAAAATAAAGAGTGCTATACTGCCTACGAAATTCCCCGGTTCCATGATAATATCCTTTTTTAGTGTTAAAGATTCATCAATCATGGTATCCAAGGGTTTGTTCGTAGAGATTTTTGTGTTAGTAGTCTTATAACTATAGATTAATTTGCAATTATGAGTTTTTGCGGTTTCACCTATATATTCAATCATTTTGTGAATAATACTGTAGTCGTGGTTGGTTGAACTAAATTCAAATTCTAATCGCGGAGAGTGTTCAGTAAAAAATATAAATGATGATAGATTGAATTGTATGGAATTGCAGTTTTTGTATTTTATTGTGCAAGATGTTTTTTTGTCATCAAAAGTAAATACGATGCCATTTTCGTAAATTTCTATTAAGGTTAATTTACTGTTGGTAATGCCGGTTTGATTTTGATGCTTTTCATCTGCGTATCTAAATGAAATATCTGTGATATTATTATTTTTGTCTTTCTTTATTTGTTCAACATTAAAAGATTTTATTAATTTATTCCTCAAAGCAATCACCCTACCTTTTTTATAAATGTTCTTGTTCATTTAGTCCAATATTAATATACCAAAGTATTTTAATATTGTCAAGTATTATTTATACAATAGTATTGTGATATTTTTATTTTGGTGGTGCAGAAATGCTTAGTAAAAGAATAAAAGAACTCAGAATTTCACTTGGTTTGAATCAGGTGCAATTTGGTAAATCTCTTAATGTAACGAAGCAAACCATAAGTAATTGGGAAAATGATAATATTCAGCCGTCTGTAGATATGCTCTTGAAAATCGTAAGACTGTATTCGGTTAGTGCCGACTATTTGCTTGGAATTGACGATAGAAATACGGTTGATGTTACAGGATTAAATAATTCACAGATTGCACATATACAGATGATTATTGACGATATAAGAAAAGCACAGTAATGTTTACCGTGCTTTTTTTCTGTAATTTGCCAATTTAAAGTGTATAAAGTTTTCTCCACAACATTTTCAATTTATCTCGTGCTTTCAGAAAATAAGCATTGTTGCTTTCTACCGACAGAACATAATTAACTTTGCCGATAAGGTGCTTGTAGTAACTTTGGGTGCAGACAATGTTGCCGTGAATAAAGTCTGTTATGTTTTCGTGTACGATTGATTTTTCAAATATGTACGCTACCGCAAAAGTCGTAATGTTAATGATATTATTCTATCATTGTGAACTCAGGTGTGCAATGCTATATTCTAAAAATGGTTTATAAAAATTCATAGGATATTTTGTTGAAAAATACAATGAAAAATTTTTTTGCAAAAACCCTTGACGAATAGGGTTGGGGATGATATAATAGTCAAGCTGACTCATTCGAGGACATCTTCAAAAAATGAAAATGCTTCAAAAAAATTAAAAAAATTTGAAAAAAGTGTTGACAAATGATGAAGAATGTGATATATTATATAAGCACTCGAAATTACAGAGTAAACGCGAGAGCAAAAGCTAAATTCGCTGGTGTAGCTCAGTTGGTAGAGCAGCTGATTTGTAATCAGCAGGTCGGGGGTTCAAGTCCGTCCACCAGCTCCATTGAAGCCTACTGTTTAGGCAGTAGGCTTTGATTTTTGAAAAACTTGATAGGGGAGAATTCCCGAGTGGCCAAAGGGGGCAGACTGTAAATCTGTTGCGTTTCGCTTCGATGGTTCGAATCCATCTTCTCCCACCAAACTTAAAAAACGCCTTAAACACTGAGTTTAGGGCGTTTTTCTTTTGCGTTTAGCAGAGATAAAAACCCTCTGAAAATTCGTCTGTCTAACAGTTGTCTAACAGATAAACTAACTAAGCAGGCTCATTGTCAATAGTTGGGGTAACCCGAAAAAACGAAATATATGAAAATTAGGCTCAATGTCAATAAATAGGGGTACCCCGATAAAAACAGAGCCGCTGCATCTAATTCGAATTGTTTTGTGCTGTTTAGATACCTAACATTAGCGGATATGTTTCCGCAAGATACAGCCAAGCATTTGCAGCAGTTGTGCGTATAATTTAAACTGCTGCAAAAGTCAGCAAACAAGCCGCTTTTTAAGCCGTTCGCTTATTTTCTTGACATCAAGACTACAAGTTTAGATGTGGCACGGTTGTTCAACGAAAAACATACTCAACCCCTATTGTACAAGGGAATGGTGGAACGCACCTTTTCTCTTAAAATCTAGTGGTTCGAGCCTGTGACAACCTTGAATTGTCCTATAATTTGTATAGGTAAACAGGGTAAAGCTCTGTTCCTTAAACTTCATTTTTCATGTCATCCCTACAAACTGGAATTTGTTGCTTAGAACTAGAAAATTGTCAAGATATAATTCACATCAGGGGTATGTCCTTCATCTATACATTTAAGTATTAATTTATATAGTAATTCATTTGATTTTTTGTATAAATCATATGTTCCATTTTGATATTCGTGAGTTGCTTTACACCTAGCTTCTTTATACAAATTCTTTATGTCTTCTATTTTATCATCGTTACCATAAATAAATCTAGATGACACTGTTGCTATTGTGTTTTTGATATTATGGTCTATCATAAATAACGCTTCTATTCCACTCCAAATAACACTGATTTTTATTGCTGGCATAAAATTCAATCTATAACTCCACATTGCATTTGTTGCTAAATAAAATTTTTCATTAACTTCGGCTAGTTTACATGCCTTTTCAATTCTCGTTTCTAAAAAAGAACATTTTTCATCAGATAACTCAATGCATTTATTAGGCATCTTATACATATTCTCCATAATTATATGAATATCTGTATCTGCACTAAACTTTTCAACTGATCTATCAGCTTGAAAATACCATGCCAAATCACAATTAAGTATTGCACTCATCATTACGCATATCTGTTGTACGTTCCATGTTTTCACAGCTAGTTCTTTACCCACAGCACCTTCAATTCTTATTTGAGATGTTGTCATTCTTAAAGTAGCTATGAGTACCCCTAATTCCACTTCTGAAGCATGGTTACTTTTCATAATGCTATCAATCATATCATCAGGATTAGGAGTAGATGTAGCTGGCATTAATGTTATTCCTTCGGATATCTTTACTTCTCTTATAGGTTTTATACCACACAAATAGAAATAGGATTGAGCTTGATTTTCTTTTATACAAATAGCCATAAATTTTCCCTTTCGATAAACTTTGTTTCTTCATTACAACAAAAGTCTATTTTACTTCCGTTCAACTATATTTAATCATCCCTACAACTTCCGATTTATCTAATTTCTATTAACATCTATTTCACTGTTCATTAACCCCTCAAAACGGTCGAATTGCAGGATTGTCTGTCAGCTTTTTGTTCTATAAAATTCTCTCCAAACACCCTGACATCTAATCCACTCACTCAATTTGCATTATCTAACCCGAGGTTACAACCTGAACGAAATTTTGCAGTAGATATGTTTCCGTAAGATACAACCGAGCATTTTCGGTAGTCAGGCGTACAATTTTAATTTCAGAAAAAGTCAGCAAATAAGCTGTTTTTCTGGTTGCTTAATTATTTTCTTGACATCAAGACTACGGTTTCGATGTGGCACGATACCGGCTAATTGATGTCTGCAAGGGTGTCTGTTTACGGAAACATAGCATATCAATACGGGAACAAGTCCACGCTTATCAAAGGCCTTAATTCGTATCTTATTTTTGAACAGAAAAACCGTAACCTTTAACTATTGAAGTATGAGGAAAACAGTCGAGACACACCATTTGCTACTATATAATACAGGCATTTTTCCGCAGCTGTTGTTCACCACGGTTTTACAGTTGAGAGAGGGTAGAGGATGACTTATTTCTCCATAGAAAAGCTGTATCAATCACTGATGAGTCGGTGCACTCAGCAAGGTTGAGTTGCCGGATTTCACCATCTCAACCTTAAAATCAACGCTTTATTTTTTCGCGTTTTCCTCTAATTCCAGCATGTATTTATCAAAATCAGACATAAATAATCTGTCCTGAACAACACGATATTTTTCAAATTCGGTTTCAGCTTTTGCCTTGACAATTTCCGCTGTAATTTTGCCTGCGTCCTGAAGAACCTCTCTGCCATCTGCCATCAGAAATAAAACCTACGCTCAGACAAACGAATTTCTCTAATCTGCTCAAGCAAGCGATCAAAGTATTCTGCTGTAAGTATTAAACCGCCATTTTTCAAGCGTTCATCATCCATGACCCAGTCTTTGATGATGTAGTCCTTTGCAATCTGATTCATCCATTTACGAAACTGTACTGCACGCTCAGAATTAACCTTGAAGCCTACGGCAATGATCATCCTCCAAGGAATAGTGATTTGTATTGTAGCATTTCCCATCAGGGGCAGTTATTCGAAATTTTCGAATAACTGAATCCTCCTGTAACTCACTGTCCTCGAATATCTTTTTTATATGATAATTGACTGTATTTGTTCCCACATCGTACAATGTGGCCATCATCTTCTGTGTCAGCCATATATTTTCACCCTCGTAACGCATCTCAATGCTGTCCTGCTGGTCCCGACAGAGGCGACATAGGTTAAATATTCCGCTGCGCTGGAACGGATGGTTACTTCGTCTTCTTTCTTTTTCAAATAAATTGCCTCCCTGTACATATCATTTTGATACACTTATTTATTAAGCTTATGATATGCCTTTTTTACAATCTGAGCCATCAATAATCTTCTTTGACTTAAGAATTCTGGGTAAGATAACTGTTCAAAGTTTTCAGGTAAAGCATTCTGAGCACAGGCAAGCTTATACCCATCTTCACCTAGCTTATCTCTATATCTAGCAACGTAGTCTGATGGCGGTGCATCAGAAATATCAATGTTTGTTGCATAATCCAGATATGTAAAGTTTGCAATCTGATTTCTATCACGGTCATTGTCATATCCAATTTTCTCAAGATAGTGCTTAGGGAAGATATGATGTTTATCCACTGAATTCTTGTCTCCGCTTGTTCCTAATACAAAGTACTGTGATAACGGTGCTGTACTAAACAGCATAGGCGTTCTAAGCACATTGATAGCCGCAACATATCCATACCATGCTGGTGATGTTGCAGAAGAACTGTTTAGTTCAGCCGGTAATGAATAGTCGAAGTAGTCATCTGTAAATTTGTTAGCAATCGCTGTATCAAGATATGCTACAAACTCATCAGCATTATGTACATCTCTTAAATCAGCAAACTGTTTTTCAACTTCTGACTCTGTAGAACCAGTATAGAAACCTGTAATTGTAGACATAAAAATCCACTTTCGTAGAATCTTCTGAAGTTCTACAGTAGATACCTTATAGTCATATTTTCCGATAAGATATAAAACATAACTGAATACTACCGCATTTGATGAAGCAACTAAACTGCCTTTTAAATAACCAGCAGATGCAAACAAATTCATAAATGCGTGCCAGTTATTGAGATTAGTCACAACATCTAAAGATTCCTTGAATATTTTCAAATTTTCTTCACGAACATCCTGTGTAATTTCACCGGTCTTAAGGTTTTTACCTCGAAGCAGCATATACGCATAGCGCAAACGAGCTCTTCTGAATCCTACACCTACCGACATCCTGATAAGATGTGATGGGTCAACCTGTAAAATCTGATTAAATGCTGTTCCATTTGCAGGAATTCTCGACTCTGCACAGAATTTGTTAATCTTATCGTGAACCTCATTGTCATAAACAGCAATAAGAGTCTCAATAAAGTTCTTCTCAGTAAGGTTCTGTCCACCAGAATTTACACGAACGAAGATGTCAGCAACGTCCTCTTCATCAGCTTTTGAATTTATCTTCAATGTAGGTAATGAGTAAATGCCAAGATTTAGCAAATCATTGATATTCTCTTCAATGATATCTTCTTCATCTTCTGTCAACTCAGATTCGTTGTTCTTCACACGCCCTTCATTAGCACTCTTAATAAAAGCTTTTCTAAACTTTGAAATATTATGTTCTTGGTCTGCTGCAAAGACACTGCTGATTTCACTAATCCATTCCAGATTTCTTTCATAAGCCTGTGTCCATACTGCAAATTCACGCGTTAAAGGGTTGAAAGAAATGCGAATCTTTCTTTCCTTATAGTTTTTATCCTTGATGGTTACACCGTACATTGCAGCCAACAGCGCAGTTAAACGCTGCTGACCGTCAATCACTAAATCATCCGGGCGCTTATACATTTTATCGTTTTTACCTATATAACCTGTATTTTCATAATCATCCGGAGATGTCCAAAGCATAATGTATCCGATTGGATAACCTTTCATCATTGAATCGAGCAACTCGCGAACTTTATTATCTTTCCATACAAAAGGGCGCTGTAAGTCTGGAAGACCAATACGTCCATTTTTCACATCAGACAAAAGGTCTGCTACTTTGCTCGGTATATTGTCGAATAGTTCTTTTCCCATGTTTTCACGCTCCTTTTGTTTATGAATATGTTAAATGATAATTTACAGCAGCAACTCAAGCTGATGTATGACTATTGGTTTACCCAATTTGACTTTCCAAACGAAGACGGCAGTCCGTATCGTTCATCTGGCGGTCAGATGGTATCTGCAAATAGTGTATCTTACCCCATTCCTGCTGATTGGCAGGTAGGAACGATTTTCAAGAACAGACTATCTTCAATTATCAAGCCTGGAGTAACGCCATTTACAACCAAAACCTATTTAGCCACAGCAGATGTCAATGGCACGAGCATTTCAACCGGAAATACAGTTGATTTTGAAACTCGTGAAAGTCGTGCCAATATGCAGCCCACAGAAAACAGCGTGTGGTTCGCCAAAATGAAAAAGAGTATAAAGCATCTTTATCTTAACCCCGCTATGAAACCGCTGATAGAAGAATCAATCCTTTCAACAGGATTTTGCGGTTTGCAATGCTCTGAATACTCCTTTGAATACATTGCATCCTTTATTGAGCACTCATACTTTGAAACTCTAAAGGATACACTTGCCCACGGAGCTACACAAGAAGCGGTGAACAATGATGACCTCGCAGGTATTGCACTTGTAATTCCATCGGATGAAGTTCTGAGACTTTATCACGAAAGAACTAAGGACATTTACACCCAAATGAGCAAAAATATCTGTGAAAACCAAGAACTCATTCGTTTGCGTGATTGGCTGCTCCCTATGTTGATGAACGGGCAAGCAGTAGTACAAGACTAAGCCGCTAAATTATCATTTAGCATATAGCTCTTAGCAGTGGCAAGAGCTTAAAACAAAAGAACTGCCACTGGTAGTCGTTCTCTTGAAACAAATCAAAGGAGAAACGACTATGAAACAAAAACTAATCTATGACATTGAGTCGCAAATGCAGAAAGTGCTAGATAACAGCCAATTAGAAGAATTACATCGTGTGCTTATGTATTGTATGCACGGTGTTACTATTGCAAATGAAGATCCGACTGACGAAATTGAAATTGACTATGTAGAGATGTTTCTGGCGGCCAAGAAGATAGAAGGCCGTTCAGAAAAGTCTCTCAAATATTATCAGTCTACTATTGAAAAAATGATAGAAAAAATCGGAAAGACTGTAAAGCACATTACTACGGACGATTTGCGAGGTTATCTATCAGAGTATCAGAGAGAGAATGATTCTAGCAAAGTGACGATAGATAATATTAGGCGTATCTTATCAAGTTTCTTCGGTTGGCTCGAAGATGAGGATTATATTCTTAAAAGTCCAGTTAGACGAATTCACAAGGTCAAAACTGGAAAGTCAATCAAAGAAACCTATACTGACGAGCAACTTGAATTGATGAGAGATAGCTGTGAAGAACCAAGAGACTTAGCGATGATTGATTTATTAGCATCAACAGGGATGCGTGTTGGTGAAATGGTACTATTAAACAGAGAAGACATCAATTTTGAAGAAAGAGAATGTGTCGTTTTTGGTAAGGGCGATAAAGAACGTATAGTGTACTTTGATGCAAGAACAAAAATGCATTTGAAGAACTATCTCGAAACACGAACTGATGATAATAAAGCGCTCTTTGTATCCTTATCTATTCCCCATAAGCGACTTAAAATTGGTGGTGTCGAGGTACGATTACGAAAAATAGGTAAAGCCTTAGGTATAGAGAAAGTGCATCCACACAAGTTTCGACGTACTTTGGCAACAATGGCTATAGATAAAGGAATGCCTATAGAACAACTGCAGCAGTTACTAGGGCATCAGAGAATAGATACGACCATGCAATATGCAATGGTTAAACAAAGCAATGTTAAGATTGCTCATAGGAGATATATAGGATAGTGGAGGTGTTTTATGATTTATAATGAAAGTAAATATAATACTTTATGGGATACAAAAAAACTATCTCAGTTAGGGGAGTTTTCGAGAGGAAAGTCACAACATAGGCCAAGAAATGATGAACGTTTATTTGAGGGTGGTGGCTATCCTTTGGTGCAAACAGGAGAAATAAAAGAAGCAAACTTGTATATAACGCATCATACACAGGAGTATGGTGAATTTGGCCTTAAACAGAGCAAAATATGGGATAAAGACACATTGTGTATAACTATTGCTGCTAATATAGCAGAAACAGCTTTATTATCATATCCTATGTGTTTTCCAGATAGTGTTGTTGGTTTCAGAGCTTTTAAAGGAGTTTCATCTGAAAAATTTATGTATTACGTTTTTGAATATATTCGTAAAGCAATACAAAATGCGGCTTCCGGGAGTATACAGGATAATATTAATATCGAGTACTTAACTAGCTTGGATTTTAAAGTTCCAGATAAGGTATATCAGGATAGAATTGTATCAATCCTCGCTGCAATCGATAAAAAAATATTACTTAATAAACAGATAAATGATAATTTAGCGGCTTAGTCTTGTACTACTGCTTGCCCGTTCATAAGCA
>OGGJ01001252.1_pt1 | contig 21918 bp, 17 predicted proteins | sample 1571071 | NCBI WGS metagenome assembly OGGJ01 (sample SAMEA2581954, study PRJEB24529) | metagenome | biome: Human gut stool | place: China | collected 2011
AGAGCATCTGCCTTACAAGCAGAGGGTCGGCGGTTCGAATCCGTCAACGCCCACACAAAGCGAACAAGTCATAAAACTTGTTCGCTTTTTTTGTTTACCTACTACGCATTAACACCACAAATCACATTATTTCACAAAAAAACTACACACAAATAAAAACTTATTTGTAATTTTGCACCCGTAATTACACATATTATATATAATAGCAATTATGAAACTTGATTTGCTGACAGCCATCTCACCGATTGACGGCCGTTATCGTGGCAAGACAGAACGCCTTGCCGACTACTTCTCTGAGTATGCACTGATACGCTACCGCGTACGTGTGGAAATCGAATACTTCATCACGCTCTGCGAGTTGCCATTGCCGCAGCTTGCTTCGTTCGACCATCAGCTCTTCGAGCGTTTGCGCGACATCTACCGCAACTTTGGCGAAGAAGAAGCCCAGCGCGTGAAGGACATCGAGAAAGTGACTAACCACGACGTGAAGGCTGTAGAGTACTTCATAAAGGAGGAGTTCGACCGCATCGGCGGACTCGACGCTTACAAGGAGTTTATCCACTTCGGACTCACCTCACAGGATATCAACAACACATCAGTGCCCCTCTCTATAAAGGAGGCGTTGGAGCAGTTCTACTATCCGCTCTGCGAGGAGCTCATCGCACAGCTCCGCCAGTATGCAGAGGAGTGGGCAGCAGTGCCAATGCTCGCCAAGACCCACGGACAGCCCGCTTCGCCCACACGCTTGGGCAAGGAGGTGATGGTGTTCGTATATCGCCTGGAGGAGCAGCTGCGCCAGCTGAAGGAGTGCCGCCTCACCGCCAAGTTCGGCGGAGCCACCGGCAACTACAACGCCCACCACGTAGCCTACCCCGAGTACGACTGGAAGGCGTTCGGCAACCGCTTCGTGAGCGAGAAACTCGGTCTGGAGCGCGAGCAGTTCACTACACAGATCTCCAACTACGACTGCCTCGGCTCAGTGTTCGACGCAATGCGCCGCATCAACACAATCATCATCGACCTCGACCGCGACTTCTGGATGTACATCTCAATGGAGTACTTCAAGCAGAAGATCAAGGCAGGCGAAGTAGGCTCATCGGCAATGCCACACAAGGTGAACCCGATCGACTTCGAGAACTCGGAGGGCAACCTCGGCATGGCAAACGCCGTGCTGCAGTTCCTCGCACAGAAGCTCCCCGTGAGCCGTCTACAGCGCGACCTCACCGACTCTACCGTGCTGCGCAACGTGGGCGTACCGTTCGGCCACGGCGTAATCGCAATAGAGAGCACACTCAAGGGTCTGCGCAAGCTCATCCTCAACGAGGAGAAGCTGCAGGAAGACCTCAACAACACATGGGCAGTAGTGGCAGAGGCTATACAGACAATACTTCGTCGCGAGGCTTATCCGCATCCGTACGAGGCACTGAAAGCACTCACACGCACCAACAAGCACATGACCGAGGAGACCATCCACGAGTTCATACAGACACTCAACGTGAGCGACGCTGTGAAGGCGGAATTGATGGCTATCACACCTATGAACTACACAGGCATTTAAACCAACCCCCGATATAATTCGACAATAGCCGTGAGGCTATATACATAAACAATAAAACCAACAAGTAACTATGGATTCAGAAAACGTAAAGAATCAGGAACAGAACACAGCGGATCAGACTACTGGCAATAGCGAGAGCTACGGCCGTGCCGCAGGAAACTATCAGAAAGAGTATCGCAGCGTGACGGGACGTCGCCCGCGTATTCACACACAGCACTCGGCTTCAGCCTCATCACAGAGCGAAGACGGCGGCTTCCGTCCGGAAGGCTTCGGCGCAGGTCTCGGCTCGCAACAGCAGGGCGGCTATCAGCCACGTCAACAGGGCGGTTACCAGCCACGTCAGCAGGGCGGTTACAACCGTGGCGGCTATCAGCAGCGTCCTCAGGGCGGCTATCGTCCACGCTACAACCAGGACGGCGAACAGCAGCAGAACGGATACCAGCCGCGTCAGCAGGGCTATCGCCCACGCTACAACCAGGACGGCGAACAGCAGCAGAACGGATACCAGCCACGTCAGCAAGGCGGCTATCAGCAGCGCGGCGGCTACGGTCAGCGTCAGCAGGGCGGCTATCAGCAGCGCGGCGGCTACGGTCAGCAGGGCGGCTATCAGCAGCGCGGCGGCTACGGACAGCAGGGCGGCTATCAGCAGCGCGGCGGCTACAACCGCGGCGGCTACGGACAGCAGGGCGGCTACAACCAGGGTGGCTACCAGCAGCGTCAGCGCACACCGGGCTACGACCCCAACGCTAAGTACAGCATGAAAAAGCGCATTGAATACAAGGAGGAGAACTACGATCCGAACGAACCGCTTCGTCTGAACAAGTTCCTCGCCAACGCAGGTATCTGCTCGCGCCGTGAGGCAGACGAGTTCATCCAGGCAGGCGTGGTTACTGTGAACGGAGAGGTAGTGACCGAGCTCGGCACCAAGATCAAGCGCACAGACGAGATAAAATTCCACGACCAGCCCGTGAACCTCGAGAAGAAGGTGTACGTGCTGCTCAACAAACCAAAGGACTGCGTGACAACAAGCGACGACCCACAGCAGCGTAAGACCGTGATGGACCTCGTGAAGAACGTGTGCCCGGAGCGCATCTACCCCGTAGGCAGACTCGACCGCAACACAACCGGCGTGCTCCTGCTCACCAACGACGGCGACCTCGCTTCAAAGCTCACACACCCGAAGTTCCTGAAGAAGAAGGTGTACCACGTATTCCTCGACAAGAACGTAACAGCTCACGACATGCAGCAGATTGCTGAGGGCATCGAGCTGGAGGACGGCGAGATACATGCAGACGCTATCGAGTACGCAAGCGACACAGACAAGAGCCAGGTAGGCATCGAGATCCACAGCGGCAAGAACCGCATCGTGCGTCGTATCTTCGAGCACCTCGGCTACCGCGTCGTTAAGCTCGACCGCGTACAGTTCGCAGGACTCACCAAGAAGAACCTCCGCCGTGGCGACTGGCGCTTCCTCACAGAGAAGGAAGTGGAGATGCTGCGCATGGGAGCATTCGAGTAAAACATAAACAGGTTGAGATGGTGAGGTGTTGATATGTTGACATCGCACCATTTCAACTTTCCAATTTAAACAATATAATGGAAAGAACAAAAGTTATTGACGCTCTCCGTAGCACCGCCTTCGGAAGCCAAATCAACGTAAAGGGTTGGGTGCGCACTCACCGCAGTTCGAAGGCTGTCGACTTCATCGCGCTCAACGACGGTTCTACTATCAAGAACATACAGATTGTGGTAGACCCCACCAAGTTCGACGCCGAGATGCTGAAGCAGATCACCACCGGTGCCTGCATCAGTGCCGTAGGTACGCTCGTAGAGAGCCAGGGTGCAGGTCAGACATCTGAGATACAGTGCGAGAGCCTCGAAGTGTACGGACTCTGCGGCAGCGACTACCCGATGCAGAAGAAGGGTCAGTCGTTCGAGTACATGCGCCAGTACGCCCACCTGCGTCTGCGCACCAACACATTCGGTGCAGTGATGCGCATACGCCACAACATGGCTATGGCTATCCACACCTACTTCCACGAGCACGGCTACTTCTACTTCAACACTCCGCTCATCACCGCAAGCGACTGCGAGGGTGCCGGTCAGATGTTCCAGGTTACGACCAAGAACCTCTACAACCTGAAGAAGACCGAGGACGGCAAGATAGACTACTCTGACGACTTCTTCGGCAAGCAGACATCGCTCACCGTGTCGGGACAGCTCGAGGGCGAGCTCGGAGCAACAGCACTCGGAGCCATCTACACCTTCGGTCCGACATTCCGCGCAGAGAACTCTAACACTCCGCGCCATCTGGCCGAGTTCTGGATGGTAGAACCGGAAGTGGCATTCCTCGACCTCGCCGGACTGATGGACCTCGAGGAGGACTTCATCAAGTACTGCATCCGTTGGGCACTCACCCACTGCAAGGACGACATCGAGTTCCTCAACAAGATGATCGACAAGAGCCTCATCGCACGTCTCGAAGGCGTACTCAACTCCGAGTTCGTTCGTCTGCCTTACACCGAGGGTATCCGCATCCTGCAGGAGGCTATACAGAACGGCAAAAAGTTCGAGTTCCCATGCGAGTGGGGCGACGACCTCGCTTCGGAGCACGAGCGCTACCTCGTGGAGGAGCACTTCAAGAAGCCAGTCATTATGACCAACTATCCGAAGGCTATAAAGGCGTTCTACATGAAGATAGACGCAGAGGAGAGCGGCTTCGGCGGCAAGAGCGGTCAGACCGTTCAGGGCACCGACGTACTCTTCCCGCAGATCGGCGAGATCATCGGTGGCTCGGTTCGTGAGGAGAGCTACGACAAGCTGATGAACGAGATTGAGGAGCGCAACATCCCGATGAAGGATATGACATGGTACCTCGATACACGCAAGTACGGCTCATGTCCGCACGCAGGCTTCGGCCTCGGCTTCGAGCGTCTCATCCTCTTCGTAACGGGTATGCAAAACATACGCGACGTCATCCCGTTCCCGCGTACTCCGAAGAGCGCAGAGTTCTAAACGACTTTATTAAAGACACACTATAATAATGTGGGTGCAGCAGGCAAACACCTGTTGCACTTTTTTTTCATTTTGTCTGTAGCGATTAAGCATTTACCGATTTTTATGCTTATCTTTGCAGAATACAAAATACACAAATCAGTTTATGACCGATCTTGCAAGCTATTTCCCCATAACCGATCCCACCTTGATATTCTTTGTGGTGATGCTCATCATTCTGTTTGCCCCAATCATCATGGGCAAGCTGCGCATCCCGCATATCATTGGCATGGTGCTCGCCGGAGTAGCCATAGGCAAGTACGGCTTCAACATCCTTGCGCGCGACGACTCGTTTGAACTCTTTGGCAAGGTAGGACTCTACTACATCATGTTCCTCGCCTCACTCGAGATGGATATGGAGGGCGTAAAGCGCAACAAAGGGCGGTTCTTAGGTTTCGGCATGCTCACGTTCGCCTTTCCGCTCATCCTCACCTACTTAGCCAGCACCAAGCTGCTCGGCTACCCGGTGTTCGCCTCGCTACTGTTAGGATGCCTTATGGCATCGAACACGCTCATCGCCTACCCCATCGTCGGCCGCTACGGTCTGCAACGCAAGCCAAGCGTCACACTATCGGTAGGCTCCTCAATGATTTCGCTGCTCATGGCACTCGTGACGCTCACCGCCATTGTCGCCTCTTATGGAGGCGAGACGAGCGTGTGGTTCTGGCTGCTCTTCGTGGGCAAGTTCGTGGGCTACTGCGTAGCTATGTTCCTGCTCATACCGCGCTTCACACGCTGCTTTCTCCGACGTTATAGCGACTCCGTCATGCAGTTCATCTTCGTTATGTCGATGCTCTTTATGAGTGCGGCAGCGAGCGAAGCAGTAGGACTCGAAGGCATCATCGGCGCGTTCGTAGCCGGCATCATTCTGAACCGCTACATACCGCACGTGTCGCCACTAATGAACCGCATAGAGTTCATCGGCAATGCGCTCTTCATACCCTACTTCCTCATCGGTGTAGGTATGCTCATCAACGTGCGACTGCTCTTCGAGAGCAGCACCATAATCATCGCCATGCTCGTCATCGCAGGCTTCGGAACGCTCGGCAAAGCCATTGCTGCCTATAGCGCAGCCTCCATGTTCCGCCTGCCGAAGTCGTCGGGCAACATGATGTTCGGACTCACCTCGGCACACGCCGCCGGTGCCATCGCCATGCTTATGATTGGTATGCGCGTAGAACTGGAACCAGGCAAGCCCCTCGTCACCGACGACATGCTGAACAGCGTGGTGCTGATGATTCTCGTGACGTGCATCATCTCAACAATGATGACCGAGCGTGCGGCGCAACAGATTACGCTGCGAGACCGTGAGATGCCGAGCGACGAGAAGCCAACAGCCGAGGAGAAGATACTCATCCCGCTGAAATACCCCGAATACGCGCAACGCCTCGTCAACATGGCGATGCTCATGCGCAACCCGAAAAACACCACACAACTCGTGGGCTTGAACGTGGTGTACGACGACGACGACATGCAGCGCAACCTGGAACAGGGCAGCCGACTGCTCGAGCGCATGACACAGTATGCTGCATCGGCAGATATGACCATGCAGACGCAGGTGCGCGTGGCAGCGAACATTGCCAACGGCATACGCCACGCCTTCAAGGAGTTCCGCGCTACGGACATCATAATAGGTATGCACATGCACCCGGAGGTGTCGCAGAAGTTCTGGGGCGCGTTCCACCAGAGCCTCTTCAACGGCCTCAACTCGCAGATAATAATGGCTCGTCTCAACCAACCGCTCCCCACGATACGCCGCATAAAGGTGGTAGTACCGTCGAGAGCACAGTTCGAGCCTGGCTTCTATCGTTGGCTCGAACGCCTGTCGCGCTTGGCGTGCAACATGGAGTGCCACACGGAGTTCCACGGACGTGGCGACACACTGCCGCTCATAGCCGAATACATCAAGCACCACTACCCCACGATGCGCTGCTCGTTCACCGAGATGGCCCACTGGAACGAGATGCCACGCATAGCGGAGAGCATACAGAAGGACCACCTCTTCGTAGTGGTTACGGCACGAAAGGGTACCGTGTCGTTCAAGAATGCGTTGGAGCATCTGCCCGAAGAGATAAAGCACCACTTCTCTGGCTCTAACATCATGATAATCTTCCCCGACCAGCATGGCGACGCAATGGACGAAATGACCTTCGCTCAGCCGCAGCACACCGAGGATCAGAGTGCATACGAGGCAATCGGAAAGTGGATTAAGAAGAAGTTTTGAATTTTGAGTTGAAAGACTAATCTCAACACCTCACCATAACAACATCTCAACACCATATGATCGACATAAAAGGAATAACCAAGAGCTTCGGCTCGCTGCAAGTGCTCAAGGGCATCGACTTGCATATAGACAAAGGAGAAGTAGTGAGCATTGTCGGCCCGAGCGGTGCCGGCAAGACAACACTGCTGCAGATAATGGGTACACTCGACAAACCCGACAGTGGTGCTATCAGCGTTGACGGTGTCGACGTGATGCGCCTCTCGTCGAACAAGCTGAGCGACTTCCGCAACCAGCACATCGGCTTCGTCTTCCAGTTCCACCAGCTGCTGCCGGAGTTCACCGCCCTCGAGAACATCATGATACCCGCCTACATCGGTGGCAAAGGCACGGCGGAGGCGAAGAAACGCGCCCTCGAACTGCTCGACTTCATGGGACTTGCCGACCGCGCCAACCACAAACCCAACGAACTCTCGGGTGGCGAGAAGCAGCGCGTGGCTGTGGCACGTGCACTGGTGAACAACCCTGCAGTGGTGTTCGCCGACGAACCTTCAGGCTCGCTCGACTCGAAGAACAAGGCAGAGCTACACCAGCTCTTCTTCGACCTGCGCGACAAGTTCGGACAGACGTTCGTCATCGTCACACACGACGAACACCTCGCCTCTATCACCGACCGCACAATACACATCGTGGACGGACAGATAAAGGTGTAGTATTAGTGAAACAAATAACCAAACGAACAACAAAACAATATGATAAAACTCGGCGACTACAATAAAATGACCGTCGTGAAGGAGGTGGACTTCGGTATTTACCTCGACGGCGGCGACGAAGGAGAAATACTCATGCCGAAACGCTATGTGCCCGAAGGCACAAAGCCGGGCGACGAACTAAACGTGTTCATCTACCTCGACCAGGACGAGCGACCAGTGGCAACGACAGAGACACCGCTGTGTAAGGTGGGCGACTTCGCCTACCTCGAAGTGTCGTGGGTGAACGAGTACGGCGCGTTCCTCAACTGGGGCTTGATGAAGGATCTCTTCTGCCCGTTCCGCGAGCAGAAAAAGCGTATGCAGAAGGGCGAGAGCTACATCGTACATGTACACATCGACGAGGAGAGCTACCGCATCGTGGCATCGGCTAAGGTGGAGAAGTACTTCGCAGAGCGTCACCCGTTCTACAACCACGGGCAGGAGGTAGACCTACTGGTATGGCAGAAGACAGAGATGGGCTTCAAGGTGATCATCGACAACTGCTACCCGGGTCTGGTCTACGAGGGACAGGTGTTCCGCTACCTGCACACCGGCGACCGCGTGAAGGGATACATCGGCACCGTCCGTCCCGACGGAAAGATCGACGTGACGCTGCAACCTACAGGACGACAGCAGACACTCGACTTCGCCGACACGCTGCTGCAATACCTCAAGGAGCACGACGGCAAGTGCGACCTGGGCGACAAGAGCGACGCAGAAGACATCAAGCGACGCTTCCAGGTGAGCAAGAAGGTGTTCAAGCGTGCCGTTGGCGACCTCTACCGCCAGCGACTCATCAGCATAACACCCGACGGACTGACACTCAACTAACTACTCTTGAAAACCAAAACAGCACACAATGGAGCCGAACAATCTACTAAACTGCATAAAAGAATTCGCTAAACGAATATGCGCAACGCTTCTCGCCGCACTCGCTGTGTCGCTACTGACCATCGGGTGCGGCGACAGAAGCGCACGCGACGCTAACAATAGCGACTCAACACGCATAAACAAACTCAAGCAGATTGACGACTCGGTGATGACCCTTGCACCTTCTGTCAAGCAACTCATCGCCGACGGCATACGCACCGCGCCCGACAGTATGACCGCCTACGAGTATCGCCTGCGCGAAGCACGCTACCTAACACTTACCGACCGTCCCGAACGCTTTAAAGACAACATCGAGAACATACTGCGCTTCGCCGAACAGCAACAAAAACGGGAACTGAACAACGCAGAGAAGCGACGACTCAACACGCTCATCGCCGGCGCATACAACTGTCGCGCGGCTTACTACCACAACTTCCATCGCAAGCAGCATCAAGCCATACAACTTTATAAGGCAGCTTACTCATTGCTTGCCAACAGCGACTCCGAACACAACATGCCGAAGGTGTGTGCCAACCTTGCCGATGCCTACATACAGGACAACAACATGCCGATGGCAGCGCAATGGTATCGACGTGCGCTCTTCCTCGTCGACTCGCTCGCACTGCCCCCGAAGGAGAACGTCACGCTCTACATGGGACTGGCGCAGATATACCTCTCGCTGCACGACTTCGACACCGCACTACATTATTATAAAGCTACAGAGGAGCATTTCAACATGATGTCGCCATCGATGCAGGCTTACTTCCTGAACAACTTCGGCAACTACTACTACTTTAAAAAGAACTACCGACAGGCTCTTGACAAGTTTCTGCGTATGAAGCAGAACCTCGAACGCCATGGTATGCAGAACAATTTCGACATGTACCTGTGCAAGGTGAACCTCGCCGATGTCTATCTCAACCTCGACAGCATCCGCACAGCACAACGCTACCTCGACGAGGTGGAGCCTTATTTCCACAAGCGCGACGACTTCACGGCACTCCACTACTGCAAGACAATACGCATCGGCATAGCCACAAAGACGGGCAACATCGCCACCGCGCAACGCCTGATTGCAGACAACGACGAAACACAACACACCGTGCAGTACACACTCGTGAACTTGCGCAACCGCTATCTACAGAAGTACTACGAGCAGGTGGGCAACTTCCGCCGCGCCTACGAACTGTTGCAGAGCAACTACGCATACAACGACTCGCTCGAACATAACCACTCCAACATGCGCTCAGCCGACATCATGGCACGCTTCACCAGCGACACGCTGCAGCTGCGCCACGACTTGATGATTGAACACAAGAACGCCACTATCGCAAAGACGAAAAACCAGCTGACACTCGCCATCGCTATCATGCTGATACTCGTGTTGATACTCATACTGTGGTTCATGTACATCAAACGCAAACAGCTGAAGGCACAGATGGATATTATGAACCTGCGCCTCAACATCGTGCGCAACCGCATCTCGCCCCACTTCGTGTTCAACGTGCTGAACAACAAGATTATCAACTCCGAACAGAGCGAGGCAACGGAGCTGCAAGACCTAACACGCCTCATACGCACCAACCTCGATATGTCGCGACAGCCTGCCGTGACGCTCGCCGAGGAACTCGACTTCGTGGAGAAGTACATCCGCGTGGAGCGTTTCATGTTAGGCAGCGACTTCGTGTGGCACATCAACGTTGCACCCGACGTAGACCGTGAGCAGGTGCACGTGCCGTCGATGTTCCTACAGATACTCACCGAGAACGCCATCATACACGGACTGAAGGGATGGGACGGACACAAAGAGCTGACCATCGACGTACACCGCGAGCAACGCACCACCATCATCAGCGTAAGCGACAACGGACCGGGCTTCAACGCCTCTAACGGAACGTTCAAGAAGAAGACCGGAATGGGCATCATATCGCAGACCATAGCGATAACCAACATGCATAACAAGAACAAAATACGCTTCGAGATTACCAACATAGAGAACAACGGAACTGTCTGCGGATGCCGTGCCACACTGCGCGTGCCCGACGGAGTGAGGTTCCTATAACAACTAAAAAGAAAAGACTTATGATGAAGATCGTAATTGTAGACGACGACAGAGCTGCCGCTGACGCACTCGCCCAAAAGTTATCCACCTTCGACGAGACACAGCTATGCGGCATAGCTCTCAACGGCATGGACGGACTGCGCCTCGTGAACGAGACGCGACCCAACGTACTATTCCTCGATATCGAGCTGCCCGACATCTCGGGCATTGAGTTTCTGGAACGTGCCAACATTCTGCCACAATACAAGTGCCGCACGGTGATGTACACCGCGCACGACCGCTTCATGCTGTCAGCGTTCCGCAACAAGGCGTTCGACTATCTGATGAAACCCATCGACGACACCGAGCTGCGCAACATCATACGCCGCGTGTGCATCGAGATGGCTGGCGTACCCGATGCTGACTGCACCTCTGCTGCTCATCAGCCTACCGACACAAGCTCACCAACTGCCGACTTTGGCAACTACAACGCGCTTGATGCTGACAACGACATCACCTGCCGCAACGACGGCAAGTTCATCGTCTACACCAACTCCGTCGACTTCCGACTGGTGGACATACGCGAGATTGGCGTGCTCACCTACAACCGCGAGCTACGCCTGTGGGAGATGACACTCTCCAACCAGAAGGCACCGATACGCCTGAAGCGCAACGTTGGCAGCGATGCATTGCTCTCGCTGAACAACCAACTGGTGCGCGTGAGCCAGAAGCACATCATCAACCTCGGCTACCTCATGGAGGTGACAAACAACACCTGCCGCTTCTATCCGCCGTTCGATAAGGTTGAGGATGTGAAGGTGGGACGGCTCTTCCGCAAGAAACTCATCGACCAGTTCTGCAACCTATAAACAACAAAGCAGAACATATCAACAAGAGGTATAAAAACAACAAAAGGCAGAAATACGCAATGTATTTCTGCCTTTGTTTTTCTTGTTGTCTGACGGGTGATTACTCAGCTGAAGGAGCAACAACGCGACGCTCAGCGATACGTGCCTTCTTACCAGTAAGGTTGCGGAGGTAGTAGAGCTTAGCGCGACGTACCTTACCATGCTTGTTCACCTCGATGCTCTCGATGTTCGGCGACTCGATAGGGAAGATACGCTCTACACCTACTGTGCCTGACATCTTACGAACGGTGAAACGCTTCTTGTCTCCGTGACCAGAGATCTTGATAACTACACCACGGTAGAGCTGAATACGCTCCTTTGTACCCTCGATAATTTTGTAAGCGACTGTGATTGTGTCACCTGAACGGAACTCAGGGAACTTCTTGCCGGTTGCAAATGCTTCTTCAGCAACTTTAATTAAATCCATTTCTTTTGATAATTAAATTTGTTTATCGTTCTCGCGCAACATAATCGGGCTACTCATCTTCCCGTCATCGGTTACGCCGAAAAGCGGATGCAAAGTTACGACTTTTTATTCGTTCGGCAAAATTTTATCAGAAATAATGAGTATCTTTGCACTATGTTTATATAAAGTTTAACATAACACTATTAAAATCAAAACTCACATATAATGAACCGATTACACACCATAAGCCTTTCGGCTGCCGCCCTTGCGCTCGCCCTCGCTTCGTGCTCTACGAAGCAGTACCAGGTAGCATCAGTGGAGCGCACACGCATACTCATCGACTCGCGCTACGACAACAGTACCGACCCAGAGGTGCAGAAAGCCAACGCCGCCCTGCTCGTACACAAGAAGCAGGTGGACGCGGAGATGAACCCCGTGCAGGGCTACGCTGCCACCGACCTGTGGGTGAAACGCCCGGAGAGTCCGCTGTCGAACCTGCTTGCCGACATACTCGCATGGAGCAGCGCGAAGTTCGACGAGCAGCCCGACTTCGCCATATACAACGTAGGCGGAATACGTGCCGCGCTGAGCAAGGGTGCCGTGACACGCGGCAACATCCTCGACGTGGCTCCGTTCGAGAACAAGATATGCTTCCTCACGCTTAAAGGCAACGACGTGTTGGAGCTGTTCGCGCAGATAGCCATGCGCCACGGCGAAGGACTGAGCCACTCGCTGCGCCTCACCGCCACGGCTGACGGCAAACTCGTCTCTGCCACTATCAACGGCAAGCCCGTCGACCCCAACGCTAAGTATCGCGTGGCTACACTCGACTACCTGGCACAGGGCAACGACCACATGGAGGCATTCCGCAAGAAGACCGACGTGGTGTCGCCCACGGGCGAAGAGAACAACGTGCGCTTCCTCATCGAGCAGTACTTCAAGGCTGCCAACGACAAAGGCGAAGCGGTGAGCCGCACCGTGGAGGGACGCATGACAATCGTTGAAAAGTAAAAAAGTAAAAGAGTAAAAAGAATAGGAGGTATGGGCATCTTGCCCATACCACGCAGCCACAAAAGCTTTTAAAGGTAAAAGAGTAAAATAGTAAAAAGTAGGAGGTATGGGCATCTTGCCCATACCACGCAGCCTAAAAGCATATAAAAAATGAAACGATACATACTTACCATAGCCATTGCGCTTACCACCACGCTCAGCGCGACAGCGCAGAAGACCATAGAGATACTGCACACCAACGACACGCACAGCTGCATCATGCCGCTCAACCCCAACCTCGCCGACACGCTCGTAGCCGGCAGAGGCGGCTTCATACGCCGCATGGAGATGATACGTCAGGAGCGTGAAGCCAACCCCGACGTGCTCCTCTTCGACTCGGGCGACTTCTCGCAGGGCTCGCCCTACTACACTCTGTTCAAGGGTGAGGTGGAGACCGAACTGATGTCGGCAATGAAGTACGACGCCGTGACGATAGGCAACCACGAGTTCGACTTCGGCTTGGAGAACATGGCTAAAATCTTTCGCGCAGCAACCTTCCCCATCGTCTGCGCCAACTACGACTTCACGGGCACAGCCGTAGAAGGACTCACCAAACCGTACATCATACTGAAGCGCAACGGCGTGCGCATCGGCGTGTTCGGCGTGTCGCCGAAGCTCGACGGACTCGTTGACGCCACAAAGTGCGTAGGCGTGAAGTATCTCGACCCCGTAGCCACAGCCGACAAGGTGGCTCACGAGCTGCGCCACGACAAGAAGTGCGACGTCGTGATATGCCTCTCCCACCTCGGATGGAGCATGGAGAACGACGTTGACGACGAGGACATGCTCGCCAAGAACCACGACATCGACCTCGTGCTCGGCGGACACTCCCACTCCTACTTCACCGAACTGAAGTATGCGCCCAACGCCGACGGCAAGCCAATCCCAGACGACCAGAACGGCAAGCACGCCGTGTTCGTGGGAAAAATAAAACTCACGCTGGAGAGAAAATAAATGTTAAATGTAATACCTATTTGTAGGTATATCGAAGAAAAACACTACCTTTGCAACTACTACAAAAGTAGGTATCAACTGAAACAATAAACATTTAACAATAACAATTTAAACATTAAAGATTATGGCTTACGTAATTGGTGACGACTGCATCGCATGCGGTACATGTATTGGCGAGTGCCCGGTAGAGGCTATCTCAGAAGGCGAAAAGTATTCAATCAACCCTGACCTCTGCACAGAGTGTGGCACATGCGCAAGCGTTTGCCCGCAGGAGGCTATCAGCCTTGGCGAGTAAGGATTTGATTTCCGATAAATCAAGACATAATGGTCGGTTGGCGCAATGCTAACCGACCATTTTCATTTTAACACTTCTGTTTCACCGAACAGCAACGGTTGAGAATAAAACATTACAATGCAATCTTTATTGTCACACGCACTTGTTTATATGTCAATTAATTAGTAACTTTGCGTTGTAATACATCAATAACAGAATATATTCAAGCGGAACAATACAAATTCAAGCAAAACGAATAAACAACTAATTATAAACAACTAAAAAACCAAGCATTATGATTAAACATCTACGCTTTTTCATGCTAAACCTGCTCGTGCTCGTTAGCGCAGCGGTTATGGCGCAGACGACCATCGACTTTACAAAGCTAACATGGTCAAATCCTTTAGTACAGTCTCCCTACACATTCTCTGCAGATAAGAATAGTGGAAGCACTACACCTACACAAAACCCAAACTCTAAAGACATCCGTCTTTATGCCAAAAACTCACTCACCATCTCTACAAGCAGTGGGAAAATATGCAAAATCGTTTTTCATATTTCTACTAATGGATTGAAGCAGTGGGCAGATTTTACACCTAACAACGGTTCAGTAACTGTATCAAAAGAAAAGCAAACCGCAACATGGGAGAATGCAGAAGGAGCCACTTCTGTTACTTTTACTGTTGGAGCCAAATGTAAATATGGTACAGCAGCAACAACTAAAGCTGGTCAATTCTTCTTTAACAGCGTTGACATAACAGAACTTGGCGGTACTTCCTCAACAAGCACATCGCTCACCTTCGGCGCAGACGTAGACGGCAAGACATTCATCGTGCGCGAGGGCGACAGCTTCGCAGACAAGACAGCTACAGTTACCCCAGCTGACGCTAAAGGCTCTATCAGCTACGCAAGCGACAACGAGGAGGCTATCAGCGTGAACCCCACTACCGGTGCAGTATCATTCCTCGCTTTCGGCAAGGCTACCATCACAGCCACATTTACACCAGAGGAAGGCTATATCGGTTCGTCGGCTTCTTACACCATCGCATACCGCCAGGCTGCCGACCCTACAAAGGTAATCTTCGACTGCAACGAGGGCGCTTTCGACTGCTTCGGCAATGAGAACAAATACAAGGATGGCGAGTTCGCTTTCGTAGACATGAACGGCGACAGCTACACCTTCACCGTTCACAACGCTATGCTCAACAACTTCGGTGGCGGATTGCAGCTGAAGAAGGCTTCTACCTCTGACGCTACAGCGCAGGGCTACGCCGTTTCACCGACATTCAGCAAGTTCCCTTACGGCTACCGCGTAACAGTGAAGTACAAAGACAGCAACGCTCCTGAACTCGAATGTGTGAACTATTCCGAAAAGGTTGCTGTAACGGACGATGCAAACGGCACAATCACCATGGACGTACCGTTCGCTGACGGCACATTCAAGCTCTTAGGTGGCAGCAAGGTGGCTTACGTGCAGAGCATTGAGCTGACTCCGCTCGCAAAGAAGGAGACCACAACGATGTCGTTCCCGAAGGAGGAGTACAACCTCACCGACATCAACGCCATCCGCAACTTCAGTTCGCCGAAGGCTACCGTGAAGGGCGAGAACGGCGAGGCTATCGAGGGTCTCAAAATCGTCTACACCTCAGACAACGAGGACCTCGCAGATGTTGACGAGAACGGCGTGGTATGGCTCAGCGACAAAATGTCGGGCACAGCCACCATCACAGCCTACTTCTACGGCAACGAGAAGTATGCGGCTTGCCAGGCTTCCTACAAGATTAACGTAACTAAGAAGGAACCTCAGCCCGTAACGATGACATTCCCGCAGGACGTTTACACCTGCTACACCAACGAGGCTCCGCTCTTCGACGGCTTCCAGCCGACCATTAAGAACGCAGCTGGCGAGGAACTCAACCTCCCCGTTAAATACTCAAGCAGCAACACAGACTTCTGCATGGTAACCGGTAGCGGCACGGTGCTGCTCTCGCAGAACCCGGGCGAAGTGACCATCACAGCCAAGTTCGCCGGCAACGACGACTATCAGCCGGCTCAGGCTTCGTACGTCATTAAGGTGATTAAGAAGGAGAAGAAAGACGCAGGCATCTCGTTCGAAGACACAATGATAATGATAGACCTTGCAAACCCGAACACAACTGTTAAGGACCTCGGCTTCCTGAATCCGAACAACCTCGCAGTGACATACTCTTCTAACAAGACCGACGTTGCAGAGGTTGACGCGGAGGGCAACGTGACGCTGAAGAAGGCTGGTCGCGTGAACATCGACGTTACATTCGCAGGCAACGACGAGTACAAGGCAGCTTCTGCTTCTTGCACACTCATCGTCAACGACTACCGCACCACACCAGAACTCTCGTTCGACCAGGAGGAGTACACAGCCAACATGCGTGAGGGTAACACCTTCAGCGGTGCTACACTATACAACGAATTAGAGGTTGCTCCGCTCTCATACACCAGCTCTAACGAAGAAGTGGCAGAGGTGGCAGCCAATGGCGTTGTAATACTTCGCAGCACGGGCGAGACAACAATCACCGTATGGTTCGCTGGCGACAAGAACTTCAAGGCGGCTTCGGCTTCGTACAAGCTCAAGGTTGTCGACGAGGTGGTTAACGGCATCCAGAACATCACCATCGACAACATGCCTGAGGACGCAAAGGTTTACAACCTCAATGGTCAGCGCGTGAACACAAAGGCTCTCAAGAGCGGTGTCTACGTAGTGAACGGCAAGAAAGTAGTGCTGAAGTAAGTGCTGCTTTATACATAAACTTATGGAAACCACAGTACCTTGTTTGGTGCTGTGGTTTCTTTCGTTTTACCACCGCTCGCGTTCGCCACCCAATCAGATTCCGTTCGCCGTCCAATCGGATTCCGTTCGCCGTCCAATCAGATTCCGTTCGGTGAACGATGACTTGCATAGGCTTTCTACACATGTAAACTATGTATATAATACTCAACTACTTATCACTGAAATGCGCACACACTATTGACATACATCAAAAAATTGCGTGTTTGGGTTGCAAAAGCGCAAGAAAAGCGCGATAGAACTTGGCAATGTGCTTCAAAATCAATACCTTTGCAATGTTTTTCATGGTATTAGATTTAAGGTTAACAAAGGTTGGGACTCGGCGGAGCCCCTTTTTTTGTGCCCATAGGCTAAGTACGCAGCACTTTTTGATGACTTTATTTAGTGACTTTATTATTGCTATCCAGTAAACAAAAAAATAAACACGCTTATTTTGTATTGTCTTCAATTTGCACTAACTTTGTAATTTGAAAAAGAAAAGCAAAAAACCGAAGATATGAAGATTCTAACAGGAGCTCAAATCAGAGAGCTCGACAAATATACAATCGAACACGAACCCATAGCATCCATCGACCTCATGGAGCGCTCGGCAAGAGCCATCTGCAACGCCATCTGCGAGCAGTGGACACAGTCGACACCAATCGTAGTGTTCGCCGGTCCGGGCAACAACGGCGGCGACGCACTCGCCATGTCGCGTATGCTCGCAGAGAAAGGGTACGTGGTGGATGTGTTCCTCTTCAACATACACAACCACCTATCGGAGGAATGCGCCAAAAATCGCGACCGCATCATCGGCGAAGGCTTAGTGCGTAAGTTCACAGAGATAACTGCAAACTTCGAACCGCCACAACTTACCGAGAAGACGCTCGTCGTAGACGGACTCTTCGGGTCGGGACTGAAGGAACCGCTGACGGGTGGCTTCGCCTCACTCGTGAAGTACATCAACCAGTCGCCCTCGCAGGTGGTAAGCATCGACATACCATCGGGATTGATGACGGAGAGCAATCGCCCGCAGGAGGAACCTGCCGTGGTGAAGGCAAACGTGACACTGACGCTGCACATCAAGAAGCTCGCCATGTTCTTCGCCGACTGCCAGCAGTACTTAGGCGAGGTGCGCACGCTCGACATACGCCTCTCGAAATACTTCATCGACACATTCCCCTCGCTATACGACACCATTGAGACCTCGTACATCAAAAGTCTGATGCTGAAACGCGACGACTTCGCACACAAAGGCTCCATGGGCAACGCGCTGCTCATAGCCGGCAGTCGCGGCATGGCGGGTGCAGCAATACTCGCCTCGAAGGCGTGTATGCGTAGTGGCGCAGGAAAGGTGACTGCACTCACACCGCAGTGCAACCTTAACATCATGCAGATGGCTGTGCCGGAGGCGATATGCCTCGTCGACCGCGAGAACTACTACTCGGAGGCTATCGACACCGACTGCTATCAAGCCGTGGGCATCGGTCCGGGACTGGGCAAGGAGGAGAGCACAGCGCTCGCACTCATGTCGCAGCTGCAACAGACCAACTGCCCCATAGTGCTCGATGCCGACGCGCTGAACATGCTCGGCGCACACGGCTCGTGGGTGCAACAGCTGCCTAACAACATGATTATGACACCACACCCGCGCGAGTTCGACCGACTCGCTGGCAGACGCATCACCTCCGACTACGACCGCCTCACATTCGCACGCGACATGGCACGCGACCTCTGCGCCTATATCATACTGAAGGGTCACTACTCGGCACTCTGCCTGCCCGACGGAGGCGTGGTGTTCAACACCACCGGCAACTCCGGAATGGCAACCGCCGGCAGCGGCGACGTGCTCACCGGCATCATCACCGCACTGCTCGCACGTGGCTACTCGCGCAAGAACGCCTGCCTCATGGGCATGTATCTGCACGGAATGGCAGGCGATATCGCTGCCAAGCGCGTAGGCAAAGAGAGTCTGATAGCAAGCGACATCATCGACAGTCTGCCCGAAGCATTCAAGAACTTAGAGAAATAGAATATGAAACACATCCTTTCAACACTAATCCTCGCCGCACTCACTACCCTACCAGCGTTCGCAGGCGGCAAGAAGGAGGCTGACGGACTCGTCTACTACCTCCCGAAAACGGCAGTGCGTGTGCACGTGCTCGTAGAGAAAAGCGTCACCACACCCGGACAGCTCAACGAGTACTCGGACCTTTACTTCAAGACCGCAGCACCGCAGGTGACAACAACCGACTACCGCATCGTTGGCGTAACGTTCAGCACAACAGCTATGCGCGACGAAAGTCAGCGCCACGTCATCGGCATCGACAAGAAGCACACAGTGCTGTCGGTAGACTGCGACGCGAACGGTGTGCTGCGCGCCATCAACACAAAGGCTCCGGCAGCAAAGGAGGAGGAACCATTCCGCCCCGCACCAAAGGCGAAGCCGCTCAATCCGCGCGACTATATGAGCCAGGACATCCTCGCCGCAGCCAACCAGCCAAAGATGGCACAACTCGTGGCACAGGAGATATACGACGTGCGCGACTCGCGCAACTTGCTCTCGCGTGGCGAAGCCGACTTCATGCCGAAGGATGGCGAACAGCTCCGACTGATGTACGAGCAGCTGAACCGTCAGGAGCGCGCACTCATGCAGCTCTTCCAGGGCACCACAACGGTAGACACAACAGAGTATGTCGTAACGCTCGTACCCGAGAAGAAGGCACAGCGCGTCATGGCGTTCCGCTTCTCGAAGAAATTCGGACTCTCTACCACCGACGACCTCTCTGGCGAGCCCTACTACGTGGATATCGCAGAGGAGAACGTGACGGCAGAACCGCCCGTCGTGCACGAAATGGCTAATAAACTGAAAGACGAACTGCAACTCGCAGTGTGTTTGCCCGGAAAGATACGTCTCACACTCTCGAACAACGACAAGAAGATAGCTCGCTACGAGATGTGGGCAGCACAGTTCGGAAAGATAGAAATGCTCAACGGAGCTCTCTTCGGCAAGAAACTAACATCGAAGATACTGCTCGACAGCGCAACGGGAGCAGTCACAGAGCTGACAACCGAACCGCTCGAATAGCACCGAAAGTCTACTATCACGACTATTAAACCATATAAATAAAAAGCAGCGAAGACTTTTGTGTCTTCGCTGCTTTTATTTGTTCAAATCATTATTTCTTATTTCTGTTGGCACGCTGCTCGCGATACTTCGCCTTCTGACGTGCCGAACCACTACCATGGGCACCTGTGATGTATTTCTTCTTCTTTGCCTTTGTCTTTACTTTGCCGTCATCATCTTTTCTGCTCGACGCTCCACCACGGCCCCATGAAATGCCATTAGCAATGATTGCGTCAATATCGTCACCTTTGCTCATATCTTTCTTTATTAGTTATTCAAATCTTTTATATGGTGAAAACCTCAAGACATATCAACATCTCAACCTCTCACCACTTCAACCCATCAGATTAATGATGGAAGAGGCGCACACCGGTGAACGCCATTGTGATACCATACTTGTCGCAGGTATCAATAACATTGTCGTCGCGAACCGATCCGCCTGCCTGTGCGATGTACTCTACACCGCTCTTGTGCGCACGCTCGATGTTGTCGCCGAACGGGAAGAACGCATCTGAGCCGAGTGCCACGCCGCGGTTCTCTGCTATCCATGCCTTCTTCTCCTCCATGGTGAGCACCTCGGGTTTCTCCTTGAAGAAGAGCTGCCATGTGCCGTCGCGCAGCACGTCGTCGTGGTCCTCAGAGATGTACACGTCGATGGTATTGTCGCGGTCGGCGCGACGGATGCCGTCAACGAACGGGAGGTTCATCACCTTCGGGTGCTGACGCAACCACCAGATGTCTGCCTTGTTGCCAGCGAGGCGTGTGCAGTGGATGCGGCTCTGCTGACCGGCACCGATGCCGATAGCCTGACCGTCCTTCACGTAGCATACAGAGTTCGACTGTGTGTACTTCAGTGTGATGAGCGAGATGATGAGGTCGCGGATAGCTTCCTCGGTGAAATTCTTCGACTTTGTAGGTATGTTCTCGAACAGTGCAGGGTCGTCGAGGCGCACCTCGTTGCGTCCCTGTTCGAACGTCACGCCGAACACCTGCTTGCGCTCAATTGGAGCCGGCACGTAGTTCGGGTCAATCTTTATTACGTTATATGTGCCCTTGCGCTTCGCACGTAGGATTTCGAGAGCCTCGTCGGTGAAGTCGGGAGCAATCACACCGTCGCTCACCTCACGCTTGATGAGTGTAGCCGTAGCAGCGTCGCAAGTGTCGCTGAGCGCCACGAAGTCGCCGTAAGAGCTCATACGGTCGGCACCACGAGCACGGGCATACGCACATGCAATCGGAGAGAGCTCCATTTTCACGTCGTCAACGAAGTACACCTTCTTCAGAGTGTCGCTCAAAGGCAGACCAACAGCGGCTCCTGCAGGCGATACGTGCTTGAACGATGCTGCAGAGGGCAGACCGGTTGCAGCCTTCAGCTCCTTAACGAGCTGCCAAGAGTTGAGCGCGTCGAGGAAGTTGATGTAGCCTGGACGACCGTTAAGTACTTCGATGGGGAGTTCGCCTTCTTCCATGTAAATGCGTGAAGGCTTCTGGTTCGGATTGCATCCGTACTTGAGTGCTAATTCTTTCATATAGTAATTATAAGAATGAGAAATCTTTCCAACTGCAAAATTACTACTTTTCGACTAAATTCTGCGCTTTTAACCACATTATTTTAAAAGCGAAGGGAAATCAAAGGGGGCGCAAGTATCCCAGGGGGTGCAGTTGTCCCAGGGGGTGCAGTTGTCCCAACTGCACCAACAAAGAAGTATGCGTTTTAAAAATATCGGTGCAGTTCTTGCTCTGGCAAGCGGCAAAGCCGAGCGGAGACAACTGCCCCCCTGAGATAACTATACCCCCAGACAAAAAAAATCCCCGCAGTCCCGAAGGACCACGAGGAAACACCCCTGTGGGCGTTGACGGATTCGAACCGCCGACCCTCTGCTTGTAAGGCAGATGCTCT
>OGGJ01001257.1_pt1 | contig 21811 bp, 17 predicted proteins | sample 1571071 | NCBI WGS metagenome assembly OGGJ01 (sample SAMEA2581954, study PRJEB24529) | metagenome | biome: Human gut stool | place: China | collected 2011
GCTTTGATCGGCGAACATTTGATCGAAGATTTGTGCCGTATCCCTGTTGAAGTGGAATATGCGTCGGAATTTCGTTACCGGAATCCGGTGATCCATCCGGGAGATATCGTGATCGCCATATCCCAGTCGGGAGAAACGGCCGATACCCTGGCTGCGATAGAACTGGCGAAATCGAAAGGGGCATTTATCTACGGCATCTGTAATGTAGTCGGTTCTTCGATTGCCCGGGCTACGGATTCGGGTTCTTATATTCATGTCGGACCTGAGATCGGCGTGGCTTCCACCAAGGCTTTTACCGGCCAGGTAACCGTACTTTCGATGTTGGCCTTGACTATTGCTCAGCAGAAAGGGACTATTACCCAAGCTCGTTTCGAAGAAATGGTAAAAGAGTTGCAGGGTATACCTGAAAAGATTTCTATGGTTTTGAAAAATGCCGAGCCGGTAAAGGAATTATCTAAGATATTTACTTATGCCCGTAATTTCATTTATCTGGGACGTGGCTATAACTATCCGGCCGCTTTGGAAGGAGCATTGAAATTGAAAGAGATTTCTTATATCCATGCCGAGGGATATCCTGCTGCCGAAATGAAACATGGACCTATAGCACTTATCGATGCAGAAATGCCGGTAGTAGCTATTGCAACTACCGATAGTATATACGAAAAGACCATTAGTAATATACAGGAAATCAAAGCCCGGAAAGGAAAAGTAATCGCTATTGTCAGTGAAGGCGACCAGTTGGTACACGATATTGCCGATTATTGCATCGAAGTACCTCATGTGTTGGAACCTTTTGCTCCTTTAGTAGCTTCCATCCCTTTGCAATTGCTGGCTTATTACATTGCCGTTAATAAAGGACGCAACGTGGATCAACCCAGAAACCTGGCGAAATCAGTTACGGTTGAATAAAACGGATAGCGGCTTTTAGCCGGTAGATAAAACGGTGCCGACAGTTAAAACAGGAGTAACGGTTTAAAACTGGATTGCATCGTTTTATTCGTTGTTGCTGTTTTATCTGTCCGGCTCCCTTTTTACCGGTAAGGCTATTCTACGATTACAGAAGTCTGTTTTTTGCCATCCATATAGACCGTTACGGGTTTGGCAAACCGGACGTGGCGGACGAATTCTTTTTCTTCGATCAATTGCTGATTTTGAATAATGTCGTAATTGATGAAGGAGCTGTCCGATTCGTAAGGTACGGCAAAGTATCCGACATTCATGGAAGTCACATTGTGAAAGAAATGGGACCCCAGCGAAGCGTCCAGGGGGAAATCCCTTAATCCTTGTTCGACGATAATCCTGGCTTTAGAAATATCCGACCACAATACAGGAATGCCGGTCAATTTGTCCCGTGTTCCCCAACGTCCCGGTCCGATCAGGATATAGGGGGTGTCGGTGGCTTTTAATTTTTCATTGAAAAATTTCACTTCTTCGGCCATCTGTTCGGTGCGCAAGCGGTCGAAATGTCGGGGATCGACATAAATCAGATCCTGAATGTCGGTGATTTTCCCGTTGCCCATTCCTTTGTCGGCCCGTAAGATCGCTTTACTCATATCGATATTTTCTTTGTCGATATCCATATGATATTCATTTTTGATCAGGGGTTTGATCTGCAGGACATAAAATTTCCATTCTTTGTTTTCCCGATTGACTGCAAATTCCATTTCGACGGGAGCTCCCATCGCCTGGGAGAAAATATCCAGCAGTATATCCAGGGTCGAAGCCAGAGGAATATAGTCGTATTGCAGTATGTCCGGAAAGTTGACAATCCGGGGGCCACGTACACTGAAATCGAAACCTATGCGGTCGTTCATAAAATCGTAGACCGAAGCACAATGCTGTAAATTACCGTCTTCTTCTATCGCTTTCAAGTCATAAGATCGGATAGCGGCATCTTCACCGTCTTTCACCAGATTGTAGTCCGGATGGATCATGTCTATGGCATAAAAATATTTTTGCGAATCCCGGGCCATATCCTGGATAGAGGCCAGTTGCAATTTGGGATAACGGGGACAAAAACGATAGGTCTTTTCTCCCCCCACCACATATGCTCCAAGGCCCAGTGCTATGACTGCAAATCCATCTTCCGGTTTAATGTAAGAAAAAGGATAGAAGTTATAGGATTGGGCGACTCCACTGATGTTGGGATAATATTTTCCGTTGTATTCGTTTCCTACTACCTCCTGGAGGATTACCGCCATTTTTTCTTCTTCGATCATACAGTCGATCGCGTGAAAGTAAGCTCTCGAACTATCGGTGAATATCGATGAATACACCAGTTTTACGGCAGTTTCGAGATCGTCGATCCGGCGTTCGATATCGGGGTGGTTATTGGGAATCAAATACGTAGAATAAACACCTGCAAAAGGCTGACTGAGCGAATCTTCGAACAAACCGGACGAGCGTACGGCCAAGGGTTTACGCATCACTTCCAGGTAGGAGCGGAGCTTGTCCCTGAGTTTTTGAGATAAGGGAGCCGCTATGAAGGCCGCTTTCACTTCTTCGTAACTTTCATCACTATAAATAATCCGACTCAACCCATTGTTATCTATGAAGTTATCAAATTCATCCACACCGATGATCGCCGTTTTCGGAATTTCTATCTTTAGTTTCGGGATCAGCTTCTTAAAATCGACGTTTTCGATAAAATTGGACAGGAAAGCCATTCCCCGGCCTTTACCTCCGAAGGAACCTTTACCTAAACGGGTGATGTAACGGTTCGAATCGACTAATTTGGGGTTGTAATTGATGATCCGCCCTTTGATTTTTTTCAGTTCTGCCGCTTCGAATACCCGTAGGATGAATTGCCGCATTTCGGCCGGAGTAGGGAAATCTTCAAACCGGTATCTTTTCAGATGTTTCGCTAAAGTAATTTCCCGGTGGGCCATTAACCAGGTGGAAATACCGTTGCGAATGGAGTGGTATATCAAAGATTCATCCGGGATGCTCAGCAGTTTTTGTTTAAATTCTTCTATCGAAGTGGCTCTGTCGATCGGTTCTCCGTTTTTGTTCCGGAAAATAAAATCTCCGAATCCCAGATATCCTTTGATAAAATCCTGGATATCATGAGCCAGAGTCGGGGAATTTTTATTAATAAAAGCAGCATGCAACTCTTCTGCTTTTACTGTATTTTCTATCTCCTGGCTTTGAAGCATACAGGGAATATACGCTCCGGTTCGCTTGACATAGCGGATCAATTCGATTCCGGCTTCTTCATCTTCCTCTCCATTCCGTTTATAGCGCACATCCGATATGACTCCGATCAGATTTTCCCGGTAATGATCGATAACGTATACTGCCTCTTCATAGTTGGTTGCTAATATTACTTTCGGTCTTACCCTTATTTTCATCACAATACTCATATCGTTGTCCTGAGGTTCTGAGAAAATGAGTTCCTGAGTTTGTGTCATGACCTCAGTATAAAGTAAAGGCAAATAACGGGAATAATACCGGATCGAGTTTTCGACCAATAGGATTACCCGGATATCTCCCAAATGGGTGTCCCGGTCGAGGTTCATTTTATCCTCGATGTATTTGGCCATGACCAGGAATATCTTGGTGGAACCGTTCCAGACGAACAACCTTTCGATAGATTCGTACAACCGATCTTCTATAGTATGAAAATAGGCCAGGTCCGAATTGTTGTTTACCAGCATCAGCTGACAGATATTCGGATACAAATCTTTCAGATGACGGCTGATGACCAAAGGAGTTTGTTTGTCCAGACCGGCCATCAGGATGATCAGGTCGATATGCCTTTCGGACAAAATCTTCAGGGCTTCTGCTTCGCTGGCGACAGAAGTAAAACGGGGGGCGGTATACAGGTTGACCTGTAAATATTCCCCCACGATTTTATCGGTGAATTGCCCTTCCCGTTCGATGGTATAAGCATCATAATAATTGGCGATCAAAAGAATTTCTTTGATTTTGAAGGGCATTAATTCCTGGAAAATGTCCCGGTCGCTCTTTTTACGTTTGTAGATTTTGTGTAGTTCGATTGACATAAACAGATCATTCAATGGTAATAGACTAGCTATCCTGTTGTACAGAATGATGTAAAATTACAAAAGTTTGGCGACTTGACAATGGTTAAATATACATATTGATCATTGCTTCGTATAGTTCTTGTTTACCGCTGGTTTGTTTGGGTTCTCCGTGAGCGATCGCATATTCCCGCAGATCTTCCAGCGAAAGTTTACCTTCTTCGAATGGCCGGCGAGAGTGGCATGGTTGACTTCGATATTTACTTTAAAATCTTTATCGAGGCCGTGTGCTTTAAGAAAACCGATTACCGTTTCTGTATCTGCGTCGTATTGGTGTTTCATCGGTTCCATCGGTTTGGGTTCGATCAGGAATGTTCCCTTAAAACCTTGGCTACGGGCATAATCCCGCGCTTTGGCCAATAGGAGGGCGAGGTGGTTCTTTTCACGCTTCTGATCGGTATTCAGTAGGGACATATAACCTTCACGGCCTCCCCAGAAAACATAGTTTTCACCTCCGAGGGCGATAGTGGCATCCAATGCGTTTTTTATTTGGACAGCAGCCCGTGCCACGACATCGAAATCGGGATTGGTAGCTGCTCCGTTCATATAACGGGCATGTCCGAAGACATTCGCTGTTCCCCACAATAGTTTGCTCCCTGTTTCAGCCTGTTTCTTGCGGGCATAGGCAACTATTTCTTCGTAGGCTTCGATAGAAGCGAGCAGTTTCCCCTGGTAGTCGGAAATGATCCGGGAAGAGAGTTTTATGAAAGGAAAATTCTTTTTTCCCAGGTACCTCTGCATGGAACGCAGGCTGGAGGCGTATACCCGGGCTGTTTCCTAATGACCGCTTTCACGAAGCTCTCGGATTTTCCGTGAAAAATAGAAATAAAAACCGGCTTCGTGGGTTAACACGCCGTAAGTCCTGAACACGTCCTCTATTTCGTATTCCCGGGATTTCTTTTCTATCATTGAAATACACTTTAACAGTACTCTTGAGATACTTTCGCACCTGTGGTTGATCCTCCGAATCGACTCCGGGGTGTTTTCCCCGCCGTCGATAACCCTTCCTTTTACGGGATCAAACAGGGTATCCGGGATACTGAATCCTGTATAAACAACCTTTTTCCTTCGCTTGTGAAGAACCTGCACGACTAACGGGAATTTGCCGGACCGGTTGCTCCTTCCTTTTACCAATACTGTTTTAACTGTTGCCATAAGTTTTTTATTAGTTAGACATTTGACACTTCCTTGTTTCCTGGAAAGGAAGCATAAACTTATATGCATCAAATCGGAAAAAGACCAAAAAAGTTCAGTAACCAAGCGGGAAAATTGCACGAAAGACGGGAAGTCGGTTCCAAACCCGTCGGTAAGGAAACGGTACGTCTTGTATGTATAGGATTTTTTTCAACTTGCCAAACATGAAAAATGGAACAGGGTGAGATGGTAAAGCATGTCCCAATACATCCCCAAGTAAACCACGGGGATTAAGCATGGCAGATGGGATTTTTTCGCTGCACAAGACAAAAAAGGCGGCCCCACCTGCCGCCTGTAGATTGATAAAGAGAGAATTCCATCCTACGCGAGATGATCAAAGCCATATGGATCCAGCTTCCACATCCCCCGCCTGGTAGGTATAGGAGATGAACTCCTCAAGCGCCTCCTTCCATGTAAGATTGAAGGTTTTCATGATGGAGTGTAGCGTGCGGTTGCTGTCTTCATCCAAGCTATCCTCCCCGATTAGGTTCACATCTGCCTCCGGGTCCACATCAACAAACTCCTCGCGGCTCCAAAATACCACTACCGGGATGCTCAGGTTAATATCCCATGTTCCACGCTGGATCAATACCCCGGAGGGCTTGTAGAACGGGTCAAAGCCGTTTGTCTGCGGGTTCTTTTTAGAATTGTAGCCGTGATACAGGCGGAGTTTTAGGTCAAACTCCTTGCGGTCCTTCAGGAACCGGATAACTCCTTTTAATCCTACCGGGTTAGTGCCTCCCGTAATTTCCGCCTCGTTGTCATGTTTGGTCTTGTCCCAGGGCGTGGTATCCACGTAGAGATAATCCACCAGTGCCTCCGGATCATTGTCGTCAGCTTCCGGTTTCCCGTCAAAGGTAGGTCTCACGTTCTCCGGGGTGAAGAAATGCTGGTGGATATTCTCCTGCCCGTTCTCCACGAACTGGCCGTTCATCAACTCTCCTTTGGAATTGTAGTAATAGATAAACATCAGGTAAACCGGGGCCGGGGTAAAGTTGTTTCCATTTTTATATTCGCCGTTTTTCTGAACGTAAAACTTGCCCTGGCTTCCTTCAGCAAGGGTCCATCCACTGCCGGCCTTCAGTTCATAAGTGATCTCCTGGACACGTTTCATATATCTGGCCGGGGATTCCGGATTTTGGTGGGGACCTCCGGCCTTCTGTATCTCGTTCCAGTCAGCGTGCAGGTGGCATTCAACGAGGCGGACGGTCATTTTTGCCGGGTCCTCATGCAGTTTGTTCTTCGTCTCGTCTTCTGGTATTACAGGATCCTTGCTGCAAGAGTTCAGTGACAGGACAAGGGACACTCCTACCAGAAGTGCCCACACGGTTTTACATGCAATTGTTCTCATTTTTTCTTTTTATTTATTAGTGTTGATTATAGTTGTTATAAATTAAAAAATCCAGTTTACACCGCAACGCACATCACGTCCCATATCATGCGCATAATAACGCGAGCGGTTGGTGTATTCCTTGTACTCACGGTTCAGGAGGTTGTCTGCCGACAGCATGAACCGGACCTGGCGTCCCCGTTTCACGGGAAGTTCAAGACCAGCGTCGAACCCGAGGAGATGGTACGCCGGGGGAGTATACGGGATAAGATCCGTGTCCGGATCAAACTGCCTCTGTTTTGCGGTGAAACGGTGCCTGATGTTCAGGCGCAGCCTGAGATGCGATTTCGTCTCGTGGATCCACGCAAGTTCATGGCTGAAACGGAAGGAGGGAATATAAGGAAGATAATTACCCTTTGTCCGTTCGTTTGCCCGTATAAAGGAGACGACGGCATGGTAGTCCCATGAACCGCCCGGAGTGAAACGCAGGTCAAAGTCCATACCGCGGAAGAAAGCCGGGGTCTGCCTGTACTGGAAGACCGGGTATGTCCCCGAAATCACGGTGACTGTCTCTTTCTCCGGCCCGTCATAGATATAGCCGTCCACCCATTGCAGGTAACCGTCCAGACAGACGCTGAACATCCCGTCGCCGTAACGGAGGGAAGATATCCATTTGTAGCTTCTTTCCGAGTGCATCGCAGAGTCTCCCCTGACAAACATCCCAGACCCGAGCTCGTTCCCGTTGCTGTACAGTTCATACACGTGAGGGGCACGCCAAGCCAGACCGAAGTTGGAGGTGAGCCTCCAGCGTCTGGAAAGTTGATAGTGTCCTCCCAGGCTGTAGGACACGTTGTTAAACTTTCTTGTCCCGCCATAGGGGCTTCCCGTCCAGTCATAACCACTGGCACGGGTTTCCTGCATATCCAGGCGGAGGCCTGCTTCAACGCCTCCCCTGGCCAGGTGATATTTCCCGATTCCGTATATCCCTGCCTGTGTCTCCGTGTAGTTCGGGATAACGGGCACGAATCCGGTACCCGCGCGGCTGTGGTTCTCGATGAATATGACCTGACCTCCCGCCTCGACCTGCCAGGAGCGGTAATCCCGCTTCCAGCGCAGAAGATGCTGGAATGAATTCAGGTACAGGGAAACCGCCGGAATGTTAGAATCCAGCCGCCGGACACGGTTTTCCTGCCTATCGTCCTTCTGCCAGGTACTCTGCCAGTGAATACTTCCCCCCTTCTTCATGCCGAGCCGCATCCTGCCGAATGCGATCTGATGGGTGACCTCTTGGCAGGGAGGCCTGATACCACGGGAGAAGGGATCCGTGTGCAGGGGGCGACCAAGCCGGATACGTTCCGCCAGCAGGTCCTCGCTACCCATCTGAGCGCTGAGCATCACCCCTGTCCGGCTGTAGAAGCGGCTGTAGAAACCTTCCACTCTCAGACGTCCGCGGTCATAGCCCAGAGAGGCGGAAGCGTGATACTCTCTGGTTCCCGTGTTGTTCAGAAGATAGTGCGCAGTGGAACGGTCCCCGGAATTTGACCAGGTTCCCTGCAGACGCCAGGCGAAATCACCGGGAAAAGCACCTTCGAGCTGTCCGGTAGCCACGTAGCGACGCCCGTTACTTCCGTAAAGTGCGGAGATTCCCCCTCGAAGGGAGCGTTTTCTGAAAGGAAGCGGAGACTGCTCCATGACGATAATCCCTCCAAGGGCATCCGAACCGTATCTTACCGCATCGGAGCCCTTAATTACCGAAACAGAGGAGCTGCCGTTCATGTCCACTTCGGGAGCGTGGTCGGCCCCCCATTGCTGCCCGGTCTGGCGGGCACCGTTATGGATGATTAGTATCCGGTTCCCGTACATTCCTTGGATAACGGGTTTGGATACAGTGGTTCCCGTGCTGATGGAACTTACCCCGCTGACACGTTCGAGCAGGGTGGCAAGCGAGGTTCCCAGTGCGTTCCTGATTTCGGGAGATGAAAGGCGCCGGCTCACCACGTTGGGTGACACCCCGGCATGTTCACCGGTCACGACCACTTCCCCGAGTTTTTGTATGTCCAGGGAGAGACATACGGTATGTATGCTGCTTTCTTTGAATACCTCGTTCAAAGGCACACGCCGGGAACCGTAACCCAGGCACTGCACGAGGACCGTATCCATGAAACACGTTCCATGGCCGAAAACAATCATTCCACGGGGGGAGCTGACAAGTAACCGTTCCCCGGTCAGGATATAGGCCCCTTCAATGGGAAGCCCGCTTTCCTGGTCAATGACCAGCAGAGTATCGCGTGTGCCCGTCGATTGCCGGTCAGCCTGTACCCGTGCTTCCATGGGAGAAGGGAGGGTACATAGGCAGACAACAAGCAGGCACACATACTGGAGATATGCATGAAATGTCATACTTGAAAAAATATAAACGGGTTATAATCTGTTAAGACGGGACATGAAAAGCCCCTGCACGCAATCACAGTGATGGCATGCGAATCCCTCAAGGGAGTTATGACAAACACACAGGGGGTGCACGGAGGAAATGCGGGAAAAGAGTGACGATGACATCTGTTTCCCCGGAGATAAGATACCTTACAGGCCTGCCAGTCGGAATATAATCGTATATAAAAATCCCTGCCTCGATAAACGGAGAGAGCGTAAAGAGACAGATGGTACAATTTTCAGGAGAATCGTGACGGGAGTGCCCCTGTTCGTTATGGGATACGCACGAATGTTCCCCGTGAACATGAAAAGCTTTCACGAGGAAAAAGGGCATCAATGTCAGCAACAACATGCATGCTATGACAGCCCGCTGTCTCTGTCTTTTTTTCGTACGATCCATTAGTTTGCAAAATTAACGGTTTTAATCATCACTCGCAATACCTACAAATAATGATTTGCAAGCATAAACACCATGTATATTTGCTACGGATACCAGGACAGACCGTTTTGGTGCAAGGTGTAGCAATGAATAATATACTAAAAATCAATGATTTACATTTTTAGTAACAAGAATAGGTGCAAATTCTTTTTTGCACTTATTCTGTTACTTACACTTTTCTTGTTTTTCCGTTTACACAGAAAACTAAAAATCTCCTATTTTTTTCTTTTTCGGTCAAAATCCCTATATTTGTATCAGTTCTAAAAGTGAAGCAAAGCAATGCGCTGAAATTAGCACCGCTACCAAATCGCTACCAATTACCAGGCTTATCGTTCTTTACGCTTTATCAATCAGCCGATTAAAAGAAAATCTTAGTTTTTTATGAAAAAACGGCGTTTTATTTATATTTGCAGGGAGAAACAGATCAGGTCGATGGAAAACAGGAAAAGGCTTTGGATATTCAATCCGGATTGTGAGATGGCGATTGCCAATGGAAGTAAATACTATATGCCTCCGGCTAATGTGGTGACCATGGCTGAAGATTTGGCGGTTTTACCTGTATTTCTGGGAGAATCGGAAGATTGGGTCTTAGTCAGGAATTTACCGGATCCGGTATTTATGGCATCGGTTTATGAGCCTTTGCATTTGAAGGCCGGTTTTATTCAGGAGGCAGAAGCCGGGATTTTGGGAGAGGTGAAAGGGGAACCGTGGGGATGGAGTCCGAAAATGTGCCATTGGCTGGCCGAACGGGGGATGGGTGAGGAGTGGAAGACGGAACGAAAAGAGTGGTATAGCCGCAGGAAAGCCCGGGAAGGGTTGATTCGTTTGTTCGGTTTGATTCCTGATCTGGAAAAGGAAGTGATTCCGGAGACAGGTTATTCTATCGAAGAGATCGAACAGAAAATGAAAACCGGAAAATACCTGGTGAAAGCGCCCTGGTCTTCTTCGGGGAAAGGTATTCTGGTACTCGGAAAACCTATTGCTGTGAAAGAGAAAGAACGATTACACGGGATATTGAAACGGCAGGGGTATGTTATGTTGGAAAAAAAATTGAATAAGGTACTGGATTTTGCCATGGAGTTTTGTGCAGGAAGGCAAGGGGTGGAATTTATCGGATGGTCGGTATTTTCTACCGGCCTGAACGGTGAATATCGCGGGAATTATCTGGGAGCTCAAGCGTATATTGAGCAATTACTGGGAAGTAAATTAGGAGAAGAAAAGTTGCAGTCGCTGAAACAGGAATTGCCGGATATGATTGCCGGGATTTTGCCCGATTACCGGGGATATTTAGGGATAGATATGATGATTTATTCCGACTCTGCGGGAAAGTATAGAGTGCAACCTTGCCTGGAAATCAATCTGCGTTATAATATGGGAATAGTCGCCCTTATGTTGAGCCGGCGATATTTGGACGAACATGCGGAAGGAGAGTTCACGGTTCGTTATTATGCCAAAGCGGGGGAGGCCTGGCAGGAGCACAGGCATTTGCAACAGCTCTATCCGGCCGTATATAAAAATAACCGGATAAAATCCGGTTATTTAAATCTGACTCCAGTCAATGAAGCCACCCATTTTGTGGCATCCCTGATTTGTTATTGAATCTTGGTATCTTTCAGAATTACATCGTGTGCTCCTCCTTCGACAATAGAAGTAGAGGATACCAAGGTGATTTTTGCTCTTTCCTGTAATTGAGGAATCGTAACGGAACCACAGCTACACATGGTCGATTTGATTTTGCCCAGGGTGATTTCCAGATTGTCTTTCATTTTTCCGGCATATGGAACATAACTGTCGACCCCTTCTTCGAATTTCAGGGCAGCTTTACTGTTTCCTCCCATATCGTAGCGTTGCCAGTTTTGAGCACGGTTGGATCCTTCTCCCCAATATTCTTTCACATAGCTATTACCGATAGCCAGTTTTTTACTCGGACTCTCGTCGAAGCGGGCAAAGTAGCGTCCCATCATCAGGAAGTCGGCGCCCATGGCCAATGCTAAGGTCATGTGATAGTCATGTACAAGTCCTCCGTCGGAACAGATCGGAATATAAATACCGGTTTGTTCGAAATATTCCTGACGAGCCTGGCATACTTCGATCAGAGCAGTCGCCTGTCCCCGGCCGATCCCTTTTTGCTCACGAGTGATACAGATAGAACCACCGCCGATCCCTACTTTTACAAAATCGGCTCCGGCTTTCACCAGATATAAGAATCCTTCTTTATCCACCACATTACCACCGCCTACCTTGACTTCTTCGTTATACGTTTCTTTAATCCAGCGGATCGTTTCGTATTGCCATTCCGAAAAACCGTCGGAAGAATCTACTACCAGCACATCTACTCCGGCATCTACCAAGGCAGGTACCCGTTCTTTAAAGTCGCGGCTGTTAATTCCGGCTCCGACCATCAGTTTTTTATGGCTGTCGAGCAATTCATTGGGATTTTCTATATGATTGTCGTAGTCTTTGCGGAAGACAAAATATTGAAGTCTTTGATTGTCGTCTATAATCGGAAGGCAATTCAACTTATGATCCCAGATGATCGTATTGGCTTCACTTAAAGTCAGCCCCAACTTTCCTACAATCAGATTTTCGAAAGGAGTCATGAAATCAACTACCGGTTTATCTAACGGATCTGTTTTCAACCGATAATCCCGGCTTGTAATCATACCTAATAATTTTCCATTAGGGGTTCCGTCATCCGTAATGGCGACACTGGCGTGTCCGGTTTGTTCCTTTAAGCGAACAACATCCTGTAGGGTACAATCGGGACGTAAATTAGAATCACTCACTACAAATCCGGCTTTGAATTTCTTTACCCGCCTTACCATCTCGGCCTGACTTTCGATAGGTTGAGAACCGAAAATAAACGACAAACCTCCGTTACGGGCTAAGGCAATAGCCAGACCGTCGTCGGAGACTGCCTGCATCACTGCAGATACAAACGGAATGTTCAATTGTATTTTCGAGGTTTCCCCTTGACGGAATTTAACAACCGGCGTTTTCAAGGAAACATTGTCAGGAGTACACTCTTTGGTGGTGAGTGACGGAATTAACAGATATTCTCCAAATGTACGTGATACTTCTTTAATGTAATGAGCCATATGCTGTGGATTTTTAAAAATTGAGCGAAATTACTCAATTCCCGCTTAAATCCCAAGCCCGATCTGTTATTTTTTACTTAATTTTAGAGGTAGTCCTGGAATTCTTCGGACTTAGAATGAATCTTTCGATTTCAATATTTGATCGATGACCGGTGTGATATCCTGATTTTTGTGGATACGTAACGGTTTAACTCCGGCATCTTCAGCACATTTTACATCCTTTGAGCTATCCCCGATAAACCAGGATCGCTTCTTATCGATATGGAATTCTTCGATGGCCAGGTTGACCATATAAGGAGAAGGTTTCCGGCAAACACAGGTTTTTATGCTTTCATGGTGGGGACAATAATAGATCTTAGTCAGGGTCACTCCATGCTTTTCCAATTCGGCACACATCTTTTCGTGTACTTTGAACATATCTTCCCGGGTATATATCCCTTTAGCGATTCCTCCCTGATTGGTGATGACGATCAAAAGATAACCGGCTTTCTGAAGACGTTTCAAGCCTTCGATGACTCCCGGATTGAATACAAAGTCCTCCGGTTTGTATATATAATAATGTCCTTCGTCCGAATTGATCGTGCCGTCCCGGTCCAAAAATACGGCTTTATTCAAAGGTTGGGTCGATATTGAAGTAGTTGTTCTTTTCATATGGTTTAATACGTTCTTGGGATGATTATAGTTACTTGTCCGGGAATATTAATGCATGATTTTGAATATCAGCTCTTTCAGTAATTCTCCGTCCGAAATATTCGCATTACCTACCCCTTTGGATTTCATGTCGTATTCCCGCAGCAAGGAGATCGTGGTTGCACATTTCATGGCATTATAGATTTTACCTCCGTCGATATAGTCTTTCATAAAAAAAGGATGTACACCTAATAACCTGGCCATTTCCTGAGTATTGGGCGTCGTTTTTTTCTGATAGTGATAGGTCAGCAGGTTCAGGAAATACCTGAAAAGGGTGGTGATGGTCAATACCAGGGGATTGTTTTTCGGGTTGGCTTCAAAGTAGTTCACAATCTGATTGGCTTTTAGGAAATCCTTACGAATTATGGCACTCAGGAGCTCGAAACTATTGAAGTCTTTACTGATTCCTGTATGTTCCTCGACCAGAGATTCCTGTATTTCACCTCCCTGAGGTAAAAGCAGTACCAGCTTATCGATTTCATTCGCTACCCGGCTCAGATCGGTTCCCAAGCTTTCGGCCAGGATACCGGCTGCTTTAGTCGTGATTCCATATGATTTTTCTTTACAATAACCGATGATCCATTCCGGAATCTTGTTGTCATAAAGTTTGGCCGATTCGAAATAAATACAATGGGGAGTATTCCCGAGTTTTTTAAATACTCCCTTACGTTTGTCCGGTTTCTTATTTTTATACGCCAGGACCAGAATGGTCGAATTTTGGTAATGATCGATATAAGGTAATAGATTGTCGAAGTCCCGGATATTCTGAGCTTCCCGGACAATGACCACCTGTCGTTCGGACATCATTGGAAAACGGCGGGCGGTATCGGTGATCGTACTCATCGATACATCGTTCCCATATAAAACAGTTTGGTTAAATGCCTTTTCATCCTCGGTCAGCACGGTATTTTCGAGTAATGCAGTCAACCGGTCGATAAAAAAAGGTTCCTCACCGCATAGAAAATAGATGGGTTTATATTTCCGGGCCTTGATATCTTTCCTGATCTCTTCGAATGTCATCGTTTTACAATTTGTTAATGCGCCGATAATTGGGCTGAACAATCTATGCAAAGTTAGAAAAACTTTTTACCTTTTGGATTCTGACAGGATTTTTTGTACAATTTCCTCGATTTCGGCATCTTCGCCTTGCGGATCATAGGCTGCTTTCAGGTTATTTCCGAAGATTAAAGCGATCGATTGCCAGAAGTAGGCATTTACCGTCCCCCGGTATTCCCGGATGTGCGCGAAAGAAGTGTGGCTGGTTTCCCGGTAGATTAATCGGATCAAAATCCGTCCCTGAGTAATGCTGAGTTTCATCAGGGGGGCCTTGAACGTTTTCATCAGCTGGTTGTATTCTTCCTTGATGATCTTTTTACGATCGGCTTCCCGGGTGACGGCCGACAGTTTCTGTTCGATCTCATTGACTTTACCGGCAGCTATCCGGGCATAGGGATATACTTTCCGGACATTATATTCCAACCGGGTTTGCCGCCGGTGCTGACGCTGAAACCAGCCGGCATTTTTATTTTTCTGCCGGACACTGACTTCTTCCAGCCAAACATGAGGGAGGGTATCACCTTTCCAGAAGATGGAACGGACGACTTCTTTTTGTTGGGCCGACAGACAATTTATGCAAAATATAAAAAGTATGACCGTGAATATTCTCGGCATCACAAAATAATTTGTTATTTTTGGCTCGTAAAAATACGAATTATTGTGGACGAACAATTTCAGGATTTATTTAAAATAAGAAGGAATCGTAAAAAAGTGGAGATTGGCAATATTTTGATTGCCGAACCATTTCTGCAAGGGAAATATTTTTCCCGGTCCGTTATTTTTATGGTAGAACATGACGAAAAGGGAAGTATCGGTTTTGTTTTGAATAAGCCGATGGCTTACACCACTTCGGATCTGGTTACGGAATTAGCCGGATTGGAATATCCTGTCTATATCGGTGGCCCTGTCGAACAAAATCAACTGTATTATCTTCATAATCATGCAGAAGTTGAAGATGCTTTGCAAATTGTGCCGGGTATCTATTGGGGGGGCGATTTCTCGAAACTGACTCGTTTGTTGCAGGAGGGGAAAATACAACCGGGAGAAGTTCGCTTTTTTGCCGGATATAGTGGCTGGGATGCCGGTCAACTGGATCGGGAGTTGGATGAGAATTCGTGGATGGTAGGGGATATTACTCCTGCGCGTTTTTTCGAAATTCCTAACGATAATTTATGGGAAGCTTCGATGAGCGGATTGGGAGGACGTTACCGGATTTGGGCTAATTTTCCCAAAGATCCGATTATGAATTAATTCGTGAAAAACGAATCAGATAAAATAGCAGGCCGTTCTATCGCTGTCCCTTCGGGGAAAGAGGAAAGTCCGGGCAACACAGGGCATCGTGCTTCTTAACGGGAAGATGTTCGTGAGGGCATAGTAACGTAACAGAAAAAAACCGTTTCACGAAGATTCGTTTTCGCTTGAAATAAGGGTGAAAAGGTGGGGTAAGAGCCCACCGGTACTGCAGGTAACTGTGGTAGCCGTACGTCTCACGAGTTGCAAGGCCATGTATACCGGCGCATTCGATTAGCCCGATCGATGCCGGGGGGTAGGCTGCTAGAGCTGCAAAGTGATTTGCAGAGTAGATAAATGATAGAAACCGTAAGGTACAGAACCCGGCTTACAGGCCTGCTATTTTTTTATTTTACACTAAACAGGAAAGCTGTTGCCGAACTGTTTAAAATATAGTTTGATTAAACCAGATTGAAATGAAATCGATACGTGAGATTTACAATATCGGATACGGACCGTCTTCCAGTCATACGATGGGACCGAGCCGTGCTGCCGGATTATTTTTGGAAAAGAACCCCGGAGCAGAAAAGTTCAGGGTCACACTTTACGGAAGTTTGGCGCTGACGGGGAAAGGCCATGGTACAGACAGTGCTATTCTGAAGGTTATAGACCGTCCCGATGCTGTAGAGATCGTTTGGAAACCGGATATCAGTCTGCCCCGCCATCCCAATGGGATGTTGTTCGAGGCTTTTGTACAAGGGAATACGGTTGATAGTTGGGAGGTATATAGTGTGGGTGGAGGCGCATTGTGGGACGAGTTGGGTACTTTCGACGACGGAAATCTCTACCCGGAGACAAGTATGGCCGAGGTGATGAAATGGTGTCTGGACGAAGGATGTACTTTTGTAGATTATGTAGAAAAATACGAGGGAAGTGAGATATTCACTTATCTGGAAGAGGTGTGGAAACAGATGCAGGAGACGGTAGAGAAAGGCCTGGTGACGGAGGGTGTACTGCCCGGAGCCTTGAAATTGGCCCGGAAAGCAAGTTCCTATAATATTAAAGCTCTGCAATCGTCCGGGTCTTCCCGGCCGATGGGTATGCTTTTCGCGGCAGCTTTAGCTGTCTCGGAAGAAAATGCCGGTGGTGGCCGGGTGGTGACTGCTCCTACTTGTGGGGCTTCCGGAGTTTTGCCGGCTTTGATGTATTTCATGAAATACGATCAGGAGATGCCGGATTACCGGATTATCCGGGGATTGGCAACTGCCGGGTTGATCGGTAATATTGTGAAAAGTAACGGTTCGATTTCAGGAGCCGAAGTGGGATGCCAGGGCGAGTTGGGGACTGCCTGTGCAATGGCTGCCGGAGCAGCTACCCAGATTTGGGGAGGTACTCCCCGGCAGATCGAATATGCTGCCGAAATGGGATTCGAGCATAATTTGGGACTGACTTGCGATCCTGTGATGGGATACGTACAGATTCCCTGTATCGAACGGAATGCTTTTGTAGCTCAAAAGGCTCGGGAAGCTGCTTTGTACGCCCTGTTTTCCGACGGTCGGCACATGGTTTCTTTCGACGATGTGGTGAAGACGATGATGGAAACCGGGAGGGATATGCAGGCCAAATACCGGGAAACCAGTTTGGGCGGATTAGCTCATGTATGCTTGAGGGAGCTAAGCCATATGCCCCGGAAAAATAAGAAGTAAAACGCAACTAAAACGATTAACCGACGTTAATCCAATAGATTTTAAAACAGATAAAGATGGATAGGATAAGACTGAAAGTTTTAGGTCTGTCGTATAGTATGTCGCAGGCCGGTGCATACGCTCTGATTTTAGCCGATGAGCAGGATATGCATCGGATTCCGATCGTTATCGGGATGCCTGAAGCACAGTCGATAGCTATTCAGCTTGAAAAGATGCAGACTCAGCGGCCGTTGACTCACGACCTGATCAAGAAGTTGGCGGATGCGTTGCAAGTCACTTTAAAAGAAGCTTTTATCTATCGTCTGGATTCCGGAATTTTTTATTCGGAATTGCTATTTGAGAAAGATACTCAACAAATCAAAATAGATTCCCGGACATCGGATGCCATTGCTTTGGCTTTGCGTTATGATTGTCCTATTTATTCTACGCCTGAAATTGTGGAAAAGGCCGGTATTGCGGTCGGTCAGGAAACAGGACAGACCGAATCCCCCGAAAAAGAAGAGGTCGTGCAACAACCCTATTCCGTTCAGGAATTGACCCGGATGCTGGACGAGGCTGTCCGGAATGAAGAGTATGAAAAGGCATCGAAGATCAGGGATCTGCTAAAAGAGATGGGGAAATAAAATATCAGGATGACTTATCTGGGGTCACCTTTTTTGTAAATTTGTGATTCGGAAATTAAACTACACAGTAATATAATGAATTATGGACAGTATTAAGTTTGATTACAGTAAAATCTGTAATTTCGTCACTAAAGAAGAAATGATTGCCCTGTATCCTGAGGCCCGGCAGGCATTGAAAAGCCTGAAAGAGGGAACCGGTAAAGGGAGTGATTTTTTAGGATGGTTGAACCTGCCTGTAGAAATCACCTCTGAACAGTTGGCAGATATCGAGAAAACGGCAGCCGAACTTAGAGCACGTACTCAGGTAATGGTCGTTATCGGTATCGGAGGCTCTTATCTGGGGGCACGGGCTGTCATCGAGGCTTTGGCAGATAGTTTCCACAACTATGAAAATACCGGTATGAAAGTGATTTTTGCAGGTCATAATATCGGTGAAGATTATTACCATGAATTGATTCACTACCTTCAGAATAAAGAGTTCGGTATCTGCGTGATTTCGAAATCAGGAACGACAACCGAACCGGCCATCGCTTTTCGTTTATTGAAAGAATTGCTGGAAGCTAAAGTAGGTAAAGAAGAAGCTGGAAAGCGAATTGTGGCGATTACGGATGCTTCGAAGGGAGCTTTACGTACATTAGCCGATCAGGAAGGATATAAAACTTTCGTTATCCCGGATAATGTAGGAGGACGTTTCTCCGTTCTGACACCGGTGGGATTATTGCCTATCGCTATCGCTGGGTTCGACATCAAAGAATTGGTTCAGGGAGCTATAGAAATGCGTAAGGCTTGCATCGATGACGAAAAAAGTATCGCCCTGGAATATGCCGTGGCCCGGACAGCTCTTTACCGGAAAGGATATGCCGTGGAATTGTTAGCTAACTTTAATCCGAAACTGCACTATATCACCGAGTGGTGGAAACAGCTTTACGGCGAGAGTGAAGGGAAAGCAAACAAAGGTATCTTCCCGGCAGGTGTTGATTTTACAACCGATTTGCATTCCATGGGGCAGTATATCCAGCAAGGGGTGCGCATGTTGATGGAAACCGTAATCTCTGTCGGGAAACCCCACTATCAGGTGCAGATTCCTTCGGATGCCGCTAATCTGGATAAGCTGAATTTTCTGGCCGGGAAACGGGTAGACGAAGTGAACAAAATGGCCGAACTGGGTACCCAAATTGCACACGTCGACGGCGGAGTGCCGAATATGAAGGTTTGTATGCCGGCTTTAACCGCTCAGTATATCGGGCAACTGTTTTATTTCTTCGAATTGGCTTGTGGTATCTCCGGAAGTATGTTGGGCGTGAATCCATTCGACCAACCAGGAGTGGAAGCCTATAAAAACAATATGTTTGCCCTGCTGGACAAACCCGGATATGAAGAAGCTTCCAAAGCGATTAAAGCAAAAATTTAGAAAACAGGATTTTTATCCGATAGAATGTATGCAGTCTGAAACATTCAGGCTGCATTTATTATTTCATAGAAAAGTGATATAAACTTAAACCGCTGTAACTATTAAATGGCAGGTATAATTTTTTCTTTCTATTCTGATCACCGAAGACAAATAAGTATAAAAATAATGCTGGAATTAAATCGGTTAGTAAAGTCCGTCGACTTTATGAACTAATTATACTTACGTTTCGATACTTCATTTTTCGGCGTTTTTATTTATTTTTGCTGTGCACAATAACAATAAAATAAGACTATGAGAACTATCGCAATCCTGTGTGGCGGAGGACCGGCACCGGGTATTAATACAGTTGTGGCAACTGTAACCAAAGTGTTTTTGAAAGACGGATTCCGGGTTTTGGCTATCCACGAAGGGTATAAAGGATTATTTGCTGTACATCCCGAGGTGGAGGAACTGACTTATGAAAAAGCCGATCAAATCTACAGCCGTGGAGGCTCTGCCATAAAGATGAGCCGTTTTAAACCGGAAGACCAGGATTTCACGACAGCTTTGTTTGTAAAAGAAGGTATTGAATTGCTGGTGACTATCGGAGGAGACGATACCGCTTCGACGGCTAACCGACTGACGAAATATCTGGCAGCTCATCAGGTAAATATCCGGAATATCCATGTCCCTAAGACAATAGACAATGACCTGCCTCTGCCGGAAGGTATACCGACTTTCGGGTTTACTTCCGCCAAAGAAATGGGGGTGACTATCGGTAAAGTGATAAAAGCAGAGGCATCTACGACCCAAAACTGGTATCTACTGATGTCTATGGGAAGGGAAGCCGGCCACCTGGCTTTCGAGATCGGTAAGGGGATACATGCTTCCATGATCATTATCCCGGAAATGTTCAATAAGACACAAATTACGATCGATAAAATTGTTCGCCTGATCATATCTTCCATGATCAAACGCCGGATCGTGGGGCAGAAATTCGGTGTCGTTGTAGTAGGTGAAGGAATTTTTCATTTTCTACAGGATGAAGATATTGCTTCTTCCGGAATCACTTTCGATTATGACGCTCACGGACATCCTGAATTGTCGGAAGTGAGTAAAGCCCATGTGATCAGTAAAATACTTAAAAACCGGTTGAAAGAACTGAATCTGGATATTATTTGCCGTCCGGTAGAAGTGGGGTATTCTTTGAGGTGTGTGGATCCTTCGGCTTTTGATTTGACTTATTGCACCACTTTGGGAATCGGAGTGAAAAAACTTTATGACGAAGGACATTCCGGTTGTATGGTTGCGGTAAATCTCGAAGAAGAAGTAATCCCTGTGTATCTGAAGGATGTAGAAGACGAGCATGGCAAAATCCGTACCCGTTTGGTGAATATCGATAAAGAAGTAGTACGACAAACCCTGGCTGAAAATATTTACTACCTTACTGCTCAGGATCGCTCTCTGGCGCGTAAATGGCTGGCCGATCCGGAACCGTTCGAGTATGAGAGAATATTAGGATGATAATTACGTTTTCATTATGCTGGCATACACCTATATTGAACAAGGGAAATTCGAATTACTGGAAAAGCAGAGACCGCAAATAAAAGATTCGCGTGATGCTATTGTACGTGTAACGCTTAGCAGTATTTGTACCAGTGATCTGCACATAAAACACGGCAGTGTCCCCCGGGCTCTACCCGGAATAACAGTCGGGCACGAAATGGTGGGTATCGTAGAAGAGATCGGTATTGATGTCGGTTCGGTCAAGCCCGGAGACAGGGTCACTGTAAATGTCGAGACATTTTGCGGGGAATGTTTTTTCTGCAGACGGGGATATGTAAATAATTGCACCGATCCGGACGGAGGATGGGCTTTAGGGTGTCGTATCGATGGAGGGCAGGCCGAATATGTGCGGGTTCCATTTGCAGATCAGGGATTAAATAAGATTCCGGATGGAGTGACAGACCGGCAGGCACTGTTTGTGGGAGATGTGCTGGCGACCGGTTATTGGGCGTCGAGAATCTCTGAGATCACGGAGCAAGATACAGTTCTGATCATCGGTGCCGGTCCGACGGGTATCTGTACCCTTCTCTGCGTAATGTTAAAGAAACCGAAACGAATTATTGTCTGCGAGAAAGATGAAAACCGCGTCCGCTTTATAAAGGAGCACTATCCGGATGTATACACCGTTTTACCGGAGGAATGTCTGGAATATGTTCAGAAAAACAGTGATCATGACGGAGCCGATGTGGTTCTTGAGGTGGCAGGAGCATCCTCTACTTTCCGGTTAGCCTGGGAATGTGCAAGGCCTAATGCAATCGTCACGGTGGTAGCGCTCTATGACGAAGCCCAGACGCTGCCGCTTCCGGATATGTATGGCAAGAATCTTACCTTTAAAATCGGCGGTGTAGATGGATGCGACTGTGAGGAGACGCTTCGCCTCATTGCAGAGGGCAAGATCGATACGGAACCGCTTATTACCCATACCTATCCGCTTAGCCGGATCGAAGATGCATACGAGCTTTTTGAGAACAAGAAAGATGGAGTGATTAAGGTAGCGGTGGAGTGCTAGTTGGATA
>OGGJ01001258.1_pt1 | contig 21809 bp, 16 predicted proteins | sample 1571071 | NCBI WGS metagenome assembly OGGJ01 (sample SAMEA2581954, study PRJEB24529) | metagenome | biome: Human gut stool | place: China | collected 2011
CTTCATGGTTATGTTCTGTTTTGACTGATACAAAAGAACAGACAGAATGGTGTATTGATGAATTTAAGAAACATCAGAAGACGGAGCATAAAGGAGCAAATTTACTTGGTATTCATCTGGAAGGACCATTTTTGTCTTCAGAGTACAAGGGGGCTATGCCGGAGCATCTTCTTCAGAAAGCCAATATGCCACTTCTGAAAGAATATCAGGACAGAGCAGAAGGAAACATCCGTTATATTACGATTTCTCCGGAAGTAGAAGGACTTATTGATGACATTCCGGCAATGAAAGAGCTTGGTATTACTGTTGCAATCGGACATTCCGGAGCAGATTATGATACAAGCTGGAAAGCAATCAACAACGGTGCAGAATGCTGTACACATACATTTAATGCGATGAAACTTTTACATCAGCATTTTCCTGCAATTATGGGAGCTGCATTAGAATCTGATATTTACTGTGAGGCGATCTGTGATGGAAGACATCTGCACCCTGGTACAGTACGTCTTCTTTTGAAGGTGAAAGGACTTGACAAAGTAGTTGCAATCACAGATTCAATTATGGCTGCAGGTCTACCGGATGGAAGATATAAACTTGGAGTAAACGATGTTATTGTTGAAGATGGTGATGCAAAGCTGGAAAACGGAGTAAGAGCCGGAAGTACCTTAACACAAAATGTTGCTTTGAAAAATCTTCTTGCATTTACAGGAAAACGTCTGGAAGAGATTTTACCGCTTCTTTCAGAGAATCCAGCCAGACTTATCAAAGTATATGATAAAAAAGGATCGATTGCAGATGGAAAAGATGCAGATATCGTTCTTTTAGATGCGGAGAATGACATCGCAGATGTATTTGTTGGAGGAAATCTCATAGAGAGGTAGAAGAAAACAAAAAATAGTGTTAAAATATAACTGAATATTTTTTTGTTAAAAGATTTAAGAAAACGGAAACAGGAGACAAAAACATGTTACTTATTTTGGCATTCAGCTTAGTTATTGCATCGGTATTCTTGATCATTTACAGAAAAAATAAAGATTCCATCTTATGGCTGGGACTTTGTACAAGTCTTATGTTGGAATTATGTGGTGTTATGCTTTTTATTGCAAAAAAAGGTGGCATTTCACAGGAAGTATTAACATTTCTGTATTTTTCAAGAAACATATATCGGAAGATGCAGTATTTCCTGATCACATTAGGTCAGCTGGGATATCTGATTGCCATAGGCAGGTCTCTGTTTCCGTTTTTTTTGCTGAGGATTGCAATGAATTATTCAATGCTTCCGGGACTTAGAAAACGGAAAACATGGGTTAAATTATCAAGGGTCATACCGATCATGTCGCTGATTCTTTACTTTCCATCAGTTTATAGAATGATTGTTCATAACAGGGAAAGTATGCAGGAGATTATAGCAAAAGGAAATATGATCTGGATCAATCTATATCTGACAGTATCTGTGGTGATTTTATTAATCGAGTATTTTTCCATTTCAATCCTGTTTTTGAAGAGGCAATTTCAGCAGACAGTAATCTTTTTGGTGTCGATTTCGGCAATTTATCTTATTTACTATCATCAGGATCCGGGGCAGGTTTATCTCTTTTACGGGTATTCGATCGCATGGAATAGGGGAATCGGATATCTTCAGATTAATCCGTCTCTGGCAAGTTATATTATGCTTGTGATTGTAAATATCATTTGTGCTGTGCTTGGTTTTTACAGTCTATTTAAATATACAAAAGGTGATTATGAAGTTGCCATGACGGATGTTGTGATGGAACGGAAATTCGATACAGTGAGGGTAGGAGTTTCCATGTTCGTTCACAGCATGAAAAATCAGCTTCTTGCCAACAAGGTTATTTATAAAAGAATTGACCAGATTTACAGCCAGCCGGAGCCGGATACGGTGAAGCTGAAAGAATGTATTGATGCACTCCGGGCTACAAACGATACAATGTTTACAAGAATTGAGGAACTGTACCGCAGTGTAAAATCTAATTCCATTACGATGATGCCGGTTAATATTCAGGAAATCATAGACACGACATTAGAACGGTTTCACAATAAATTTCCGAATGCGGGAGTGCGCATCCAAAATGAGGAAGTGTCGATGGTTCTTGCAGATAAGGATCATCTGTGTGAGGCAATCTATAACCTTCTGATCAATGCAGAAGAAGCCGTCATAGCTGCAGAACGGGGAGAAGATGGGCAGGTATGCTTAAAATGCAGGAATGAAAGATTATATACTTTGATCGAGGTCAGTGATAATGGACTTGGAATGTCAAAGAGTCAGATAAAGAAGATTTTCGATCCGTTTTATTCCAGCAAAAATTCTAACTATAACTGGGGAATGGGCTTATATTATGTCAGAGAGGTTGTGAAAAGCCATCTGGGTAAAATGAGAGTGGAAAGTACAGAGGGAAAGGGAAGTAAATTCTATATTTTAATTCCAAAGTACGAATAGATAACAGACAGGAGAAGAAAATGGCAGATAAGAAAAAGATTTTGATCGCTGATGATTTTCAGCTTTTAAGAGAGGATCTTACAGAATTGATCAACAATCAACGGGATATGGAGGTTGTAGGGACTGCTTCTTCAGGAAAAGAGATTGTAAATCTTGCCAGAAACACAGAGTATGATCTGATATTGATGGATATTGAGATGGAGACAATGAACGCAGGTATTTTAGCAACGCAGGAAATACGGGAGGCTGACCCGGAAGCCGGAATTATTTTTCTGACAGCACATGAGACCCGCGAGATGATCGTGACAGCCATGGGTGCAGGAGCACTTGATTATATTGTAAAAGGATGTGAGGATGAAGAAATACTTTACCATATCCGCTGTGCTCTCAAAGGGAATCCAATTATGTCAAATAAGATCCATGAGACTGTGATGCAGGAATATGCCAGACTTCAGCAGAGTGAGAAAAGTCTGCTTTTTTTCATAAATAATATTTCAAAACTTACTGCAACAGAACGTGAGATGATAAAGTTGCTTTTACAGGGGTATAAGGTACATGAGATTGCAGAAGCACGCAGTGTGGAGGTAAGTACGATAAAGACACAGATCAAAGGTCTGCTTCGCAAATTTGGTTGCAGCAGAACAAAAGAGATCGTGCAGATTATAAGAGAATTGAATATTGAACACTTGTTTTAGGATGAATTACATGGTATTAAAATTAGGAAAAAGTTTATAAAAAAGAACGCAAACGTTTGATAAATGTTTGCGTTCTTTTTTACGAAAACTGTGTTAAAATAAAGGCACAAAACAGAAGTATGTAATACATGATAGAACAATAAATATGCAAGAAAAAGGAGAATACACAATGGGGAATAAGTTATATCTGGAATGTGGTTCCGGAATTAGTGGAGATATGTTTGTAGGAGCTATGCTTGATCTGGGAGCAGATCAGAAAAAAATGGAAGAGGCACTTCAAAGTCTTCCTGTAGATGGATTTAAAACGGAGATTACGAGAGTGAAAAAATCAGGATTGGATGCGTGTGATTTTAATGTTATTTTAGATCATGCACATGAAAATCATGATCATGATATGGAATATCTGCATGGAGATCATCATGACGATCATCACCATGAAGAACACCATCACGACCATGAGAACCATTACCATGATGAACACTATCACGACCATGAGGACCACCACCATGACGAACATCATCACCATGAGCATAGAAGTCCGGAGGATATTATTCACATTATCGGACATGCATCTATGACAGACAGTGCCAGAGAACTTGCATGCAAAATCGTAAAAATCCTTGCAAATGCAGAGGCAAAAGCACATGGTGTACCACTTGAACAGGTGCATTTTCATGAGGTCGGTGCGGTAGATTCAATTGTGGATATTGTTGCCGCTGCAGTATGTGCAGATTCACTGGAGCTCGATGAAGTATATATTCCTCAGCTGAATGAGGGACGTGGAATGGTCAGATGCCAGCATGGACTGTTACCAATTCCAGTACCGGCAGTTGCCAATATTATTTCAGCGAACAAGCTTAAAATGCATATCACAGACGTGGAGGGTGAGCTTGTAACACCGACCGGAGCTGCAATCGCAGCAGCTTTGCGTACGCAGGATCAGCTTCCAGAAAAATTTACAATACAGAAAGTAGGAATGGGTGCTGGAAAAAGAGAGTATGCATGTGTGGGTGTGCTGCGGGCAATGATGATTGAATAAGCGATACTTGGGTCAAGTGTTTTGTTTGACATTTGTGGCAGTCATAGTATACAATGTATATATAAACACGTATGTATAAGTGAGGTGATTTTTTGGCGGAAAAGAAATACAAACAGGTAACAAGAAAGGATGTTGCAGAGGAAGCAGGAGTCAGTGTTACAATCGTATCTTATGTCATCAATAACAACAGATATGTAGACAAAGAAAAAAGAATTAAAGTGGAGGAGGCTATAAAGAAACTTCATTATAAGCCAAATTCAATCGCAAGAGCATTAAAAGGAAAAAAACTAAATCATATTGTATTTATTGCGGATCAAATTGTAACGGAACACTTTAGTTTATTAGTAAGCGAACTGGATAAGCACGCATATGATCTTGGTTATATGATTTCCTTATGCTCGAACAGAAATACACAACAATTTATAGACAGTATTATAAGTCGTCAGTATGATGGAGTAATTATAAGTTCAATCAGTTTTGATAAGGAATATATCAAGCAGTTGATCGCAGCTGATATACCGGTCGTTTTATTGGTGAACCGCGATTATGATGATATTGAAGGAGCTGCCAAGATAGAAAATGGTTTATATGAAGGAGCGCGTGAAAATGTACGTTATTTACAGCGGAAGGGATGTAAAAATATCATTTATGTAGACCGTTTTAGTCAAAGAAAACATTTCAGTGATATGAGTGATATGAGATATCGTGGATTTTATGAAGAAATGAAGCAGAGTGGTTTGTCCGAACATCCAGAGAAGAACTTTATCACTGGTTGTCACAACGAGGAAGAAGTGAAGGAAAAAGTTGCCGAATATCTGAAAACGAATAAAGTAGATGCTATTTTTGGCAGAAATGACAAGGTTGCATGTATTGCTATGCAGAGTGCAAAAAAAATGGGATACAAAATACCAGAAGATATAAAAGTAATTGGATTTGATAATTCTTCACTGGGGCAATATTGTGAACCACCAATTTCCAGTATGGAAATTCAAAGAGAACAGATAGCAAAAACTGCAATTGAGATGTTAAGACAGATGATTGAGGAACATATCATACCGGAAAAGGTAATGTATCGTACAAAATTAATAGAACGGAAAAGTACATTGGGTTAAAAAAGCACAAAAAAGAGAGTAGGACTTTGTAAAAAACTACTGAAAAAAAGAAAAAATATAAACACGTATTGACAATAATACATAATAAGCAGTATTATACGTTTAAAGATACACACGAGTTTACAAGAAAAAGCATTGTTTACTTTGATGTTATCTTTTATTTTAACCAAAAGATACACACGAGTTTACACAAAAGATAAAAAGTGTATCGCAACATTCAAATAATACAAAGGAGGGTATTTGTATGAAAAAAAGAATTATTGCAGCAGTAATGGCAACGCTTGTGGGGTTAAGCATGGTTGGATGTGGCAGCACATCATCAGACAATTCCAGCCAGAATAAAACAGACAATACAGATAGTACTGCGCAGGCAGAAACATCTGATGGAGAAAAAAATCCTGTTACGATCCGATTTTACAATTATGCATTGTCTGAGACTGCAAAAGCAGATTGGTGGGAGAATACAATTGCAAATTTTGAAAAAGAAAACGACTGGATTGATATTGAAACAGTCACAGTAGACTACAACAGTATAGTATCCACATTTACCAATGATATTGCTTCTGGATTATCAGTTGATATGATATATGGCGAAGTAAGCTGGATTCCGGCACTTGCAGAAGCAGGATTTATACAGCAGCCTTCACAGGTGTTAAGCAAGGATTTTTATGATGGGTATTATGATTATGTACTAGACCAGTTTATGTACAATGGTGAAGTGTATGGGGTTCCACATTATTATACGAATTCTGTTATTTATGTAAATAAAGATTTAGTAGAAGCTGCAGGTCTTTCCTTAGAAGAGTTTCCAGATACCCTTGATGGCTTAAAAGAATGGATAGAGACCTTATCAGATTACTATAAATCAGATGATAGTATTTCTACTATTTTTGGACTTACTACCGCGGAAGTACCGGCAACAGGATCCAATATTAATGCTATTTACACAGCATTTGGCGGAACATTGATTAATGAAGATGGAACGCTGGCAGATCTCACAGAAGAACCGAATAAAACAGCTATGAATGAAACATTAGATTTTTATAAATATTTAATTTCAAATGGATATACTCAGGAAAATCTGAAATTAAAAGATTATCGTGCAGCATTTGGAGCAGGAAATGTCTGTATGTATGTTGATTCATCCTGGGGATATGCGCAGATTGGTGAAGTAGATACAAATGCTGCTAATTTTACAAGAGCCGAAGCTCTTCCTACAACAATGGGAACAAATGGAAAGGGTAATTCATTAGTTGAGTCTCATTGTTTCCTTCTTGGTTCTTCCTTAACAGATGAACAGAAAGAAGCAATTGACCTGTTTGTACAGTACTGTACATCAACAGATACTATGCAGGAATATCTGAATAATATCGGTCTTGCTTTCCCAGCACATAAAAATATGGAAGATTGCCAGATTTCTCCTATTCTTGCAGATGCGCAGGAAGGTGTAAGCCATGTAGTAAAACAACCAATGATTGCTTCATTATCAAGTGTGCAGGTTGAACTTGCAACAATGGTATTAAATTATGTTTCTAATGGTATGTCAGAAGAAGATGCCATTAACAATTATATTTCACAGGCAGAATATTATATCAATCAGTAAAGCAGTCAGCCAGGAGGAGGGTACAAAAGGATGTCTGGTACTAGAAAAAAATTTAACATACACAGCAGAGGCACACAGGATAGGTTATTTTGCTTTATCCTCCTTCTGCCAGCAATTATATTATGCATTACATTTATTATTATTCCTATTATTGATTCTGTTTGGATGAGTTTTACAGATTATAAAATTGCAAATTTAACACAGGGAATTCCTGGAAAATGGAATAATTTTGCAAATTATACCAGATTGTGGGATTCTGGAAAACTTCAGTCAGCAGATCGGAAGAGCGTCGTGTAGGGAACGATTTTCTTTGTTTTTGTAACAGTGCTTCTTACATTTATTGTCAGTATGACGTTGGCGTTGATTTTAAATACAAAGATCGTTGGAGCAAGATTTCTGCGAAGTATTATGATGATCCCATGGGTAATCCCGACTGTTATAGCTGGTTTATTGTGGGCATGGATTTACGCAAATCCATATGGCTTATTACAGTATCTGGTAAGCATATTCAGTGGGGGTAAGATTACAGGTTTTGGAATATTAAACAATCAGTCTACAGCTTTATGGGGAATTATCATTGCAGCTTTATGGAAGCAAATACCATTAATGGCATTACTGCTTTTGTCAGGAATGCAGAGCATACCGGATGATATGCTGGAAGCAGCAAAAATTGATGGAGCTAACTATATCAATTGCTTGTTCCGCATTATTATTCCACACATGAAAAGTGTGATTGCAGTAACGGTTTCCATGTGTATTATTGAAAATTTTAAACAGTATCCATTATTTGCAACATTAACCAATGGTGGTCCGGCTGGAGCAACGACAACATTTGCAGTTCTTTCTTATGATGAAGCATTTGTGAATTTTAATTATGGTTCAGGTGCAGCAGTAACCACTATCTGGCTGCTTATGATGATTGTTGTTGTCTTCATATTCAATAAAATATTTAAACAGGAAGAAGCATAGGAGGCAATTTATGAAAAAAATAACAGTAACCAAGAAAACCACAGCGAAAGTTGTTGGTGGATTAGCAAAATATATTGTTCTCATTTTCATTTTTGCATTTTTATTATTCCCTGTTTACTGGATGCTTGTGACAGCGCTGAAGACCAATATAGAATCCTATCGGTTAGTTCCAACTTTATGGCCGGAAACAATATCGTTGGATGGATTTAAAACTCTGATTTCAGATGGAAAGTTTTTAGTTTACTATAAGAATAATATTATTGTATCTGCGATGGCAGCAGTAATTATATGTTTTATCTCAGTATTTGCAGGATATGCGCTTAGCAGATTTCATTTCAAATGGAATAAAATGCTGCTTGCAACGTTTGCTTTTGCACAGATGATGCCTGTTATCAGCAGATTGATCTCTTTATACACAATTTTGAGAAAATTAAATCTGACAGATACGCACATCGGATTGGTTCTTGCAATCAGTGCAACACAGGTTCCGTTTACAGTTTCACTTATGGCATCTTTTTTTGATGGTATACCGGGTGAATTAGAGGAAGCGGCTTCTATTGATGGAAGTGGAAGATTTTACACACTGTTTCATATCATTATGCCGTTGGTTGTGCCGGGATTGCTTGCAGTAGGCGTATATAGCTTTTTAATGACATGGGATGATTATTTACATGCAATTACATTAATTCGTTCAAATGATTTGTGGACTCTTTCTCAGGGATTGAAATTAACATATTTAGGAGAAGTCAGTGATTGGCAGCTGATTAATTCAGCTTCCACACTCGGAACAGTACCGATGATATTTGTATTTTTCTTCTTCCAAAAATATATGATCAAAGGTCTTACAGCAGGAGCAGTGAAAGGTTAAAAGGTGAAAATAGATATGTTGGAGATGAAAGAAAATAGAGTTTACAGACCTTTTCTCGGTGGGAAGATGTTAGACGAATTAAGTGGTACAGAGCCAGCATCAGACGGACATTATCCGGAGCGTTGGATTTGTTCTACAACAGCAGCATCGGACGGTACCGGCATCTCTGTGACAACAGATGGAAAATTACTGACAGAGTATGTGAAAGAACCTCTTCCGGTACTTGTAAAACTTTTGGATAGTTATTCACGACTGATGATACAAGTACACCCAGATGATGCTCGTGCAGCAAAGTATTTTCATTCAGATAAAGGGAAGGCGGAAAGCTGGCATATACTCGGGACACGGACAATCCATGGCGAAGAACCATATGTTTATCTTGGATTTAAAAAGGGCATTACAAAGGAAAAGTGGAGATTACTTTATGAAAAACAAGATGTGAAAGGAATGGAAGAGTGTCTTCATAAGATTCCAGTAAAAAGTGGAGATACCTTTTTTGTTCCGGGAGGAGTACCACATGCAATGGGAAGAGGAGTGTATTTTGCGGAAGTACAACAGCCAACTGATATTACGCTGAGAACGGAACGTATTTCACCAGCAAAAGAATTATTACCAGATGAAAGCTTACACGGAGGTGCAGGATGGGATGCACTATTTGACTGTTTTGATTATGACGGCTACTCGTTAGAAGAAATAATGCAAAGGTATTATGTATTGCCGGAGGGTGAAATCGTGATGCAAAACCAATATTTTACTATGGAGAAGATCCATTGTTTGAGGAAAAGGGTGGTAAAATCTGGAAATTGGAAAATTGCGGTTGTTATTGATGGACCAGGAAAAGGAAAAGAGTATTATTTAACAGAGGATACAGAATTTTTGGCAGGACAGACCATTATATTATGTTCACAGGGCGTTTGAGCGATAAAGTTAAATACAAAACAATTGTAAAACACAAGGAGAAAAATCATGAGCAGATAATCGTAGACGGAGAAGTTTATATTGAACATCGTTTTTTAAAGAAAACAATTAAAATCGAAGATGGTAAACTCACTATTTTACCACCGGATGCACCAATAGAAGCAGGAGCAGAAGTGTATAATGCAACAGGAAGGAGAGTATGGAATATGTTGACGAATAATTTGGAAATGTTAAAAAAAGCAGCAAAAGAAGGATTTGCAATTCCAGCAATTAATACGCAGGGGGGACAGTATGACATTATTCGAGCATGTACAAAAGCGGCACAGGAGATGAGAAGTCCAATCATTCTTGCACATTATGTCAGTACAGGAGCTTATTCTGGAAATGACTGGTTTGTGGAGAATGCCAAATGGTGTGCAAGCAAAGTGGATGTTCCTGTGTCAATTCATTTAGACCATGGCGATGGATTCCCAATTTGTATGGAAGCACTTAGGCTTGGATTTACCAGTATTATGATAGATGGATCTACAAAACCAATAGAAGAAAACGCAAAAATGACAAATGATGTGTTAAAAGTTGCAAAATATTTTAATGTGCCGGTAGAGGCAGAAATAGGAGAACTTTTACGGTTAGATAATGGGGTTCCAATGGAAAACAAAAACATTGCTAATCCTGATGAAGTAAGAGAGTTTCTATCTTTGTGTAAGCCAGATACTTTAGCAATAGGAATAGGAAATGCACATGGATATTATCGGGGTACACCAGATATACATCTTGAAATATTAGAGGCAGTTCGTAAATTTACAGATATCCCATTGGTTCTTCATGGATGTACAGGTATGGCTGATTCGATTGTAAAAGAAGCAATCAAGCTTGGAGTTGCAAAAATTAATTTTGGAACAGAGATTCGTTATAAATATGTTGAACACTATAAAGAAGCATTAGAAAAACTTGATTATCAGGGACATTCCTGGAAATTAAGCCAATATGCAAGTGACGCACTTACAGAGGATGTAAAGAAAATCATTGAACTTTCAGGTTCGGCAGGAACAGTTTAGACAGCAGGAGGAACATCAAAATGAAAAAGAAACTTAATGTAGGCGTTGTTGTGACATTATCTGGAAGATGGCCAAGAGAATTACCGGAAAAACGTTTTAAGGAATATGGAGAGTGGACAATAAATGCATTCCCAGAATGCAATGTAGTCAGTTTTGACAGAGTTGTATGCACGAAAGAAGATATGGAGGAGTGCATAGACAGTTTCAAAAAACAGGAAGTAGAATTGTTGATCATGGTTTATGGTGCATTCACAGGTGACGACATTTGCTGTGGTTTTGCAGATGCCTTGTCTGTACCAATTATATTATGGGCACCGAGAGAGGAAGAATGGGTACGTGAGGACAGACTGTATGCGAACGCATTATGCTGTGCGGCAATGAATGGAGCAAGTCTGATGCGTATTCATGCACCACATCATATTGTATTTGGAAATAAAGAAGAAGAACGCGCTGCAACAGAAGTGAAAAATCTGGTTACTGCATATGAAGCAGTAAAAAACATAAAAGGACTAACGTTTGGATTATTTGGTTATCGTCCAACTGCATTTTATAACTGTGCATTTGATGAAGTAGTACTTCGCAGAACATTTGGAATCAATGTAGAGGAAACGGATTTGAAAGTGGTATTTGACCGCATGGAAGAATTGCCGGAAGAAGTCGTAAAAGAAGAACAGGAAAAAGCAGAAAAGCTGTGGAACACAACAGAAGTACCGGAAGGTCATATGGAAAATCATGCAAGACTGTATCTGGTATTAAAAGAGTTGATGAAAGAGCAAAAGTATGACTATGCGACGATTAAATGCTGGCCTGAAATGGGAAATCTCCATACCACGCCGTGTGCTGTACTTGGAAGACTGATGGATGAGGGAGTCAGCATCGGATGTGAAGGAGATGTTGATGCAGGGATTGCTGCACTGGTACAGAATGTTCTGACTGATAAACCGACTTTTATTACGGATTTGATAAATCTTGATGAGAAAGAGAATACAGTTACTTTCTGGCATTGTGGCAATGCGGCACCGAGTTTACATAACCAGAAAGATGGAGTAAAAATGTGCAATCATCCACTTTTAGGTCAGGGAACTGCGTTTTGGTGTTCACTAAAAGAAGGTTCGATTACTGCAGCAAGATTTACGAACATTGATGGAGTATATCGTCTGTTTTTATTAAAAGGTACTGCAGTTCCAACTGTGAGAAACACACGTGGTGCAATGGTAAATGTAAAAATTGATACACCAGTATTGGAATTGGTAAAAGAAATCGCAGAGCAGGGAATGAGCCATCATTATAGTCTGGTATGGGAAGATGTAGCAGAACAGATGGAGCTGGTAGCAAATCTATTACATATTCCAGTAATCAAATTGTAGAAAAATGGTGAGTGACAGATGAAAGAAAATATATTAGTTGTACATGGTGGGGCACCAACGGCTGTTATGAACGCTTCCTTATATGGTGTAATTAGGGAAGCGGAAAAATATCCGAATATTGACCATATTTATGCGGCAATTGGTGGAAGTGGAGGAATTTTAAAAGAACATTTTCTGGATCTTAAGACGATTGAGAAAGATAAAATAGAAAGTCTTCCATATACTCCGGCGTCTGCAATCGGAACAAGCAGAGATGCACTGGAAAAAGAAGATTATGAACAAATAGCAGATGTGATCCAAAAAAATAAAATTCGCTATGTTTTTATGAATGGTGGAAATGGAAGCATGGATACTTGTGGAAAAATTTACCATGCATGCAAAGAAAAAAAATATGACGTGATTGTAGTTGGAATTCCAAAAACAATAGATAATGATCTTGCGATTACGGATCATTCACCCGGTTTTGGAAGTGCTGCAAGATATATTGCAGGAACAGTGAATGAAATTTGTCAGGACATACGGGCACTTCCAATTCATGTCTGTGTGATAGAGGCAATGGGACGTAATGCTGGATGGATTGCAGCAGCGAGTGCACTTGCTGCTGGCAAAGATGAAAATGGACCAGATTTGATCTATGTGCCGGAACGAGCATTTGATGAAGATGCTTTTCTGGAAGATGTACAAAGAATCCATGAAAAAAAGGGTGGCGTAGTTGTAGTAGCAAGTGAAGGATTGAAAACAAAAGACGGTACGCCAATCGTAGAGCCTATTTTTACAATGGGCAGGGCAACATATTATGGAGATGTAAGTGCGCATCTTGCTAATGTGGTAATTCAGAAGCTTGGAATCAAGTCCAGAAGTGAAAAGCCAGGTATATGTGGAAGAGCTTCGGCAATGTTTCAGAGCAGTGTTGATAGAGAGGAAGCTATATTAGCAGGAAAAGAAGCCGTATGTGCAGCCATGGAAGAAAAAACAGGTATTATGATCGGATTCCAACGAACAAATGATACAATCTATCAGGTAAAACCAATTGAGATTCCAATCGAAAATGTAATGATGTATGAAAATTGTCTCCCAGATAAGTATATCAATTCATCAGAAAATGGAGTTACACAGGAATTTATTCAGTGGTGCAGACCGCTTATTGGTGAAAAACTTCCACAATATGTGTCATTCAGATAAAATACAAATAAAACGTATTTTAAAGGAAACCTTCCGTGTGAAAAAATATTAGGAATATATTTTTCACATGGAAGGTTTTTTACATGTAAAATCAGATTTTTTAGGTAAACACACACAATTATTGGTGAAATTCAATAAAATGCAAATGAAAAGATTGTAACATATGTCAAAAATATATTTTTCACTGGACAAATATAAAAAGTAGTGATAAATATAAATTAACCATTAAGTTAAAACTTTTAATAAAGTGCTGAAAGTAATCAGATATGCCCTAACATATCGGTCAGTGCAAATACAGCATACAGATTTTCTGAACGGATCTGCCGGACAGAAAGATTAAAAGGAGAAAAAAGATGGAAGAAAAGATGTTATACAAAGATGCAAGTCAGCCGGTGGAAGCACGTGTGGAAGATTTACTTTCCAGAATGACATTAGAAGAAAAGGCAGCACAGTTGTGCGGAGATCTGGCAGCATCCTTTATTGTAGATGGTAAATTAAGTCATGAGGCATTAGTGGAAAAATTCAAAGATGGACACGGAAGAATTACCCAATATTCCCTTGTCGGTCTTGTAAGCCCAAAACAGATTGCAGAGATCACCAATCAGCTTCAGGATTTTTTTGTAAATGAAACAAGACTTGGAATTCCGGTAGCATTACAGTCAGAAAATCTGTGTGGATATCCGGGAGCAGGGGGAACACTTTTCCCAGCACAGATCAATGTGGGGGCTACATGGGAACCAGAGCTGGCAGAAGAAATGAGTTCCATCATTGGTCAGGAATCAAGAGCAGTTGGCATCACATCTGCAATGAGTCCGGTAATTGATGTTTCCAGAGATCCGAGATGGGGACGTACATATGAGACTTATGGGGAGGATCAGTATCTGATCAGCCAGATGGGAATCCATTATGTCCGCGGTATGCAAAATCAGGGCGTAAGCTGTATAGCAAAGCATTTTCTGGGATATGCCGAGACACAGGCAGGACTTAATACTGCGACTACAAGATTAAATGACCGCGAATTATATGAAGTATTTGCAACACCTTTTGAAGCCGCAGATAAAGAAGCAGGTCTTGATGCAATGATGGCAAACTATGCAGAGATTGATGGACTGCCGGTAATTGATAATAAGAAAATTGCAAGAGATTTACTTCGTGACACTATGGGATTTGAAGGGATGCTGACATCAGATGGAGCGGCAGTATTAAAAACATACAACTATTTCAAGGTTGCAAACAGTTATATGGAGGCAGGTCTCTTAGCAAAGAAAGCCGGATGTGACACGGAAATCCCAGTTGGTGCGTCCTTTAGGAATCTTCCAAACTATGTGAGAAGTGGAGAGCTAGACGAGGCATTGTTAGATGAATCTGTAAGAAGAATTCTTACAATTAAATTTAAGCGGGGATTATTTGAGAATCCATATTGTGAAATTGAAAAATTGGAAGAAGCAATGCGAAATGAGGAAAAAGAAGAGGTCAGCAAAAAAATTGCACAGGATTCTCTTATACTTCTTAAAAATGATGGTGTTCTTCCAATCAAAAAAGGAACAAAGATTGCTGTGATCGGACCACATGCAGACAGCCTCCGCTATCCGGTAAGCGGATATACTTATCCTGCTTATATCGAGATGATGGATGCCGGAAGAAAGAACAGTGCAGCAGTGACATTCAATGGAATTGCAGATGAACAGGCTAAGGCAGAAAAAGAAAAGGCACCAAAAGGACCATTCGATACACTGTTTGATATGCTGGATGAGGAAGATGTAAAACAGCTGGACGATATGAACGGAGTTTTGAGAACACTTCACACCAGAAGCTTAAAAGAAGTACTTTCAGATAGATTTGAGACAGTTTATGCGCAAGGATGCGATATTATCGGAACATCAGAAGACGGATTTTCAGACGTAGTGAAAGCGGCAAATGAGAGTGATGTTGTTGTCATGGCATTAGGTGGAAACTGCGGATGGGTTAATGTGACAGGCGGTGAGGGAAAAGATCGTCAGTCATTGGAACTTCCGGGTGTTCAGGAGAAATTATTAGAAACGGTTGCTGCAACAGGAAAACCTGTCGTGCTTGTTTTATATGGACCGGGAATTTTTTCTGTGAACTGGGCAGTAGAAAATATCGCAGGAATTGTTCAGGCATGGATGCCGGGACCATTTGCAGGTGAAGCTGTAACAAATGTTCTTGATGGAAGCTTTAATCCTGGAGGTAAGCTGAATGTAACAATTCCTAGAAGTGCCGGACAGATACCGATTTTTTATAATCATAAAAACGGTTCCGGATATGCATCGGGAAGTGATGCTACGAGTGCAGCTATTTTCAGTGGTGGATATACGGATGGATTGGGAACGCCATTGTATCCATTTGGCTATGGGTTGAGTTATACAGAGTTTGCATTGGATCATTTCAAAATTGAAAAGACTGAGATTCCGACTGATGGAAAAATCGAAGTTTCCTGCACAGTAAGCAATACAGGTGCTGTTGCCGGAGATGAAGTAGTACAGCTTTATCAGGCGTTCCACGGAGCACATGTCGTAAGACCTAATAAACAGCTTGCCGGATTTAAACGAGTTCATTTAAATGCAGGTGAGACAAAGAAGATTACTTTCAATCTTGATACAGCACAGCTTGGCTATTATGATGAAGAGATGCAGTTTGTCGTTGAACCGGGACAGCTTGATATTATGGTTGGTACATCTTCAGAAGATCTTCCATTCAAAGAGACAATTAATCTGATTGGCGAGAAAATTTGTATTGCAGGTAAGAGAAGTTATACCTGTGAAGTGGAAGAAAAATAAAATATGAAAAAAGACCAAATAAAAGTGGCGTTACATTAGGACAATTAATGATGTATATGCAGACGATAAGAGCAGACAAAGCAGAATAATTTTATTGGAACAGTAAAAGGCGTGATTTTGGTCACGTCTTTTACTGCTTTTTACAAAAAAATAGGAATAAACCATGCTGATAAAATATCATACATTTTGATTACAATAATTTGAAAATATGTTATGATACTAACAGAGAATATACTGGATATTGAATCGGTTGAGATAAAAGAGTAGGAAAAGGGTATCAGAGCATGACTGGAAAAAAGGGAAACAGTTTACTGGAAACAAGAAGACGAAATCGTGTCTTGATCAAAAATATGATATTTCGGATGGAGAATGCGAGAAGGACTGCGATAGCCGAAGAATTAGGATTAACACTTCCGACAATTACAACGAGTGTAAACGAAATGCTTTCGGAGGGAATTTTAGAAGAAATACCCATAGCAGATGGAAAACTTGTAAATAACATGGGAAGACGTCCGAATGCAATTGCATTCCGTGCAGAGGCTGCTTATGCAATTGGTGTGGAACTTGGTCCATATGCAACCAGGGCGGTTTTGATGAATTTAAGAGGAGAAGTTTTAGAACAATCAGAATATGAAAGTCCTGCTGAAAATTATGCAGGTATGCTTGAAAAGATAACTAATATCATAAACGAAATGGTGGATAAAGCAAAAGGCAGAAATCTGCTTGGAGTAGGGGTAGGACTACCGGGATTTATTGACAGAGAAAAGGGTGTGATCCGGAGCAATCCAAGAAAAGACTGGATGGGAAAACCATTTGCTACAGATTTAGAGGAGCGGATCCATCTGCCGATACTGATCGATAACAATGTCAGGCTTCGTGCTGTTGGGCATGAAATGAGTATGCGTGGACAAAAACCGGATTCATTTGCATATTTTTTTGTTTCAAGAGGTGTTGCGTGTCCATTAATGTTGAAAGATGATGTGGTTTCAGGATATACAGCAGGAGCAGGAGAAATCGGCCATACAGTGATCAGCGTCGGCAAAGAACTTAAATGTGTGGATGATCTGGGCAGCGAAGGAGTAATTTTCAGAAATTGCCAGGAGGCAATGTTAGGAGGCAGGCTTCCGGAACTTAAAGAGCGTGTGCAGAAGGATGGGATACTTCGGATGGATCAAATCCTTGAAGTACAGGAACTGGGGAATCTTGAAGTCAATTCGATTATTGAACAGGCGATTAGTTATCTTGGAATTGCTCTAGCAAATGTTGTGAATTTGATCAATCCTGGTTATGTGGTGGCAGATAGCTGCTTGTTTCAATCAGAAAAGAACAGAAAGCAATTATTAGAATCGGCAAAAAGCAATTTCTTTGGACTCAATGAAGAAGAGGTTCAGATTGAGTTTGCTCCATTTGAAAAATTCCGCGGTGCAAAAGGAGCTGCATATTTTTTGATCCGCGAAAAGTTTTTAAATATTTAGTAGCAGTCACTTATATAACGAAATATTAATTAAAAGATTTAAGTAAATATCAACAAAATAAGTGCCTTATATTTGGAATAATTGTCAATTGATATTTATAAATTTTATTATATAATATAATTATTAAAAGTTTTAACAAAGTGACGGAATTAAAAAGTACTTTTGGTAGGGCAGAAGTACTATTTTAAAACCAACATAATTAAAAGATTTAACAAACTAACGGAGGAGAAAATATGAAAACAAATAATCAGGCTAAACCAAAAGCATCAGAAGTACATTACTGGTTATACAGTACAGGTAACTTTGCAAACAATATTATCTTTATGATGGTAGGTACTTACATTACATACTTCTATACCAATATTCTTGGAATTTCACCTGCTATGGCAGGACTGGTATTTATGGTAGCAAGACTTGTAGATGCATTTACAGATCCATTAATGGGAATTATTGTAGATAAAACAAATACAAAAATTGGTAAATACAGACCTTGGATTATAGCAGGAGCACCATTCCTTGGAATTATGTTTGTATTACTTTTCACAGCACCGAATTTCTCAATGACAGGAAAAGTAGTATATGCATTTGTTACATACATTATTTATTCCCTGGCATGGACCATTGTTCAGATTCCACAGCTTGCACTGCCTGCAATTCTTACAAATGATATTGCAAAAAGAACAAGAATCCAGGCAATCTTCCAGGCATTTGGATCTATTGCATCTTTGGTAGTATCAGCATGGGCATTACCAATCCTTGACAAATTAGGAGGACAGGATAATGCATCTGCATGGTTTAAGTTTACAGTGATCTTTGGTGCTGTCAGTGCAGTGATTTTTATTTTATCAGCAATGTCAGTAAAAAATGTTGATGTATACAATCCTGCAGAAAAAAATGTAAAAACAGAGAAAAAGGCATTTTCTTTAAAAGAAACATTTTCAGTTATTACAAAAAACAAAGCTCTTTTATGCGTACTTATCGCATATGGAACAGATATGTTCGCATTCCAGATCTCCAATTCATTGAGAATGTATTTCTTTAAATATAATATGAGTGGAAGAACAGATCTGATTACATATATTGGATATGCATCTACTTTTGTTGGATTTGCATTAGTAGCATTTATTCAGCCTTTTGTAAAAAAGACAGGAAAAAGAGCAGGAATTATTGGTATTGAGGCACTTGCAATTTTAGTTACTCTTCCAATGCTTGTTACAGGATTAAAGGGTGCATACGCAATATCAGCAGTTATGTTTACATATATTGCGATCACATTTACATGGACTATTAACAATATGTTAAGCCGATCAGCTGTACTTGATTCTGCAAACTATGCACAGATGACACTGGGAATTAATGGAACCGCACTTGTTAATTCTACATTCACATTTGTTAATAAATGCTGCCAGGCTTTCTCAATGTTCTTTAGTGGAATTATTCTTTCTGCGACAGGATATAATAAGGATGCAGTAGAACAGTCTCCGGAATGTTTAAAGGCAATTCTGTTATTATGTACAGTTGGACCGATCATTGCATATGTATTATCTATTGCTGCAATGTATTTCTATCCATTAACACGTAAAGGTGAAGTAGAGATGCAGGAAAAACTTGACAAAATGTCTTTCGTAAATTTAGAAGATGATCTGATTCTGTAGTTTCTGTAAATAGTCATCAATAGAAGGAAAGGAATACAAGTGATCCCTTTCCTTCGTTAGATTAAAATAAGAATTATAAAAAATCAAACAAATTATCAGATTGGGAAAGGGTAGAAATATGTTAAACTTAATCATTCACAATCAGTCGGAAGATCAGAAAAAAGCAGTTGATGTGATCGCATCAGAAAATATCAGAATACTTGAAGAGGCAAAAGCAGGAGAGACCTGTTATGCAGACAGTCAGGGATGGATTGACACAGAGGAGTGGGCAGGTGAAGAGAATATAAAACGTCTGGAAGAAATTGCAAAAGAGATACGTGAAAATGCAGATGCATTTGTTTTGATCGGAGTAGGTGGATCAAATAACGCAGCTCGTTCTGTGATTGAAGCGTTAAAGAAGGATGATGCTCCTGAAATTATTTATGCCGGAAATACACTTTCTCCATATGCGTTAAACCAGATGCTGAAGAGATTAAAAGGAAAATCTGTGTATATTGACTGTATAGCAAAGAATTTTGAAACTTTAGAGCCGGGATCTTCTTTCCGTATTCTTCGTGAGTATATGGAATCAGAATATGGAAAAGAAGAATCTGCAAAACGTACGATTGCAGTTGGAACAACCGGAAGTTCTCTTGAGAAACTTTGTGAAAAATATGGATACACATTTTTAGAATTTCCACTGAATGTCGGAGGCCGTTATACAGCAATGACAAATGTTGGATTGCTTCCAATGGCAGTAGCCGGAATTGATATCCGCGAACTTGTAAAGGGAGCAAGAGATATGCAGATCCGTGTACATGAAGAGAGTACCGAAAAGAATATTGCATATCAGTATGCATGTCTTAGAAATCTCTACTATAAAGAAGGATACCGTGTGGAGATGCTTTCAAGCTTTGAGCCTCAGTTCCGTTTCTTCTATAAATGGTGGATCCAGCTTTTTGCAGAAAGTGAAGGAAAAGATAATAAAGGAGTCTTTCCGGTGGCAGGAGAATTTTCGGAGGAACTGCATTCAGTAGGACAGTTTATCCAGGATGGTTCTCCGATTATGTTTGAGACATTTTTGGATGTAAAGAAGCAGAATGCATCTTTGATCGTAGAACCGGATGAAAAGGAAGATTATTTTGATTATCTGGATGGAAAAGATTTCTGGGAGATCAACAAAGCCGCATATCATGCAACTGTGGCAGCACATAGCAAAAAACTCCCTTGTCTTACGATAGAAGTGGATGAATTGGATGCTTATCATTTTGGACAGTTATTTTATTTCTTCCAGTTCGCATGTTATTTGTCCTGCAAGATCATGGGTGTAAATCCATTTGACCAGCCGGGAGTAGAGGCTTATAAAAAGTGGATGTTTGAGGCACTTGGAAAATAAAAACTATGTTTAATCATATCATGAAATATGGAACACAAAAAGCTTCGGATTTGTAATGAACGTCCGAAGTTTTTTGTGATAAAATATTGGTGAAACATCACAAACGTTTGCGTAAATGCCACGCAAAATTTGTGACGGATGTGTTATAATGTAAACAACGTAAGAAGTGTCGGAATTTTATAATTTCAGCAACACAGTTTCTGTTTGCAGTCAACCAAAATAGCAGACAAATACTTCAAATCAGGAGGAGAAAACTATGGGAGAGAATATACTGATCGTACATGGTGGTGGTCCGACATCTGTGATCAACGCATCACTGTACGGTGCAGTAAAGGAAGCAAAAAAGTATAAAGAGATCGAACATATCTATGCCGCTAAGAATGGTACAGGCGGGCTGATGAGAGAAGAACTGATTGAGCTTGAAAATGTTCCGGATGAGAAACTGGAACTTTTACTGAATACGCCGGGAAGTGCGATCGGAACATCCAGAGATCAGATCGAACAGGCAGAATATGACAGAATGATCGAAGTACTGTTAAAGAAGAATATTAAATACGTACTTTTCAATGGTGGCAACGGAAGTATGGATACCTGCGGAAAGCTTTATAAGAACTGTCAGGCAAAAGGATTAGATATCAGAGTAATGGGCATTCCGAAGACTCATGATAATGACATTGCGATCACAGACCACAGTCCTGGATACGGAAGCATTGCGAGATATATGGCACAGAGTGTGAAGGAAGTGGCAGCAGATGTCAAAGGACTTCCAATCCACGTAGTTGTTGTAGAGGCATTGGGACGAAATGCAGGATGGACTACAGCAGCAAGTGCATTGGCAGACGATGGTGATGGTGTCGGTCCGGATCTTATTTATCTTCCGGAGCGTCCGTTTGATGAGGAGAAATTCCTTGATGACGTGAAGAAGCTTCTTGAAAAGAAGAGCGGAATCGTAGTAGTTGCAAGTGAAGGTTTAAGAGATAAAGACGGAAAGCCAATTGTTGAGCCAGTCTTCCAGGTTGGACGTGCAACTTATTTTGGTGATGTCAGCCAGCATCTCGCTAATCTTATTATTAAGAAGCTCGGATACAAAGCAAGAGGTGAGAAACCGGGTCTGGTAGGCCGTGCAGCCGCACATGAACAGAGTCCGGTTGACCGAGAAGAAGCAGTGCTTGCAGGAAAGATGGCCTGCGAAGCGATCATGAATGGTGAATCCGGAAAGATGGTGGCATTTGAGCGT